>ENA-UEPD01000821-UEPD01000821.1-human-gut-metagenome-genome-assembly--contig:-NODE-821-length-21285-cov-406.277584_pt1 | contig 21285 bp, 16 predicted proteins | sample MGYA00242895_ERZ507906 | MGnify/ENA primary metagenome ERZ507906 (study PRJEB26167, sample SAMN06115416) | human gut metagenome | host: Homo sapiens | place: China:Guizhou | collected 2015-03-03... | reverse complement strand
ATGATATCACATACCGCAGAATAACTGTTATATACGGCAGGAATCACACCAAAGCTCATACATTCAGCAAGCACCAAAGGAAAACCTTCGTATTCTGATGTAAGCATCAAGATTGAAGCACGCTCATAATATGGTCTAGGTTGCTGGAAGCCTTCAAAAGACACTCTTTGCAAACCATACTCTTTGACCTGTTTTTCTATGTCCTTACGAGCAGTACCATCACCAACTATTGTCAATTTCCAATCTGGGAACATTAGCTCCAGTTTTGCCCACGTATCCACAACACGATAAACACGCTTCTGGTTATAATCAATTCTGCCCATATAAATAATCTCTTTCTGCTTTTTAGAAAGAGAATAATCATAAGAGGAAGAATCGATGGTCACAGGATTTGTCAATACTTGAAGATGATCAGGATGAGTTATTCCAGTAAACTCTTTAAACTTCTTGACAAAGCTAGGTGAAAGCACCATATACAAGTCTGTATGCTGATATACATACTTCATGCTCCTGCTTGTGATTTGCTTGAATGCAAACATCTTGGTACGAAGTATGGCTTTCTTAATAGGATTATGAGTATTTACCAACGCAATCTCTACATCCTTGATACGAGCATTGGTATCTGGGGAATTATGGTATATAGCTATTGTCTTAACATCCAGACCTTCTTTAGCTTTATTCAGAACCTTGCAAGGTACGTATGGCAACCCCCATTGATTTATCACAACATCAATATGATTCTCCTTCAATATATTTCGTAATATATCTATGTTTTTTTTCGAATACCTGAAGTCACCAATCGTATAAAAACGTACAGCAGGATTGGTACGTTTTACCATCATGTCATTAGGTCGCTTAAAGCACGCTATAACAACCTGATGGCCTTTCTTTATAAAGGTATCAGCAAGTGTAGCTGTAACAACCTCTTGACCGCCAACTTCAAATACTTTCATTAAAAAAAGGATATTCTTCCTGTTTTCATTCTTATTCATAGATTGATAAATATTATTAGCAGTTTGACCTAAACTAAAAAGATTAGAAAGCAAATCTTTTACAGCAAACAGAGCGTAAAACATAGTTAAAGTATACCCTAAAAATACAATGAAATCAATAACATCTACAATCATTGGAAAATCCAATGATATATCAGCTTCTAAAACATAATGCAACACAACACTTTCCAACAAAAGTAAGAAAATAGAACCTAACATTGCTATAAATGTAGTATATAGCTGCTGATACATTGTTATCCCTGTTTTTGTTTTATGATTCTTCAATCTTTCTGCTATATTAACATCATTCACACCAACAATCATAGCATAGCCAGAAAGCGTGAAGCCTAAAAGAGGTGGCGCTACTTTAAGACCTATATCACTTAAAACTATCAACAATTCAAAATAAGACTTATTTGAAAGAAAAGCTACAACAGCTATAAAAGCTACAGCACAGCATGCCCATATAAACGAATGTTTAAACTGTTTCTTGCAATATAGGAAATATATATGTCTAAAACCTCGCCATCCTTTAGATTGTAACGTAAGCGGTCTTTTCTTTTCCATGGCTAATCTCTATTCTGAGCAATATTTTCAACTATGTTTTGCAAATTAAGCGCAGGATTTTGATTAATATCTACAACTTCAATTTTTGGATGTTCGTTTGTATTTATTTTCTCAGTATGTCCATTTTCATTGATAATCTCAGCTTTAGCTGTTCCGTTAGATTTACTTAGGTGCAAGAAAGCCTTAAGCAATTTATTCTTCAAGACCTGAATAGGTTTGCTTTTACTTGATTTCAATACCAACTCGGCATTAGTTGTGTCTGAGTTACGCAAATCAGAGTCCAGTTCTTCCCACTCATCACAATTGTCGTTATTCGTATATTTTACAGAAACCCTAACGCTAACAACACCTTTTGCATTGATTATTCTTTCTATTGTGTTCTTATCTTTTTCTACATTGATTGCAAAGCAGTCTTCATCACCTAATTTAAGTTTAAAACTGCCTATCAAAAACTTGGCAATTCTTGACACATTAGACTTATATACTACAAACCTATGGAATTTAGGATAAAACCAGAATTCCATGTCTTTAGCTTCAAGTCCTTTATTCGGGTCAACCTCCGTATCCTCCAACACATTGGCTTTAACATTCAATGTTTTAGAATCTTGCTTGAGGAATATTGCGTTACAGAAGTAGCCATGATAGTAATCACCAACTTTATCAAATGCTCTCAGCAAAGTTGATCTATCGGAAGAACTGCTATTCTGTATCATAATACGACTTCCCATTATAGAAGACAACAACTTGATATATTCTTCAGGCTTTTGCTTTTCTGTAGGATAGAGAACAACATTTATAAACGCCATCTCTACATTTTTCTTTTTCTCCTTTTCTTGCTTCATCGTTCTTGTATCATATTATTTCAAAGATTCATGAATATAATTTTCTGATTTTTTTCTCCACACATCAACGATAGGGTTTACTCTATCATAATCCACAGTCAGAGATTTAGGCAGCAGATTACTGCCATCATCATAAATGATTCTATCCTTCAATCCAGTAATCTCCAAGATAGACAAGGCACGACTGTTCATATTACTACTAGGATTAAGCAATGTTGTAAACGGAATATTAAAATTGATGGAAAACGCCGTGCCATGGAAACTATCTGTAACCATATAAGCTGCATTCATAATTAAGCCAACCCATTCCTTAGGTCCGACTTGATAAAGATGCTCTATACCATCTTTCTTCTCAGGTCTAAAGTCCGACTTGATATTAACGACCTTACAATCATCTCCAATACGTTTTGCGATACTTTTTGCCAAATTTCTAATATATTTAGAACCTGAAAGCGTATATATTAAAACATATTTCTCGTTCTTCTTAATTTCATTGGCAACGTGTTCTCTCCATTCTTCTTTTCTAATCAACAAAGTAGGATCAAGAACAACTGTGGCTTTCTTATCGCTATACTTTTCAACAATATGCTTTCCGTTCAACTCCCTCACTCCTATATAATCCATATTTTCAAAATACTTCTTATATTCAGCCTGTAGCCTTGCTGGAATATCAGGAACACTCAAACTGGCTGCATAAGCTATTTTCTTAGCATTAAATCGATTTGCAAATTCCAAGAAATACACATCCAAAAAGTCTGTATGCATATAGTTCCAAATCTGATCACTGCCAGCGACATAAACGTCATAAGGCATATCTTCAGTATATACACTTTTTAATGTGTAATACTTAGAAGAATGCTTTATCTTTTCATTGAAGAATCGGGTGTAAAGTTCATGCTTTTCTTGTATTTCTGCAGCAAACTGTTTTTTTGCCTTTTTCCTCTGAATCACATCCAAAACCAATTGAAGAATCTTATAAGGAGCCTTAAGACCGTATGTCTTAAAACGGTTAACAACAGCAGGGATTATAGTCGACAACGATGAGGCAATGTCTTTGTTTTGCTTTTCCAAGTCAAGGATTTCTGCATCATATCCAAGCTTATTATATACATATTGCATAGCATAAGCTTGCAACTCTGCACCATAGTTGTCACATTTAACATACGTAACTATTCCTATTTTCATTTGCCAAATTTATAAATTATGGTTTTATATACGTTATATAGTCCAAATACATAGATAACATCTTTCACTATTTTTTGGATTCTCCACTTCATGGTTGCCTTATAAGGAAGTTGATACTTCTTAGCATAATCCTCCAATGAAATGTTTGGATCAATCATATCCAATACAGCAGAATCTCTTACATCCAATCTTTCCATTGGATTCTTGAGATTGACCTGCTCACATATAGCTTCTTCCTTAGGTCTCTCCTCTATATAGGCCATACTACGCAACTCATCAATAATTGAGGGCATCAAACCCGTATTATCAATCACCAATGAAACGCCTGATGCCACATTACGCTTAAAATTAAGACCATGTCTCCCAATACCCCAAAAGTCGGCTATTGTGAATGTTCCAACACGTTCTGTATTACAATATTGACAATTAAAGCAACTTTCACGGAACGTGATTCCTTTGAAGAATGCATCCATAAAAGCATTTTCAGAAAGGTTCAATATTCGCCATTTAGATTTCGTAAACTTGACAGCTGGAACTATAGACCAACTGTCAAGTTTACGAAATCCAAATCCTTTTATACTCCCAAGCTCACCGTTAGGCGAGTCGTTTTTTTCTAATTTAGAAATGTAACTTTTAAAGGCTCCATAAGATGGTGTGCCATGACAAACCAAATCCAAGGTGTAAAGCAATCCGTCATAACGTTTACCGTTCAGAAAAGCGTATAATCCACCGACTTGGCAACCAGTACCAACAAACAGGACTTTTCTGTTTGTGCGCAAATGATTTCGTATTTTCTTATACGTATCACCTATTATGCTTTGCACGTATTTTGAACCACGCAATTTGCTTAGTTCCTCAGTACTTTCCACACCTATGTGCTTCACCTCAAATTTTTCATTAATGGTAGCTCCATAAACTATACCACCTTGTGATATAATCCACTTGGCAAATACACTAAAGGCGCCACCTGAAGAACTTATCTTTCTATCATGATCGTATATGAGCGCATAATATTTTTGTTGCTCGTATCCTAACCTTTCTATTGGCTGTAATTCCGGGCAGTGCTTCTGGCATAATCCGCATTCTACGCATTTAGTTGTATCAATAATGGGCTGCAAAAAGCCTTCATTATCAGTTTGCATAGAGATTGCATCATGTCCACAAGACTGTGCACATGCTGCACATCCCGTACAATGATATTTATCTGCTAACTTTATCATTTTGTCGCTTCCTTAATATTAAATCTTCCTTTCCACATTTTCATAAGAATAAAATCTATTGGATTCCAGACTTTTTTCTTATGATTTAAAGCATATATGCATGCGTCGTACAAACCTTTCGAGAATCTATCAACACCCCAATCTTTTATAATATCTAATGAATTTTGATACATTTGCTCTTCATCTTTAAGAGATAGTTTTTCAATTTTAAACAAGGCATCCACTATTTCTTTCTTACTATGGGGTGAAAAATGGAAACCATTAATTCCGTCCTTAACCAAAGTCGTTGAACTTCCACACTCATTACTAATCGCCACTATATTACCTGAAGCCATACATTCGTTGACCGCCATTCCCCAAGTTTCTACCTTTGTACTTGGTAATACTAAAGCCTTCATGTTAACGAATAATTCGCGTATATGTTCACGGTCTTGAAAGGGTAGAAAGGTAATATTGGGATTATTGTTTGAAAGTGAAACTAACATTTCATGATCCGGACCATCGCCAACCATAACAAGCGGAATAATTCCTCCCAACTTTAAATAGTCCAGATATGCGTTTAAAAAGAATGGAAGATTCTTCATACTACCTTGACGACCCAACGTCATAAAATATGATGGGGGAAGATTCTCAAACGACACTCTATCCACTTTTTGTGACCAGAAATCATTATCAGAAGTATCAAGTCCATAAAATATCTCTTGCTTCTTAAATCCCCATTTCAACAAAGTTTCATCCCAAGCTGGTGCTGGACACAAAAAGGCGTCTACATTACGAATAATTCTTGATTTTATCCATGCTGATACTTTTCCGCGAGGAAATGTGTTCCATCTTTGGTCATCATACTCTATTATCGCCTTATGCCTTGATTTTGCCCATTGTAAACCAATAGCGCCATAAGGAAATGAAACAAAACCAGTAACCAAGACATCAGGATTAAGTTTATCAAGCATATAGAAACATTTTTGCTTATAAGAATAAGACAATGGCGCATCCCATAAATGTGCTATATTTAAACCTTGTAAACTTATTTGAGGTAATTTATCATAAAGCAAGTTCCCTTTTCTCTCTTGCAATATCCATAATTCATCATCACAAGACTCTATCTTATCAGAAAAAGAGTATAACCTTGGAATAAAATACAAGGCATAATTACCAAATAAAACAATTTTCATTTAACCCAAAGTTTTGGAAAAAAAACTCGTAGATGCGTTGATAAAAATACGCTTATAGCCTTTAATATGCCTAAAGAACGAACATTCATATGGAAGAATTCAAAAGGATTCATTCCTAAAGGTGAGTAAAAGTTTCTCATACGCTCTTTTAAGGAATATGTAGTATCGAAGCATTTAATTTTCTTATCATGCTCTTCACATGTTCCTACAAACTTATTCGTTATAAAACATGGAATACCCTTCCGATTTGCTCTTAATCCATAATCCATATCACCAAAAGAATGTCTAAAATATGGATCATTCTTTCCTAAAATATAATATACAGAACGAGGAATAAGAACAAAATTACCATTTATCTTTTCTACCTTTTGGAATGTATTGTTCATCTTTACCATTTCTTTTCCAACAAAGCCACTATAGGTGGTTTTATTTTTATCCTTTTCAGAACAGGTGGCACCTGCAATAACACAATGCTTACCTAACTTCTTGTTACTTTTTATTATATAGTCAAGAGCGTCTACGACCAAATAAGTATCATCATTCAACCATAGATAATAATCATAATCTCTTGTACTACTAGCAGCGCTCCATGCCTCATACATCCCTCTATTCCAAAAAAGAGTTCCATCTCCATTAATAATATTAACATTTGGGAATTCTTCTTTTACTGCCATTGACGTTCCGTCAGTACAACCATCATCTGTTAAAAAGACATCAACAACATATTGGTCAATTTTTTCTTGAGAATAAAGGCGACGTAAGCAATTTAAAGTTTTTTCTTTACGATTATGTACAGTAAGAAGTACAGCAATTGTTTCCATAAAAACTAATTAATATTTACAATATATTACATTCTTTAAATTTAATATCGTGTCATAAGTCTTTTATCAACTCTTCTTGCTATTACTATATATTAGCCTTTAATCTCTTAAGAGTTTTATAAATATGATTTGTCAATTTATACTTTTTCATAAAACGAGATATTTTATTCATAAAAGACACATCATCAATCCAACTTCCATTACCAATATGTACGGCTATAGAATCATTTGTAAATGATTCCTTTACAGCAAATATATCATTCTTCAAAACGAGATATTTATCAAAGAATATTTGAGTCTCATTCTTATACCTGAAACCATATTTTTCACACATAGCCGCATAAATTGCAGGAGATACAACTAAATTTAAACCGCCATCTTCAAGTATAAAAGGAACAGAATTGTAATATTCCAAAACATCTTTTAAAATCGGTTGATGTGGTGTTGATAACATTATAGCAGCTAAAAGTCCTAGACCTTGCACATCCATAATATTGGGATTAATTCTTTTGAAATTTTCATCCAATAAATTCAATGAATTTTTCTGTTTAAATATATCATCATGGTATTCTACAGCTGTAACAAAATTATAGTCTAGGAAACGATCGAATTTCTTTACTACTTTAACATCCGTATCAAAATATAGACCACCTTCTGTATAAAGAGAATAAACTCTTACATAATCAGAAACGAATGCAAACTTCTTTTTTTCATATGCTTCTTTACAGAATAGATTAGAATTCACATTAAAATTATCTTCATTCCAACACTTTATTTCATAATCTGGCATGATTTTTTTCCAAGAATCAATACATTCTTGAAGATATGCTGGTATTGGACCTCTTCCAAACCAACAATAATGAATAATTTTTGGTATCATCTCTCTAAAATTTTAGAATATATGTTAATTAGATTTTGAATAACACTATCTGGGTTATGACGTTTCAGGGCATCTTGTCTGGCTACTTCAAATCTATGATAATCAACTCTATTATGAAAAATTTCACAAATATAATAAGCAAGCATTTCGTACTCTTCAAAACGATAACATATCGTTGTTTCTCCATTTCTTGACATGTCTTCAACTCCACCAACATTACTAGAAATAGATGGAGTTCCCAAAATTTGAGCTTCTCCAAGCGAATTAGGACTATTTTCAATAGATGATGGCGAAATAAAAACATTAGCCTTTAGATACTCAGTAATCATTTGCTCTTCAGTAAGATTTCCTAAAAAATCTATATGATTCTCTAATTTTAAAGTCTTAATCATATCATACAAATAGCCACCATAATTAGTAGGTGCCATTTTTTCAATCAAAGAATGTGGTATAATACGAAGACATGATCCTATTCTAATTCTTGCATCAGGAAATTCTCGTAAAACAAGAGGCATTGCTTTCAGTACCATATGAAGAGCTTTAATCGGGTATTTGCACTGACTTAGAAAGATGGTTCTTTTTTCACAATCATCGTAATTCCATCTTCTTGAAGAGTAAAAACCCTTCCTTAAAATTTCATTACACTTAAAATATTTAATGTCTTTATTAATACTCCAAGCATGAGATTTGTCCCAAGTTGTTCTACCTATAATATTATCTAATGAAGATATCATTAATACTTCATTTCTACCAGACTTTTGACATCTTTTACGACCTGCAAATATTGAATTAGATGAAATGCAATCATATATGCTATAATGTTTAACCATATCTAAGAAATCAACACCTGCATAAAAATATCTTTCATATACACTAGTCATTCCTTGAATAGAGGCCACAACATTCCTATTACCACACGTCTTCAAGTAAGAAAATCCATGTGGCATTTCCGTTCCTTGTATATGGACAATATCAGGTTGAAAATCTCTATAAATTTCATTCCAGATATGCTCCATGCTTACTTTATCATTGATAACCGAAGCAGAAAAACAATATCCTATCATTTTATTTTCAACAACCTTTATTACCCCATCTGCTTTTATATTCACAGGGGAAGCCACAGCAAAAGTAACTTCGTCAACATTTGCGAGAAGTTCTGAGGAATATATATTCCACCCCTCAAAAACTGATAATTTTAAACCTAATTGTTTTGCCACAAAAGGCAAACAAGTATTAGTAATCCACAATATTTTCATATTTTAAAAAGTTTTTCTTTAATTGATATTTCATTCATTTCTCGATAATATTTTTTATTGCACATATAAACGCCAAGCCATATTATATAATAGTTCATATTCATCATTGGCCAACCATATACTTTTAACTCTATCAAACTTAAAATCATAATAAGACCAAATGATTTTAATAAAATGTTATTTGATTTGAAAATACCTTTAAAAGCCGAAAAAAGTATAACCATAATATACAGAAATAAATAAATTATACCCCCTCGAAGAATTAACGAAAGGTACCCTGTTTCTATAGAGCTTCTTCGTGCATTAAAAATACTATCATAATATGTACCAAACCATCCTTTTCCAATAAGCCAATCAGTAGATGTCAGGTCTTTATAGAAATTTTTTTCTACACCACTTCTAGTATCATCTAATCCTCTTTCAGTAATAACTGCGAACAGTGTATCTTTTGTATTCATATACATTATAAAGACAGCACAAATACACAACAACAATAAAAGTATCATTACAAACTTATTAGATTTTTTGTTACAGAACAAATAAAGAAACCAAGCAGAGAGTAAATATATTACCGATACCAAACTTGAGCCTCTACGACCTAAATAAATTAAAAGTAATATGGACAATAATATTGATATTAAATAAAGCCTCCACAATTTTGTAGGCAAATATTTTTTAAGATAAACAAAAAACATTGGAGGTACTAGTGAAGATATTCCTAATGTTGATCGAGTTATAAAATCTTGATATCCACCACTTCCTTCATATACAGTCATACTATAATCATAATGTATCATACTATAAAAAGCAAATGGGAATAACACAAAAAATCCTATCAGAGAAATTTTATTGATAAGAAAGAAATATCTAAAGTTATAAGGTCTTGACTTTGGTAACGCATAAACAACCAACAATAGAAGAGATGGCATAAATAAAGGAGAAACAAAAAATCTAATTAAAAGAGTAGTTAATTCTCCTTCATATGTGTCATTTGTATTAAATAAGAATGTGTTAATTGTAATAACAATAATCCAAAATAACAAACAATTTTGAATAAAAGTACCGGAGGCTTTCAAGTTTCTTAATACAACATAATAAAACAAAGTTGTAAACAATAATGATATCATATTACCTAAAAACGTTTCAATATTTAGATAAAATATATAACCAATTTGTGACAAAAAAACAAACAACACTAATTTGTCTTCCGGATATTTCGTTTTTAAAGATAAGTTCATTCTATTTTTTTTGAAGTCATTAGTGTCCCGTTAAAATCGAGACCAGTTAAATATTAATCAAATAACCTCGGATAGAGGGGAGCAACAATCAGATCTCGCAAACTCTCTCGATTACTAAGTTGACCAACATCATTGCAAGCAACTGATTCCAACAAGTGAAATGCTTCACATAGCAGTTTCCATCATACTTGCGAACATAGTTGGTTAATCTGAGTTTTGTTCAAAAAAGCAGTGAGCTGGGCAAAAACGTATTTATTCTTGGAACGTAACAGTCAATTGAATTTGACTGCAAAGTTACGAAATCAAGTCCGTTTAATTCCAAAACACCACTTTACAAACTGTATTTCAATTAATTCAAAGAGCAATTGTTCCACATTAACGGGACAATAGGTACATTATTATTTTGTTTTTGTAAATAGTAATTTAAAATAATCCTTCCAATAAATCCATTTTAACCTCCATAGGTAATGCCTTGCAATCATGCCATTATACCTAATAGTTTTTGACCAAAAAGGATAAAGCAAATCAGATATTTCTGAAGTAATTTCTTTCATACTCCATCGTGTGTTATACTCCAAGTCCATAATAGCGAAGACTGTCTGTTCGGCAAACTTTCCACAATGCTCTCCCTCATATTCTATACATTGTAGAGCATCTTTTGAAAGTAACTTTAAGCCTCCATGAATATAAACTGCTCCACAATTAATAGGTTCCCCTCTGTCATAAAGACGCTCAAAACCACAAGCTTTAATAAACTCATCGTCATAATTATGAGAATTATCTATAGAGACTTTCAACTTACAGTTATCTAATTCCAAAGATGTTAAAGGCGTATTATACCATAATATATCAGGGTCAGAAAAAAGAACCTTCTGAGTCTCTGAAAAATATAGAATTGCAGCCATTTTTTTACCCCAAATATGTCCCTCTGCCCATTTTTTTAAAGACGGACAAGTTTCACTGTAAAAATCAGCACATTTTTGCCATTCTACACATATAACGTTAACACCATGCTTTTTAAAATATTTTTCTCCAACCTCAGGAAGCCATGAACCGTCTGAAACTATCGCTATATTATTAGGTAAAAGTTCTGATGTTTTAAAGAGGGTATAAAGAGATGCTGCAACCATATCAAAATCTCTTTGACGACAAATTGTCAAATAGGTAAAACCTACAGTTTTACCTAAATTACTCTTAATTTTCAAAGGCAAAAATGAATTTATTGTTCTCATAACTTGAACAAATCTCCCTTGGATAACTTCTTTCTTACCAGTTACTTCCTTAATAAAATTTTCCTGTGAAATCATAATAATCTATTTAGTAATTAAACCATTGATTCATTTCTAAATCTATTCAATTTCAGATATGCTTTTTCATTTAACTTCTACAAATTAAATGATTATATACCAACTGAAGTTTATTCTTAATAAATATCTTCTCCTCTGTATTTGTTCCTGCAAAGTAAATGGAGACCAATACACTAATTCCACAAATAAAAATATCAACAATTGAATACAAGATATTGTCTGACCTAAATATGAGAAACTTAAAAACACAAGGCACAACAAAAGCTAAAACTGTAACAAGAAGTACGGGGATTAGCACATCAGCCCAAAACTTCTTTACAGGAAACCGCTCTTCTTTTTTCAAATAGAAAAGACGTACAATTATCAAAATCGTATATGCCAATGCATAAAGAACATACGGAATTGCAGGTGAATAACCAAAGTAAAAGAAAATATACGTAACAGGAAAGACAAATCCCGTGATTATTGTTTCCGAAATCATATAAAGCTTCAGTTTACCAACCGCAAGAATATTGGTAAATAATAAGTCTCCCAGCAATCCTAACAATGTGGAAACTAATGTAAGTCTCAAAAACAATGGCGCATAATCAGGGTATTTTTTTAACCACAAACGCAATATAGCTTCTGCCTCAAACAGGAAGGGAACAAAGAATATCAGCATAAGAAAATAGCTGTATTTCGTACTTGTGCACAATAGCTTAAACAAATATTCTTTATCACCAGCAGAATATGATTTTATTATCTGTGGTCGAACAGCCGTAGTAAAGTTAACAACAAACCCTTTTACAATACCTTCCACTTGCGTTGCGACACCTCTTGCTGCATTTACAACAACGCCAAAGAAAATATTTGATATAATATTAATGCCCTGGGTATTAAATATCCAAACAATAGAAGAAGTAGAACCCCAACCTGCAAATCCTGTCATATCCTTAATCAACTGCTTATCTATAATTAAGGAATAGCGACATTCCTGAAAATGTCGTTTGCAATAACTACCATATACCATACGAATAGTAATTGATACCATCAACTGAAGGAAAGCATATGTAATCAATTTGTCAATAGAAGAAAGCAATAATGCTGCTACAATAACTAATTTCAGAACAGCTTCCAATATACTGACATAAGAAAAAGCTTTCATCTTCTCATGCGCTATGATAACAGCATTATACGGTACACTTATAAGATTGACAACAAATGTAAGAACAGAGAACTGAAATACCCAATTAGCAGCATGCATTCGGTCTGCATCAATGTTCATTTTGGTATTTAAGAACCAAACACCAATACATTCCATCAATATAAATACAACGAGCGACATCAATAACTGAATATTGACGCTTGTACAGAAGATACTTCTCAATTTGTCTTGATTACCTTTACCTAGCTCAAAAGTAAGGTATCGACTTATAGACTGAGACAACGATGCTGTAACTATGGAGAACATACTAACGACTCCACCAACAACATTGTACACACCATAATCTTCTACACCAAGTACATTAAGCACTACGCGACTAGTATACAATCCAACAGCCATAGTAATTAGCGTCCTAATATACAAGGCAATCGTATTCTTCGCTATTCTTTTGTTTTTTTCTGATTCTTGATTTGACATTAAATGTATGTTTTACGTTTTAATTGTTTTATATGTATTGCGTTAAGCTTGCACAAAGCAACGAACTTAAAAATGTGCTTAGGATTGATAGAAATGTATTTCAAAGTCCTCCACTCCCAACGCATTCTATATGACACGGCTCGTATACAACGACACCACCATCATAAAGAGCATACGGAAGTAAAGAAGCAAAGTATTCTTAGCAATCCGCATGTTGTTATCTGATATTTGGGGTGACATTGACTTCTCCTTTTCTATTGATTTTAAAAACTCGTTTCTATCATTCTCCCAAATCGTATCATCCTCAACCTCCAAACTCTATAAATGTTCCTTCAGCAGATTCCACTTACTAATATCGTTGCATGAATGACGGCACTTATCAGAGTTACCGATAAAGCCTATTTGTGATAATGTGGCAGGGTGCGTTATGGTCTCCCACAGATAGCACAGTTTCACACAGAGATATTTACTTAGTAATTTAACCTAATGATTAGTTATCATTGACCAAGTGATTACTTGGTAAGGGTGCGTTATGGTCTCCCACAGATGGCGCGGATTCACACAGAGATATTTACTTAGCAATCAAATCCTCACTGCTGTACATAATTCAATGTTTTAAATACAGCAGCGAAGAAACTTGTTTCTAATTTGAGTGCTTACCTATTTTGTGGCTCCTAACATTGCTTTTATTTTTCCCAAAGAAGAAACTGCCTTTTCCTCGGCTTTATTCCTATCCAACATATTGATACGTTCATCAAGAATTAGAGTTATGCAAGTGTAAAGTATATCAAAATACTCTAAGCAGAATTCTTCAGACAGCTCATGAATACCAGCACTCAAGATACCATATATTTCTTTATGATGATCCACTAAGAAAGGAGGAAGCACCTCTTTAATAGCTTCTATCTTTTCTCCCATCTTCATTTGACGAAATCTTGTCTCATCCAGTTTACCTGCAACTATCAGCCTTTGTGCTTCTTCAAATACTATATCTTCGAAGATTCTTCGCAAGTAAACATAAGAACCAATACCTGCGCCATTAGTATAAATCATAATGGCAGTCATTAATTCCTGCTGTTGCTTAGAAGTTAGCACTTTTCTAAATTTTTTAATATCTTCCTTACGAAAATCTCTCAGAGAAGGATAAGAGCCTATCTTCATAATATATCCTTCCTTTTTGTTAAAACGAACAAGAAGTGTCAAGATATCACCAAAACGCCCACATTGAAAGGACATCACACGCACATCTTCTGCATAAGGTTCAAAACCTTGATCATGAAAAGGACCTTTTCCTACTCCTATACTACAACCTAACATATGATAGGTTGATTCAACATTGCTAACAGGATTAAAACCACTAACAGAAAGGCCATTAGTATTAAGATCATCATATAATTCTTGAAAATCATCACCAGTTATCTTCCGATAAGGCGGTGACTTAAAAATAAATTCTTCTGCTGTCATATTCTGCTTTTAAGTTTAATAACAAGAATCGTATATCACCAATATAGCGTCCCCACTATATTACAAGCAGATACACCTAACAGTTAGTGCTCAATTTAGGGGCATAACCCTTTGTATAAATCCGCTTTAATAAATATACTTATTTTACGAGTTCTTTAATTTTCTTCAACACTTTCATCAGCTCGTCTATATTAACTTTGTCTTCGCTACATGTCTTATTGATTTGGGAAGTGTCAATCATATCTCCCCCATGAACATAACGGTCTGCTACACGATCAAGCAGTGTTTGGATTTTTGTAGTCCATTCCATACTTATACCCCTTTATATAAACAGTACCAAGCTATCCAAACAACAGGCACTATGGCTATCAGCCAATAAACTATATACATATCAAATATGTAATATCTTATTTTTAGCCTTAAACGTAAGTCAAGTCCCATTGAGCAGTCAGAAAGCAAGGACATTGCGTAATCGTAATCGAACGATGTATGATTTTGATTATACTTGCTCAGTATATTGAAATATTGATCAATATAATCCGGCTCCTTTCTCTTCTGTTCTTCTTCTGTAAGTGTCTTGACATCATGATGCATATTGCGATACAATCTATTCAATTCGTTTCCACATGCATGATAATTGTCCATTCGCTTGTCGTAGTTCAATCCGCTTAACAGCAAAGACAATGAAAGCAGGAATGTGGAAAGAATAATGGTGAAAACACTTATGTTTTTAGACACGTCCAAATTGTCACTCATTAAAGCTATTAAGCTTATGCCGATAATGGAAGCCGAGAACAAGGTTTCAGCTACCTTTGAAGCGTCACGATTGCGCTTGACACGACGAAAGGCTGTAAACCTCGCACACATTGTCTTATATACTGTATTGCTAAATTCTTCCAGATACATATTATTGTTCTTTTAAAATAGAGGGGAACCCAATCGAAAGCGAAAATTCCACAAGAAATGTGGCATATACTATACTGTATATTAAATTCTTAACAAAAAGTCGATGCTACACGCATGACCCAAGGGCTAAGCCCAAAGTCCCCCTCTATGATGTGGTACCTATACTTATCATGGCATCTTTCTTTAAACGATCAAGATGAACCATATACTTTATCATAATATCATCATCGTCATACTTAACATCTTCATCTATCAAACCTTTTGACAAAAGATAATTCCGTATGTCTGCGATGTCTGTTAAGGCATCATAATCCATCAAAGTATGTTTGCCTGCATTCTTCTTTATATCCCAATACACCTTGGGCAAACTCTTAATTCGTGACACGATGTCCAAACCTTTCATAAACTTGCGATGCACCACGGTGTCAATCTCATACAACTGGCGAATATCTGTCATCGCCTGAAAATACGGCAGCCATCCGAAGAGATGGTGCGAAATCTTGATTCCTGCAAGTTTCTGATTAATCAAGGAAACATAATAATCGTCGAACTCTTTGTCTTGGCAAATAAAACGTGGACGAAGATTCTTGTTGGTCTTCTGAGTTTTATATCGGGCTATCAACCGAGAAATTCGGTTCAGATAAGACTGTACATTTTTGTTTCGTATAGAAATAGTATGTACGGACTTGATCATGTATCCTAAATAATCAAATGCAGCATTACCTACCACACCATATTGGGTCTTGTCTGGAGAGAGTTCCAAGCTTACGCATCGCAGATTAAGTTCTTTCTTGAACTTATCGACAAAAGAAGCATCTATTGGAGATATGCTCAATATCAGGATATCATCAACGTATCTTTTATAGACGGTGTTCGTATCACACATTGCCTTAATGCTTTCATCAAATTCTAACATAGAGATGTATGCAAGAATGTTTGAAATCGCTAAACCTTGTGGAATACCTTTCTTTATTTCCTGTCGTCTATTCGCTGCCTTAGGAGAATCTGAAGCAACTGTGATAGTTTCGATTGCAGCCTTTGTAAGTTGTAACATCGGAGCCTCTATTCTCGTTTCCAACTTGGCGTATAACGATGCCAAGTGGATATTGTCAAAGAATCCCTTGATGTCTGTCTTAAAGAAGTAGATTTTCTCGGAAGAATGTTCTGCCAAGAAATCTGCCACATCATTGATGTATTTATTGGGGACATCATGATTAACGGCCTCAGGAAACGCATCCTGCAAATAGAGATTGAGCTCTCCCAGCACCATCCTGTCACGCATGCATGGTACGGAAAGCATTCTTGGAAATTTCTCCCGTCCTTTTAATATAAGTTTCTCTCTATATGGTGAGAATTCGTATGTGCCCTTGCGACAACGCTTTGCTATGTCTTCAAATTCATCGACATAACGATGAAAGAACTTGCCTGGAGTAAGACCATCCAAACCGCCACCCTTTTTATGCTTCATCTTCTCTTCATAAAATGAAGAAAAGGAAGAAGAATTAAAGAAAGCAAGTGGATTTATTATAGTTGTCATCGTGATGAGCGTATGTTTTGTGTTCAATTTAGGGCATACCCATTTCTATAGGCATATTGCAGACACCTTTAACTTAATATGTTTGTCCCGCTTCGCGGAACAAAATAGGGGGGTACTTGCCCACAGTGACGCTGCTTCGCAGCTTGCAGTGGGTTTCTGATTGATTGTGTTCCATCGGGACACTGGGGCTGAATGACCTTATATAATTATTAGTGAGTATTTTGTAATTATTAATTGCTGCCGAACGTGGATAAGTGATACGGCTTTAAGCCGTACCTCCTATGGTTTGCGTTTGGCTTGGTGTAGCGGAGGCATGATACCTCCGCTACTATACATGCTATTTTCAAAACGTCAAAATAGGGGGTGGATGCTTATCACCTACTGCTGAATAGTTAACTTCTCAATTTCATCTTTTGACAAATCTGTCATATTTATGATGATGTCAATATCCATACCAGCAGATAGCATCTTTTTAGCTATTTGAATAGCCTTCAAATTCTTACCTTCTTCACGTCCTTCTTCTCTTCCTTCTTCACGTCCTTCTTCCTTTGCTGTGTCCAGCGAATTCTTGATGTCGCGATACGCCTTGAGACTATCCTCGTATTCACGCAACTCTGTAGGGGTGAAGCGAGCTACGGAAGCGGCAGCAAAGAGTTTGGAGAATATCTTTTCGCGTAGAGCAGCAGGGCGGTTGTCAAGGCGCGACAGATTCTTAAGCACGTACATCCACTTGTCTGACAAAGACGTGAGCTCTTCATCGGTCTTGTCAAATCGTCCGACTTCTACATACTTAAACATCAGTTTGGTGTTAAACACCTTATTGGTCTTCGTATCCATCAAGGCTATTGTGTGGATTGTGTCTGAACTGTCGAAAGCCTCATCGCTCATCTTATAATTGAGCAAGGCGACGACATACACCTTCTTCAGACAGAAGTTCCAGTCAGAACCTTTAGGAGCTTGCTCTCTGATAGGAAAGGTGGAGTAGAACAGTGAACGGTCTTTGAAGTATGTCTGGTAGGCATTCTGCATCTCCACTATGAACTTCTCACCTTTCTCGTTCTCACAATAAACGTCAAATATGGCCTTGCGTTCTGTATATACATCGCCCACATTCTCGCTGTTGAGATACTTCACGTCCTTTATCACTTCCTCACCATCAAAAAGAGAATTGAGGAAGTTGATAAGCAACTCCTTATTGGGGTCTGTGCCGAAGATTCGCTTAAAACCGAAATCGGTCAATAAGCTTATATATCGTTCTTCTATCTTTCTCATAATCTTCTCCTTTTAAACATTTAAACTTCGTGCAAACGAGAGCAGAATCATCAAGTTTACTTGAATGTTATGCCGAGTGCAGCCGAAGTTCTTTTTCAAAAAAATGAATTCAAACGCAAAAATACATTTTTCCCCTCACACCACCAAGTTTCTTTTCTAAATTTTAACGCAAAGGAAATCTTGATCTGTGAGATTCTGTGCTATCTGTGGGAGAACATTATTTGCTGCTTGAGAGTTATTCGCTCCCTAACGGCTGGTTGTGCAGCAGGACGTGGCGTTGGATTAGGTGGCGCCATTCTAAGAGGCGTTGGCGTTGCCAGAACTCTACGGCGGAGGGGATGCAGGTGCGGAGTAAGTGGCGGAGGGGGAGGAGGGGGCGGAGCAGGGCGAAGGGGAGGCGGGCGGTCTTTGGCGATTTCTCGTATAGAGACATGAGGTCTTCCGTCTTGATGTCGGGGAGGTGGCATGTGAAGCCGCTGAGCGACGGGCCCTCGTCATGCAGACTTGCCTCACTCAGTAGGCGGTGGGTGTGGTGGTAGCCTTTCGCTATGAGGTCTTCGAGGAAGGCTTGGCGCTCGTAATGGCTCAGCGAGTGATAGCGGTGGGCAAACTCGCCCCAGTTGACCATTGCTGTTATTCCCGTTCCGTCTTCGTTGTCGCGTAAGCTGATGTGCACATAATAGATGTATTCCTCGGGGGAGAGACGGAAGGGGCGGGTCTTGCGCATCTTTCCTTTCAGCTTGCCGTTGTCGGTGAATCTTCCCTCGTGCGTGTCTTGTATTGGAAGGGTGGGGTAGTACTCCGCTTTCTGAAATTCCTGCTTGAGGTTGACACGGAATATTAGTTCCACAAAGCCGTCGTGGGGTAAGAGCGTGTAGTTCTTGCCTTTGGGCAGCTCCACTCCTGACGTTGGTGTGAGGAACGGGCGTAGGGGCATGTCGGGTATCAGGTCGGCCAGTCCGTATGCCACGCTGTTGTCTGTGCTCTGGAAGTAACGGCTCAAGGATTTGAGTGCTGCCAAGTCGTCGTCTTTTGCTTGCAGGAGCCACACGGCTTGCAATGCCAGCTCACGGCTTTCTGCTTCTGTCTGTTTCTGCTTGGCCTCCTCCAGCAGCAGGGCCTGACACTTTTCGGTGTCTTTCTCCTTATTATATATTTCGAGGATATGCCGAAGGACGGCGGCGGAGTTGTCGGCGAAGTATGTGGCTTGCAGCCTGCCTTGCAGTTTGTCGATATAACGCCAGGTGTTGGGCAGCTGTGCCTTGGTGCCTTTGGTGGTTTCTTTCACCACGATTACCTCATAGCGGCGGATGCCTGACAGCTGTACGCAGAAGCCTCCTAATGAGAAGAGGAAGCAGCGGTCTTTCACGCCGTGACTCTTCACTTGCTTGATGACACCGGTGTAACCCACGAACGGTCCGTTGGTTATCATCACGATGTCGTTGTTGGCTGCCAGTTCTGCGTAGTCCTTGCCTACTATCTTGATGTCGTCGGTATGTACAGCGCTTTGTTCTATGCAGACCTTGTAACGATAGATTTCCTCGTCGGATATATTGGCGTGTATGAGCATGCTTTTCAGTCCTTCCGTCTCGCCTTCTAACGCGAAGAGGTGTGCATTGCCTGCCACTTGCGGTCGCTTTTCGTTGGGCGACTCCTCTTTCTGGAGGAAATAGCCGTTGGCATTGAGGTCTTTCAGCAGCAACTTGACGTCTTTGACGTAAGCGAAGAGTATGCCGTTGATGACTGGGCGGAAACTGACCTTTTTCTTATCCCAACCTATATCTGTTAGATTAGGACGAGAATTAGGGAAGTAGATGTCCGCTATGCTGTCAAGGCGTAGCAGGTCCTTGATGGCATCACGCTCCTTATAATAGTCTGTCTTGATGATATACCACATGGCGAAGTGAAAAAAAAAGAGTAAGGAATGAGGTGTGGTAAGCATACATTCTTACCTCCCTCGAAAAGCGTCAAGCTTCCCAGGTTATTAGGAGTGTGATGTGTATCACAGCATTGAAAACCAATAGATTATCTTCCACTAATCGTCAATACTTTTATGTCTTTCAATGTTCGCTATACGTGATAGCGACAAGCTCAGATCTTGTTTACTGTTTGACATAGGATATGTATATCTGAAGCCTAATTATTATTCAAAATCTTACTCATATGTCTGAGTCTCTATGTAAGAGATACAGAAATTCACGTAACTATTTGATACACGTGCAGATACTAAACCAATTGTCTGATTCTTCCATTCCGTTGCAGAAAAATATTGAGTACATGTTAGATTTTAATACACATAAATCACTCATATATAATTATTTTTCGTAAATTTGCAGTGAATTTCTGTATCTCTTACATAGAGAAACGGATTATGGAAGTGGGTGTATGAATAAGGAATTTTGAATTAATGTTATATTGCTGCAAGGATCTTGGCGTTGGCTTCGTCAACTTCTGAGTTTTGGATGGAGCGGAGGTAGATTTGGGTGGTTGACTCGGAGTTGTGTCCTAACGCTTCGCTGATGACGGAGAGAGACACTTTGTGGTCTCTTGCTGCTGTTGCCCATGAATGTCTGGCTACGTAGAGGGTGAGTTTGCCCTTGATGCCTATCTTCGTGCCTAACTTTTTAAGGTGGTAGGCAATGCGGGATTCTGCATTATGGTAAAGACGTTGCTCGTCCTGCCAGTTACTGTGTTTATGTGGGCTGTCACCGACAAGGAATGGAAGGAGATAGGGTGAGGCGGCGGTCTGGGCTTGGTATTTATCGACGATGTCCTGCATCTCCCTTTCCCAACGTATGGTGAGGCGTTGTCCGGTCTTGCTTCGGACGTAATGTAGGTAGCCGTCTTTGAGGTCTGACTTGCGGAGGTGCGCCAAGTCGATGAAGGAGATGCCACGCAGATAGAAGCACATCAGGAATGTGTCTCTTGCCATTTCTTGTTTTGTGGTAAGGTCTCGTGACGAGGTCAGATGCTTTATCTGGCTGATGGCTTCCGTTGGGATG
>ENA-UEPD01000790-UEPD01000790.1-human-gut-metagenome-genome-assembly--contig:-NODE-790-length-21962-cov-7.295271_pt1 | contig 21962 bp, 19 predicted proteins | sample MGYA00242895_ERZ507906 | MGnify/ENA primary metagenome ERZ507906 (study PRJEB26167, sample SAMN06115416) | human gut metagenome | host: Homo sapiens | place: China:Guizhou | collected 2015-03-03... | reverse complement strand
GGCCGGAGACAGCGTAAACAGGCAGCTAAAGGCAAAGAACATCACCACTGCAACCATCAGCATGCTGGCACGAGAAATGATTTGGGAACATTTACGTTCGGTGAAGTCGCGACCGAAGTCTTTCTCATACTCTTCACGTTTAGAAACCACGAAGGAAGAGACGATTGGCGAGAAGTTAAAGGAGAAAACCATGATGGAAATCCCCAGCCAGACAGTGATCAGGATACCGTCATGACCGGTTAACGACAGCGAACCGAGGTCAACCTGGTCGATAACTGCAGAGTTCCAGTAAGGGATCAGCGACAAAGAAATCAGCACCAGGCTGGCGATAAACGGCCATACCAGGTAGCTCATCACTTTAACCATCAGATCCTTACCAAACCAGATGACGAAAGCCATCAGCAGCAACAGGAACAGCGCCACAAAGCCGCGATTCAGCGGTGCAAAGCCGAGCTGGTTTTCCCAGAACGTCATAAAGGTATTGGTAATAGTAACGCCATAAATCCACAGCAGTGGGCAAATCGCGAAGAAGTACAGGAACGTGATAACCACGCCGCCAGTTTTACCAAAATGCTCTTCCACCGTTTCCGTAATGTTGCCGGAAGGGTTAGAGCCAGAAAGACACAGACGCGCCAGCGCCCGGTGGCAATAAAATGCGATGGGGTATGCCAATACCAACATCAGAAGAATCGGGATCAGTCCGCCAAAACCTGCGCGGATAGGGAAGAACAGCACCCCGGCGCCGATTGTCGTACCAAACAAGCCTAACGTCCATGTGGTATCTGATTTACGCCAGGACGATTGTTTTGTCTGGCTGGATACAATGCTATCTGAAGTACTCATATCCTATCCTCAACGAATTAATTAAGCGTCAACGAAACCGGTGATTTGAGAGACGCGAGAAAGATCGATATTGCCGCCGGAAATAATACTGACGGTTTTTCTGTTTTGAATATATTGGTCTAATTTACCGCTTAATAATGCAGCACATGCCAGAGCGCCTGCGCCTTCGGTGACGACTTTATTGCGCTGAATTAAGGCAATCATACTGTTTCTGATTTCATCTTCGCTGACCAGCACGATGTCATCGACTAATTCACGAACGATTTCGTAAGTTAAATTACCCGGGCGGGAGACATCACAACCATCCGCCAGGGTGCCGGTAGTTCGGTGCGTGGTTATTTCTCCGGAGTGGAAAGAAGCCGCCATGCCGTGAACGTTTTCAGACTGTACGCCAATAACACGAATGGTCGGGTTAATAGATTTTATTGCCACCGCAATACCAGCAATTAAACCGCCACCACCAATTGGCACAATCACGTTATCGACATCATAGAGATCTTCCATAATTTCCAGACCAATCGTTCCCTGGCCAGCAATCACTTTCGGATCATCGTAAGGTGGGATAAAAATACGGCCTTCCATTTCGACAATTTCGCTCACTTTAGCAATAGTGTCGTTGAAGTTATCACCATGCAGAACGACTTCTGCGTAGTAGTCGCACGTTGCCGCTACTTTGGATTTCGGCGCGCCTTTTGGCATCACCACTTTACCGTCGATACCCAGCATCGCGCAGGAGAGCGAAACCCCTTGCGCATGGTTGCCCGCAGAGCAGGCAATCACGCCCTTGGCGCTCTCCTCCTCGGAAAGCTGGCTGATCTTATAGTAAGCACCGCGCACCTTAAAGCTGCCGGTGGCCTGCAGGTTTTCGGTTTTCAGGTACAGCTGGCAGTCCTTGGAGAGCTTGGGTGCCTCGATGAGGTCGGTCTTGCGGGCAACATCCTTGAGCACAAAGGCTGCATGGTAGATCTTATCCAGAGTCAGCATGGTTTTCTCCCTCTATTTTTATCGTTCCCTGCTCTGCGGCTTTTCCGCTCTCAGAGCCTTTATTTCTGGCTTATTATGCATGTTTCTCAGTATAGGTTAACAAAGTTGATTTGTCAAATGAATTTCCTTCACGCCTGAAACCTAAAAAGAGAACTGCCGCAGGCATACCGCCCACAGCAGTTCTCCGTGTTTTTGTGTTTTTAACGGCCGCGGCCACCGCCGCCGCCGTGGCTGCCGCCGCCGCCCATTCCACCGAAGGACCCGCCGCCGAAGCTGCCGCCGCCGAACGAGCCTCCCCCAAAGGAGCCACCTCCGCGGGAGCCACCGAAGGACCCGCCGCCAAAGCCGCCGCCCATGGGAGGACGGGGCGGACGCCGGTTATTGTTCCGGGGCGGACGGGGCCGGTCATTGCGGGGGCCGGGGCCATAGCCCGGGCCGTATCCGGGGCCGAAGCCGGGGCCCGGAGGGGGCGGCGGGCCGGGACGGTGCCGGCGGGCCGAACCTGCCATGTAGCCCCATGCGAAGGGACCCCAGTTCCAGCCCACTGCATGGCCGATGGGTGCAACGAACACCCGGAACACGAACAGTACGATGATCAGCATCACCATCAGGGACATGAACAGGATCACGATACCCAGAACGATATCCCCAAAGGTGGTGGGGCCGTCGTCCGGCTGGGCATAGCTGCCATCGTCGTAGCTGCCATTGTTCAGATTTACCCCATAAACACTTGCAATGGTGTCGGCCACATTGTTGGCACAGGTGATTACTGCATCGCTGTAATCGCGGTTAACAAAATCACCTTCCATGGTCTGAGCGAGGGCACTGGCCTGACTTTCCAGCGTGGTGTTGCGGAAGCCGTCGCCGTAGGTCACGTAGTAATCGCCGTCCTCGTAGATGGGCGATTCCATCACCAGCAGGATCAGCACACCGTTGTTCTCGGAAGCCGAGCCAATGCCCCAGGCGTTGAAGGCCTGTGTTGCATAATCCTCAGTGGAATAATTGCCCGTATAATCTACAGTCAGTACGCCGATCTGTGCTCCGTTGCAGCTGGACTGCAGCTGGTTGTTCAGATCAACGATGGTCTGGGTAGTGCTGTCGCTCAGGATGTTGGCATCATCCACCACACATTCGTCTTTGGGCAGGTCCGGCAGGCTGGCGGCGGCAAGGGCCGCCGGGCACAGGGCCGCTGCGCCCACCACAAGGGCCAGCACCAGAGCGCTCACACGTTTTGCAAAATTTTTCATGCGAAGGGTTCAACCTCCTTTACACCGGCAATGGCTCCCAGCACGCTGGCCGGGAAGCCGCCGGTCTCTTTTTGGTAGTCGTAAACGGCATCGTTGTATTTCAGGGTGCCGATGATGGTAGCCGCACTGTTGAACTGGCCGTACTGGCCCTGCACCGCGCCCATCTTCATGGGGTCTGCGGCCTGCTCCTGCAGCTTTGCGTAGAGCTGGTCGATCCGCGACCCCAGCACCTCGTTGGCCTGATACAGCGCATGCATCGTGCTGCCCTGATAATAGGGCAGCGAGGTGAGTGCCTGACTTTTGCCGCCGTTCTGCACGGCTTCCAGACAGGCGGTAAGATCGCTCAGCGCGCTCTGTGCGGCCTGTACCTCGGCACTGTCCGCTCCCAGCGTGCTGCCGGCGGTGGTGATGATGTTTGCCGCCGTGTTCATGCGGGTGGTCAGCTCCTCGTTGAGGTTATAGCCGTTGTCTGCCGCCACACCCACCGTGTACCATTTGCGGACTTCGTTGTACCGGCTGTGCAGCTTGGCGCTGCCAAAGCCCAAAAAGGCCGCCAGCATCACCACCACGCTCAGCGCCAGTGCAGCTGCGCGGGTGGAAAGGGCTGCGGGCAGCTTTGCTTCCAGCCCTGCCAGCTTCTGCTGCAGAGGTGTCAGCGGCACGGCCTGCTCCGGCTGCTTTTGTTCGCGGTAGCTGCCCGCGTCAAAACCGCCGGAAGTGCTGTTCTGTTTTTGCGAAAAATCTGCGTTTGCCATCTCAGCTCCGGATCTCCATCATTTTTGCTTTCAGTTCGTCCTCGATGCGGTTCAGCTCCTGCTCGGCGGCAGCGCGCTTTGCGCGGCCCTCGCTCTGGATCTTGTTCAGCTCGTCCAGCGTCTCGATCAGGCTCTTGTTGGTCTGCTGCAGGGTCTCGATGTCCACCACACCGCGCTGAGACTCCTTTGCGGTCTCGATGGTACCCATCTTCAGGGCCTCGGCGTTCTTCTTGAGCAGGTCGTTGGTCATGTCGGTCACGGCACGCTCGGCCTGCATGGCCTGCTGGCTGTGGGCCAGACCCAATGCCAGCACCATCTGGTTCTTCCACAGCGGGATGGTGTTGACGATGGTGGACTGGATCTTTTCTGCCATCATGGTGTTGTTGTTCTGCAAAAGGCGGATCTGGGGGCCCATCTGCAGGCTGATGTTGCGGGTGAGCTCCAGATCATAGAGCTTCTTTTCAAAGCGCTCGCACTGGTCGGCCAGATCACGAGCCGCCTGTGCATCCTCCGGCAGGCCGGAAACCTTGGCCTTATCCATGGCCTGCTGCAGCTCGTTTGCGCGCACATCGGCCAGCTTCTTTTTGCCGGCAAGGATATACATGCTCAGCTCCTTGAAGTAGGCCATGTTCAGATCATACATCTTATCCAGCATGGCGATGTCCTTGAGCAGCTGCACCTGATGGCCCTCCAGCATGGACTGGATCTTTTCCACGTTGGTCTCGGCCTTGTTGTACTTCATCTTCATGGCATCCAGCTGGTCGCCCTTCTTCTTGAAGAAGCCGAGGATGCCCTTTTTTTCTTCCTCGCCTGCATCAAAGCTCTTCAGCTCACCGATCAGGCTGGTGATCATATCGCCCACTTCGCCCAGATCCTTGGTGGCCACCTTGGAAAGGGCGGCCTCGGAGAAATCGCCAATCTTCTTCTGACAGGCGGAACCGTACTGCAGCACCTGCTGGCTGTTGGTAATATCGATCTTTTCAGCAAACTGATCCACCATGGCCTGTTCTTCCGGGGTCAGGTTCACCTGCGGCTGCTCCGGTGCGGCAGCTTCCTGCTGGGCGGGTGCTGCCTTTTCCTCTTCTGCCGGGGTGGGGTCCAGCGTCAGGGTGGGTACTGCGGGTGCATCGAGGTCAAAGTTGAATGTATTATCAGCCATAAGAGATTCCTTCCTTTCCAAATACCGTTTACCTTTTTTAGCTCAGGCCCTGCCCTTTGAGCATGTTCTGCAGCACCGTGATATCTGCAGAAAGGTCCATGCTCTCGGCGGCGTACAGGGCATCCAGCTGGTTTTCAAACGCCGTGGCAATGGAAGCAGCATTGTGCTCCACCTCGGTACGGATGGCTGCGGCATTCTCGCCGCGCACGCCCTGCTTTGCCAGCTTTGCATACTGCTGCAGAACGTTCACCGCATCCGGCAGGTAATAGTTTGCGAACCTGCGCACCTGCTTTGCCTTTTCCGGGTTTGCTTCCACCGCTTCCACAATGGAGCGGCCCGCCTTTTCCATGCGGGTCATGGCGGCAGAGAGCTGCGGGTCCGGCAGCTGCTCGTTGAGGGTGTGCAGGGTATCCAGTTTTTGCTGAATGTCGGTCAGCATCGCGTCCACATCCTCCACACCGGTGTGGAAAGGCACTTCGTGCTCCACCACCCGGGGCGGGCAGACCTTCTGTGCCGCACCAAAGGCCACAAATGCACCGCCCAGCGCCGCCAGCAGCGCCCACAGCTTATACACCGGCAGTACCGCGCACAATACCAAAAAGACCAGTGCCATTGCATAAAATGGCAGAACGCTGGGCTTTCTGGTGCGGATGATCTTGCTCATGTTTCTTCTCCTTGTCCGGGGCATTGCCCCTTATGTTACCCATAATACCGCACCCCGCGAAAAACGCAAGTCTTTCACGGATAATTTACAACCTGGCCATCATTTGTTGATCCACGGCAAGAGAGCCGCGCCCCAGATTTCGCGCAGCTTTTCCGGGCGGCAGGCAGCGTTTGCCGGGCTGGTGCTGGGCAGCTTTACCGCTGCAATGCCGGACACCGGCTGCAGATACTTTGTATAGATCCGGTATGCGGTGGCTCCGTTGCAGAATACTGCTTCGATGGGTGCCTTTTCCAGCAGAGCGGCAATATCATTCGGCACTGCATCCTTGATGGAAGCATCCGCTGCGCCGGTGATGGTGCAGCGTTCCAGCGTGTCCCAGAGGGCCAGCCCATGGCGCAGGATGATCTGCTTTTTGGCTTCAATGTCCTCACGGGCAGGCACCGGCTCACCGGTCAGCGCGGCCAGCACGGGCCAGAAGCGGTTCTGCGGGTGGCCGTAGTAAAAGGCCATCTCCCAGCTTTTGGGGCTGGGCCATGTGCCAAGGATCAGCGCCCGGCTGTGTTCGTTATACACCGGTTCAAAGCTCATTGTCCGCCTGCACTTTCAATTTTATCCCAAGGCGAGCCAAGGTCGCGGCCGGACGGCTCTGCTCTGGGGCCGTCGAACCACAGCTCATCGATCAGGTCGGCAAGGCCGTCCTCCCGCACATCGCCAATGATGCGGTCGGCGGCAGCCTTTGCGTCCGGCGTGCCGTTTGCCATGCAGCAGCCAAGGCCCGCTGCCTTCAGCATGGCCACATCGTTGGCAGAATCGCCTGCCGCCACGGCATCGGCCAGTGTCAGGCCCATCTTTTCGCACAGGTCGGCAAGGCCCACGCCCTTGTCCATTCCACCGCGCACGATGTCGTAGTAGCACAGGCCGTCGGCATTCTGCGCGCCCACCTGCATCCAGTGCAGGCCCAGATGGCCGTACTTGGCGTTGAAGTCCGCCACACGCTCCGGCGGCATGGCCGCAAAGGCCGCGTGGGGCATATCGATCAGGTGGCGGTCCTGATCTTCGCCGTCCATACAGTCCAGCCCGATGCTGTTCATCTGCTGATAGCCCCTGTGCAGATATTCATACTCGCAGTAGGCGTAGCAGGCATCCCTGAAATTGAACTGCAGCGGATAGTTATAATCCTCGCAGAAATCCACCAGCGCGTACATTTCCTCAGCGGTGAGCGGGTGCTCGGCCACGATGCGGCCCTCGCGGTCCACCACACAGGCACCGTTGCAGGTGATGGCATAATCGAACCGGATTCCGCCCAGCTGGCCTTTGAGGTTGACGCACGGATACGCACGTCCGGTGCTGAGCACAAATCTGCCGCCTGCGGCCTGCAGCTTCTTTACCGCCTTGACCACCTTCTGGCGGGGCTTGCTCTCGCCAAAGGGCACCAGTGTATTGTCATAATCGCTTGCCAGAATCTTATATTGCATTCTATTCTCCCCTATGGAACTGAGTTTTGTACCAGTATACCATACTTTTTTAAAATTGGGGTGCATTTGGGCATAAAAATAAGGCTACTGCACAGAATTCCATGCAATAGCCTTATTTTGTTTCACGATGCCGTTTTCTTTGCAGCTTCTTCTCGTGATCACGCAAACACGGCCACGACCACCTGCATTGCCACGCCGAGGAATGCGCCTGCACCCCATGTCAGGCCGGTGATGAACAGGTTCTGCTTCCACGAAGGATTGGTGCGCCACAGCACCGCAAGGCCCACGCCTGCACCGGTGCAAAGGCCCGCCACCAGACTGGAAAAGCGCAGAGCACCCTCCACATACAGCTGGGTCAGCAGCACGCTGGCGGCGCAGTTGGGGATCAGGCCCACCAGCGCAGCCACTACCGGCTGGAAGAAGCCCATGCTGCCCAGAAGGTCTGCAAACACATCTTCGCCCACGCCTTCCACGATCAGGCCGAACACCAGACTGAACGCAAAAATGAACACAAAGATCTCCAGCGTGTGGCGCAGGGCTGCCTTCCAGATGGGCTGTGCATTTCCGGCTTCGTCGCTGTGCTCCTCGTGGCAGTCCACTTCATCCGCGTGGCCGGTGTAGCCGCCGCACAGCGATTTGGGCAGCACGCCGCGCAGCACAAAATCCAGCACAAAGCCCACCACAATGGCGTATACCACCTTGATGACCATGAGCACAGCCAGCTTATCCCAGTAGGCCGGCATGGATACCAGCAGCGGGATGGCTTCGTCGCTGGTGGCAAGGTAGACGGCCATCAGGGTGCCCAGCGTGATGACGCGGGAGGAGTAGAAGTTGGACGCAATGGCCGAAAAGCCACACTGCGGCACACAGCCCAGCACCGCGCCCGGAATCGCGCCCCAGCGCCCGCCGCCTGCCAGCAGTGCTTCAATGCGCTCACCGTGGCGGGTCTCGATATACTCGATCAGAAGATAAGCCAAAAACAGGAAGGGCAGCATCTTGGCGGTATCCACCAGAGATTCGCCCAGAACATCCAGAAACAGTTCCATATACGCTCCTAAAAACGACCGTTCGTCGCTTCATTTTAGTAAATTGCAATCAGTTTGCATTTTCGTGCAGGGATGATTATACACGATATTCTCTCCAATTGCAATACCAAAATGCAAATTAGTTGCGAATTTATGTTATGGAACGCTGCATCGCAAAAAATACGATTTCAAATGGTCTCCGCTGATGCTCTGACCATTTTCAGCGGAATTATTATTTTATTTCGCAATTCTGGAAAATCTGCGGATTTTCCAGAATTGCCTTTTCACGGGAGGAGTCATAACCGAAAGCGGAAGCTGCCGCGCTGGTTTCCTGTGGAAACATTCGCGCGGCGGAGTTAACGTTCTGCTTGTTTTCAGCGGGCTGAACCCTCTCAGGAGCTGGCACGCCGCAGGCGTGACCGAGAGGGTTCTGCCCGCAAGCACAAGCCTTTCCTCCACGACCCCCGCCCATGAAAATGGGGTCCAGAAACACCCGCAGGCGTTTCTGGACCCCAAAATCAAAAATATAATTTCCTTAGCTTATGCGCAAAGCAACGCGGAGCGCATTCAAAATCGTCCCACACAGCAGGAGGCTGCCTTTTGTTTTACCCCTTCATCGGCACAAAGCCCACAAGGTCTTTTACCACCTCGCCGCCGATGATCAGGCCGGCCACCGAGGGTACAAAGGCATTGGAGCCCGGCACCGAGCGGCGCTGGGTGCACTTGCGTTGGGTGCCCGGAGGGCAGATGCAGTGATTCTTGCAGCTGATAGCGTCATCCTCGATGGGGGTCATGGCAGGCTCTTTGGAGTAGACCACCTTCAGGTGCTTGATTTTGCGCTTGCGGCACTCGGTGCGCATCACCTTGGCCAGCGGGCAGACCGAGGTCTTGTAGATATCGGTCACTTCAAAGCGGGTCGGGTCCATCTTGTTGCCTGCGCCCATGGAGCAGATGATGGGGGTGCCTGCCTCCTTGCACTTCATCACCAGCGCCAGCTTTCCGGTAACGGTGTCAATGGCATCCACCACATAGTCGTACTGGGTAAAGTCGAACTGGTCCTGTGTTTCCGGGCCAAAGAAGCACCGGTGGGTGGTCACCCTGATGTCCGGGTCAATGTCGTGGATGCGCTGCGCAGCCACATCTACCTTATATTGCCCTACCGTGCTGCGGGTGGCGATGATCTGGCGGTTGAGGTTGGTCAGGCAGACTTTATCATCATCGATCAGATCCAGTGCCCCCACGCCGCTGCGCGCCAGCGCTTCCACCGTGTAGCCGCCCACGCCGCCGATGCCGAACACCGCCACGCGGGAATTGTGCAGTTTTTCCATAGCTTCCGCGCCCAGCAGCAACTGCGTGCGGGAATACTGATTTTGCATTTTGTTCTCCTTGTTACTTTTCCACTCTCGTAATGGTGCCGCCGCCCAGCACGGTGTCGCCCTGATACAGCACCACGGCCTGACCGGGCGTAGGGGCGCGCTGGGGCTGGTCAAATTCCAGCCGGAAGCCGCACTCCGCCGGGTAGACGGTGGCGGCCTGCTCCACCTGATGGTACCGGGTGCGGGCTGTGACCCGCAGCGGCCCGGTCAGCTCCGGAATGGCGATCCAGTTCACCTCGTCCGCATACACGATGCGGTCGAACAACATCTCCTCCGGCCCTACCGTGACGGTGTTTGCCTGCATGTCCTTGCCGCAGACGTACACAGGTGCCCCCATGGCAAGGCCCAGCCCCTTGCGCTGGCCGATGGTGTACCGCACCGCGCCGTTGTGGGTGCCCACCACCCTGCCGCTCTCATCCAGAAAATCACCTGCCGGGTAGTGTTTGCCGGTGAAGTCCTCCATAAAGCGGGCATAGTCGCCATCCGGCACGAAGCAGATGTCCTGACTGTCGTGCTTGCGGGCATTGACAAATTTGTGCTGCTCCGCGATCTCGCGCACCTCAGTCTTGTGCAGGCCGCCCAGCGGCAGACGGATATGCGCCAGCTGCTCCTGAGTGAGGTTGTAGAGCACGTAGCTCTGGTCTTTGCCCTCGTCCAGCCCCTTTTTGAGCAGGAAACGGCCGGTGGCCTCGTCCTGCTCCACCCGGGCATAGTGGCCCGTGACCACATACTCCATGCCGTGTGCCCGGGCCCAGTCCAGCAGATGGCGGAACTTCATATATTTATTGCAGTCGATGCAGGGGTTCGGCGTGCCGCCCGCCTCATACACGCGGACGAATTTTTCAATGATCTGTTCCCGGAAGTCGGCCGTGAAATCCAGCACCTCGTACGGGATATCCATGGCATACGCCACCTCTGCCGCGTCCTCGATGTCCTTTTCCGAGCAGCAGGTGTGAAAGCCGGACTGTCCCAGCGTTTCGTTGCGGGTGAGCCGCATGGTGATGCCGGTGCAGTCATAGCCTGCCTGCTGCATGAGCCATGCCGCCACCGAGCTGTCCACGCCGCCGCTCATGGCAATGAGGGCACGCGGCTTTGAATCAGGGGTCTGTGTGGTCATAAGTTCTCCTTTGGTGCATTCAACACACTAAAACAGTAGTATAATAGTAACTCTGAAAAAAGAGCTTGTCAAGACGCAGCGAGCTGCTGCACTGCGGCCAGCAGGGCTTGCCGCTCGTTGGGATATTCTTCCCGGATCACACCGTCCAGCAGCGCTTCCAGCACTTTGCGGATGCCCGGCCCCGCCGGGACGCCTGCCGCCATCAGGTCGCGGCCATTCACAGCCAGCTGGCTGACGCGGCAGCATACGCCGTCCGCGTCCAATTGTTCGGCCAATTCGGAAAGTGCAGCAAAATCAGCCGCCCGTTCCGGCTGCAGGGCTGTGCCCAGTGCAGCAATGCGCTGCACGGTACACAAGTTATATTTGCCCAGTAGTCGGCGGGCGTAGATGGTAAAGCCGGGTGTGACGGTAGTTTCTCTGAGGACCGTCCGCTGGGGTGGGACCCTGTTGCCGAAGGCAATAGGGCGGGCGATGGAATGGCCTGCAACGGCAACGACTGCCGCCTGCGGCGGAAACAAGGAGTTGCTGTTGGGGCAGCGGCCAGCAGGATGCGAGTGCTGCTCAAAGCACGAAGCATCCGCTGGGTGCCGCAACTCGAACTCGTGTCCGAAGAGAAAGCTACCGTCACACCCTCTGGCTTCCCGCACCAACACCGCCGCCTCTTCAATCAAGGCGTTGGAGCAGCGCAGGCGCTTGAGGGTGCGGCGGATGCCATCCTCGCCAAGGCTCAGCAGCAGCGCCGCCAGCCGGATGGGCAGGTTTTCCGCACCCGCCGGGCAGGCATCCACCACCGGCTTTGCCGCCGCCAGTGCCTCCGGTGAAAGCTCGGGCAAAACAACACCGAGTATTTTTTCGTCAAGATATGCCGCAGGGGCGGGTGCGCTCAGCAGCTTTGCAAGCTCTTCCTCGATGCGCTCCACCGATACACAGTCCAGATGGGCGCACAGCTCCTGTGCCGCCTGCGCCGTGGGCGGGTCGATGGCAAAGCCAAACCGGGCTGCGAAGCGGTACAGCCGCAGGATGCGCAGCGCGTCCTCGGTGAACCGCTGGCGGGGCACACCCACCGCCCGTACGATGCCGCTTTGCAGGTCGGCCTGCCCGCCAAAGGGGTCCACAAGGCCCTCTTTTTCATTGTAGGCCATAGCGTTGATGGTAAAATCCCGCCGGGCCAGATCCTCCCGCACATCCGGCACAAAGTGCACCTCGTCCGGGTGGCGGCCATCTGTGTAGGTGCCTTCTGTACGGAAGGTGGTGATCTCGTAAAGGGCACCGCTCTGCTTCACCGTTACCGTGCCGTGCTGCAGGCCGGTGGGGATGCACCGCTGCGCGCCGAACAGCTCCATCACCTGCTGCGGCAGAGCACTGGTGCACAGGTCCCAGTCGTGCGGTGTAAGGCCCAGCAGACTGTCCCGCACGCAGCCGCCCACCACGTAGGCTGCATAGCCCGCCCTGTGCAGGGTGTACAGCAGCTCTGCCGCACCCTCGTCCATCCGGATGGTCATGGCTGTGCCTCCTCGTACTGCAGGGTGATGCTTTTGCCGTCAAAGCCGCACTCCGCCGCCGGGAAGATGCTCTGTGCCTGCGCGGCATACTCCTCCGGGTCGGTGATCATGGGGGAATAATGGGTCAGCCAAAGCCGCTTTGCCCTCGCCTGCGCGGCAAGGGTCGCGCTCTGCCCAAAGGTGCTGTGCCCCCACTGACGGGCCTGGTCTTCCTGCTCCGGAAGGGCATAGGTGGCATCGCATATCAGCAGGTCTGCGTCATGCGCTGCCTGCAAATAATACGGGCAGGGGGCCGTATCGCCGGAAAATACCACGCTCAACCCCTTGCGCGGGGCACCCAGCACCTGCGCAGGCTGCACCGTTCTGCCCTCCACGGCAACGCTCTGCCCTTTCTGCAGCATCTTCCATTGCTGCACCGGCACCCCCAGCGCCTGGGCCTGCTCCGGCGAAAATTTGCCTGCACGGGGCAGCTCCAGCCGGTAGCCAAGGCTTTTTACCCGGTGCTTTGTGGCAAACGGCACCAGCCGCGCACCGGCAGGCCAGCCCTCGCTCAGCGCATCCAGCGCCAGCGGCTGGCCCGGCATAAGCACCTGCGGCTTCACCGGATAGGGCAGCGGGCCGGTCAGTGCCCGCACCGCCGCCCAGATATCTGGCAGGCCCTCCGGACCCAGCAGCGCAAGCGGCCTTGTGCGGCCCTGCGCCCCCAGAGTCTGCAAAAGGCCCGGCAGACCAAAGATGTGGTCGCCATGGTAGTGGGTCAGGCAGATGGCATCTGCCCGCATCAGGTTCACGCCCGCACGGCGCGCTGCCGCCTGCGTGCCCTCGCCGCAGTCCCACAGCAGGCCGTGGCCGCCGCAGGCAGCAAACGCCGCCGAGAGTGCCCGGTCCGGCAGTGGCATGGTAGCCGCAGTGCCCAGCAGTGTAATGGTCAGCATAAAATCGTTCTCCCTGCACAGTAGATTTCGATATTTTATTGTACCACAGCCCAGCACGTTGCACAATCACTGCTGGCCGCGCATAGCATGGGCCAGCACAGCAAAAAGGAGGCAGCGGGATGAGACGCAAAAAAGGGGATCCTTTTTCCGGCAGGCCGCACAGCGGCCTTGGATGGGTGCTTCTGCTCGCCGCACTGGCCCTGTTTCTGCTGGCCGGTGCGCCCGGCTGCATGGCCCAGCGGATGGCGTGGTCTGCCCGGGGAACAATGATCTTTCTGCCCAGCGGGTTTTGAAAAAATGGGAGCATCCTGCTGCACAGAACGCTCCCATTTTTCTTTTTACTTTCCATCCGAATAGGGCAGCTGGCCGGTTAGGGTCAGCGTTTCGGCAAGCTCGTCCTCCGAGCGGAACCGCCACGCCGCCGCTCCCACGGCCACATAGCAGGCATCGGCACGACCCTCCGGTGTAACGGCAAGGATCATCGTTTCACCGTCGCCCACCGCCGTTACCATGCCATCCGCACTTACAGTTGCCACGCCCGGATTGCTGCTGAGCCATGTCAGCGTTCCGTTTTTGGTGCCTGCAGCCTGCGCGGTCAGCTTCTGACTGGCTCCCACTGCCTGCAGTAGCATGGCGTTTTTGCTCATCTGCACCCGTCCGATCTCCGATGTGACCGTTACCGTGCAGCGCAGCACCTGCCCGGCTGTGGTCAGTGCGCTGATGACGGCCTTGCCGGACCCCTGCGCCTTTACGGTACCGTTTGTGCTTACCGATGCCACCGCCGGGTTGCTGCTGACCCACTGCCGCACATAGGTAAACCCGCCTTTGTTCTGTTCCAGCTTCAGCTGTTTCGTCGGGACAGGCTCCTGCTCTGTAATGGTAAGCGTCAGATCGCTGGTGTTCAGCACCAAGCGGCTGGCTGTGCTTTTGCGCACCGTGATGGTACAGGTGGTCTTTTCGCCGCGCTCATTGCGGGCCGTGACGGCCGCAGTGCCCTCGGCATGGCCGGTCACCTTGCCGGTGCCGTCCACCGATGCCACTGCCGGATCACTGGAAGTCCAGATCAGAAAGAAGTAGTCGTTGGGTGCCTGCACATTCAGGTAGGCCACCGGGGCCGGGTCTCCTTCGGTGATATCCAGCGTCAGTTCGGCAGTGTCCAATGTCATGCCGCTGTCCGGTAGCGGCTGCTCCTGCGCAGCATAGGCCGACAAGGCCCCGGCTGCAAACAGTTCTGCGCACAGCACCACTGCACAAACACACGCTTTGAACCCCTGCTTCATGGGCTTTGCCCTCCCCGCCTGCTTTGCTGCAAGATCCTTTAAATATTCCTGTCTCCGTATTATTTTACACGCAGTGCAAAACCGGGTCAAGTTTTTTGCCCATTCTGCCGGGCAGCTGAGCCTTATTTTGTGGAGAATAATAAAATCCGCTTTTCAATTTTGTACAAAACGCCGCCGCACCCGGCAAACCGGATGCGGCGGCGCTGTTCTGCTTTTGAATTTTCAGCTTAGTAGTTGATCTTTTTCAGCTCAAAGTAGCTCTGCGGATGTGCGCACACCGGGCACTTGAGCGGTGCGGACTTGCCGATATAGGTGTAGCCGCAGTTCCGGCACTGCCATACCTGCTGCTCCTCGCGGGCAAAGACCTTGTTGTTTTTCAGGTTTTCGGCCAGCGCACGGTAGCGCTCCTCGTGCTCCTTCTCGATCTGTGCCACCATGGTGAACAGTGCTGCGATCTGAGGGAAGCCCTCTTCTTTGGCCTCCTTGGCCATGCGGGGGTACATCTCGGTCCACTCGTCGTGCTCACCGCCTGCTGCCATGTCCAGACAAGTCAGGGTATCGGGGATTGCGCCGCCGCACAGCAGCTTGAACCAGATCTTTGCGTGCTCCTTCTCATTGCCGGCGGTCTCCTCAAAGATCGCGGCCAGCTGCTCGTAGCCTTCTTTTTTTGCCATGCTGGCAAAGAAGGTGTACTTGTTGCGTGCCTGGCTCTCGCCTGCAAACGCTTCCATCAGATTTTTCTCGGTTTTGGTACCCTTCAGTTCCATGATGCTCTCCTTTCAAAAACGGATCTTCTGTCAGGATCGACCGATCCCGGCTCTATCATTCAGCCCGGCGGTAATTTTTTCGCCTGCGGCTCAGGTTCTGAACAGAGTATACCATATTTTTTGATAGAAATCAAGAATAATTCCTATTTATTATGAGAATATTTCTCAGTTATGCTGCTTCAGTGCACACACAGCAATGCTCAGGGCGCTCCACGCTGCCTGATACATCAGCACCGTTGCCACCGAAAGCTCCCAGATGCTGCCTGCACTGGTGAGCAGCGCTGCAATGATAATGGAGAACAGCACCGAGACCATCTGTACCGTGGTGGCGCTGCTCTCGGCGTTCTGGGCCTGATCCGCAGCCTGCAGGCCGCCGGTCAGGCTGGCAAACGCCTTGAGATGGATCATGCAGCAGGTGTCCTCCGGGTCTTCCGGTGCGGCCTTGATGGCGTTGCACTGCTCCTGATCCAGCACGGTGATCATGCCTTCCGGCAGGCGGTATGCTTCGGTAATGTGGTGTGCAGTCAGACTGGGGTCCTGGCATGTGACCAGCAGGCGGATGTTCTCCTTTTGCAGCACGGCAAGGCCGCGGGCCACATTGCGCCCGCCCACATATTTCAGCACGAACATAGCGTGCAGATTGCCGGACACAGCCAGATACAAAATTTGCAGCTCGCCGTTCTTCGAGTGCTGCATCTCGTATTCCTCGTCCGGCAGCGGCACGCCCTCCTGCTCCAGATAGCGGCGGGTACCAATGAGGATGCGGTTGTTATCGCACCAGGCGGAAAAGCCCAGCCCATGGTGCTGCTCCAGATCCTTGACCGGGAACAGGATGTCTGTGCGTTCCTCAACGATCTGGCGGAACAGCCCCTTCAGGGTGCCGTGGCTCTCGTTCAGCACGCTGGCCGCGTACAGGATGGCGCGGTCGATGCGGCCGCCCTTGAAGATGCGGATATCCTCCAGCTGTGCGCTGTCGGCGGTGAACAGGTCGTCTGCATCGATCTGCAGCGTATCAATGCCGCCCAGCTGCTCAATGGCCTGCCAACCGGGCACGACTGCGCCCACAGCCGCAGCCGCACGCTGCAGCCGTAGCGAGGCAACGCCCGCAATCAGGGTAGAAGAAAGCGGTGCGCCCATGCACAGCACAGCTGCCATGGCAGCCGCAGCTTTGTTCCAGCCGGCACCTGCCAGCAGGAACAGCACGCCGCTGAGCAGGGCAACGCCCAGCAGGATGTACGAAACTTTGCGTGCACGGCGCTCGCTTGCGCGTTCGCTCAAGCTCTGCTCCACAAAGCCGTCAGCTTCCTTCATCGGGCGGCTCAGCAGCACCCAGGGGTCCTTCTGTTCCAGATCCCGTGCAAGGGCGCGCAGTAGGTCTTTGTCCTTGGCGCGGTAAGCGCCCTCGAACTCCACACCATTGGTCACCAGCTCATAGCCGCCCTTGACAGCAGCCAGCATCACCCGGCTGCCCAGCAGCGCAAGGAACAGCCCCAGCGCGGCCATGCCGCTGAGCAGCGAGATGCCGGTGGTGCCGCGGTAAACATTTGCGTTCAGCATGGCTGTGACCGCCTGCACCAGCGCTGCCACTGCGGCCAGCGCCGGCATCGTCTCGGAAGAAGACCGTCCGCGCAGGCCGTTCAGGCCGTCGCGCAGCACCGGGAAGCCCACGCACAGGCTTGCAGCCAGCAGCAGCAGGTTTGCACCATAGAATGCCGCCGGGGCAGCATCCGGGTCCAGCGCCGCCATGGCGGGCAGCAGCCCATCCGACACCAAACCAAAATGCAGCAGCACCACAGCCAGAATGCCGCCCAGCACGCAGCGCAGCGTCAGCTCTGCACTCATACGGTGCAGCTTATCCGCCGTAGCCTCCGGCTCGGGCAGCTCCATTTCAGCATGTTCCTCCGGAGACACCGCGTCCTCCGCCTCAGCTTTCAGTTCCGGCTGTGGCGCAGCGGGTGCCTTCTCCGGTGCCTGCTGCGGCTCTTCACCGTCCAGCGGCAGCAGCGGCAGGCTCATGGTGTCCTCTTTTGCGGCAGGCTCCTCTGCCGGGGCCAAAGGTGCCTGCGGTGCGTCCTCGCTCTGCACCTTGCCAAAGAAATCGACCACCGGCTGCTTTTCCGGCTGCTCCGTTTTTTTCGGCTGCGGCACAGGTTCCGGCTGCAGCTCCGGTGCCGTCTCCTTTACCGCTGCAAACACAGCCGCGGGCAGCGGTGCACCGGACGGTTTCTTTTTGCTTTCAGCCGGTTCAGTTTCTGCTGCCGGGGCTGCTTCGGCCCTCGGTGCAGGCTTTTCCGGCTTCTGGTCGCTCAGGCCGTTGATCATCGCCTTGAGCTGTGCCATCTCCTGCTGCTCCTGCTCTTCCTGCGGCAGCAGCACCTCCGGCGCATTCTTGGGGTGCCGGAGAGGCTTTGCCGTGCTGTGCTGCTCTGCGGGTCTTGCCGCCGGGACAGCGCTCTGCCGGGGTGTTTCCGGCTTCACTGCCGCCGGGGGTTCTGCCGTTTGCGGTGCAGATTTTTCCTCCGGCTTTTTGGCGGGTGCTTCCGGCTGTGCATCCTCTGCTTCCTTTTCCAGAAAAGGCCACGGGGCCAGTTCCTGTTCCGGGTCTGCCTCCGGCTTCAGCATCAGTTCCAGATCCGCTTCCGGTTCCGGCTGCGCATCCTCACCCAGCCGCACCTCACCGGTGGGCATTTCCTGCGGCTGCTCTGCTGCAGCTTCGTCAGTCTCCTGCTTTTCCTTACCACGGCCAAACAGGCCAAACCGTTTCTGCGGCTTTTCCTCCGGCTGGTTTTCGTCTCTCCGGGTCATCTCCTCCGGGATATCCACCGCCGTGGTGCTGAAAAAGGAGCGGAACTTTTCATCCGGGGTCATTTCCCGGCCATTATTTTTATCTTTCGGCATTCTTGTCCCTCCTGTAATTCAAATTGAGGTTCCGGCCCGAATGCCGGATCATGCCTGCTGTGCTGCGCGCTGGGACTGGATCTCGTACAGAATAATGCCCGCAGCCACCGACACGTTGTAGCTGTCCACACCGGTGCCCGGTGCTGCCATATCCAGCCGCACCACGCCGTCGCACAGCTTTTTCACCAGCTGCGAAACACCGCTGCCCTCGCTGCCCAGCACCAGTGCAATGGGGCCGGTCAGGTTGTTCCTGCGCAGAGACACGCCGTCCATATCGGCGCAGTAGACGAACACACCCTGCTCCTTCAGACGGCGGATGGTCTCGCCGATGTTGGCCACACGAGCCACCGGCAGGCGTTCTGCGGCACCTGCGCTGGACTTGATGACGGTAGGCGTGACCGATGCGCCGCCGCGCTTTGGGATCACGATGCCATGCGCACCGCACAGCAGAGCACTGCGCATCACGGCACCCAGATTGTGCGGGTCTTCAATGCCATCGCTCAGCACCAGAAAAGGTGCCTCGCCCTTGTCCTTGGCTGCTGCCATCAGGTCGTCTACCGTCACGTATTCGATCTCGCTGGCAAATGCCGCCACACCCTGATGGCTCTCGGTGCCGGTCATCAGGCGCAGCTTGTTGGGGTGCACCCTCTTCACCGTGGCACCCGCTTCCTTTGCCAATGCGGTATAGTAAGCCGCCACGGCCGGAGCCATGCCCTCAGCAATGAGCACGGTGTCCACGCCGGAACCGCTTTTCAGCAGTTCGGTCACCGGATTTTTGCCATAAACAAGGCTTTCGTTCTTCTGCAGCGGCTCTTCCGGGCTGCGGCGCGGACGGCGCGGCTGGTTCTTTTCTTCCATGATGATTTTCTCCTTCCGTTGTATCACCGGAAGGTGCTGTGCACACCCTCCAAAAGGCGCGCCGCACTCTGGGCCGCGCACCGGTATGATCTGAAGCTGATAACTCATTTTGAAGTATAGCATAAGCCGAACTTGTTTGCCAGCAAATTACCGTTTTTTATCCGCGTCCTGCAAAAGTTTTTCTGTTCGTGGTGCCGGAGACCGTTTCCGCTTTTTTGCAGAAATGTTCTGCCGCCCTGCATCAGCTTTACCCGGCTGCTGGGTAGATATCCCTCTGTTTTGCCGGAGAAAAAAGTTTTCCACAAAAACGCGGTATACAATCCGTAGAAGAGCGATTATTTTTCCACATGTTGAAAACCCTGTGGAGAAAGTTCAAAAGTCCAGCTTTAAAGCCTGTTTTGCCTGTGGAATTCCACACTTTCCACAAGGTTTTCCACTTTTTGGTTCGACCTTTTTTGATTTCCTGCGTACAATTTGTAGAATACAAGTCGGAAATATGACAATTTTTTGAACTGCATCCTGTCCGCTTTTGCCAAATTGCCCAATATCATTTTGACGAATGTGGATCTGTGTTGAAAATCCGTCCTTCATCAAGCTTTCTGTCTTTCGGCCGCTCGTTGCACATTATATGGAAATTTGTTGCATTCTATCGAATATACGCGCTTCTGGCAGTAACCCCCTGCACCCTGCCAGAAACAGAATCCCCGCATTGTTACAGGAAAAACACCGGTTTGGATTGATTTTGGCCGCTGTTTGGGGTATACTAATTCTGTAGGTTCGTTAAACCGTGCACAAAGCGGATATGAAACGAGCAAGACCCCAATGATTTTGTGGAGGTAATGAATAATGTTGGTAAATGCAACCGAAATGCTGATCAAAGCACGTGATGGCCACTACGGTGTGCCTCAGTTCAACATCAACAATCTGGAGTGGACCAAGTCCGTTCTGACCGCCTGCGAGGAAATGAAGAGCCCTGTGATTCTGGGTGTTTCCGAGGGTGCCGGCAAGTACATGACCGGTTTCAAGACCGTCGCTGCCATGGTCAGCGCAATGGTCGATTCCATGGGCATCACCGTTCCTGTTGCCCTGCATCTGGATCACGGCACCTATGAGGGCTGCAAGGCCTGCATCGAGGCCGGCTTCTCTTCCATCATGTTCGATGGCAGCCACTACTCCATCGAGGAGAATGTGGAAAAGACCAAGGAGCTGGTTGCTCTGGCACACGCTAAGGGCTTGAGCATCGAGGCCGAGGTCGGTTCCATCGGCGGCGTCGAGGACGGCGTTGTGGGTGCCGGCGAGATCGCAGACCCCGAAGAGTGCGCAAAGATCACCGCTCTGGGCATCGACTTCCTGGCTGCCGGCATCGGCAACATCCATGGTGTCTACCCGGCAAACTGGAAGGGTCTGGACTTCGAGGCTCTGGATCGCATCCACAAGGCCACCAATAACATTCCTCTGGTCCTGCACGGCGGCACCGGCATCCCCGACGAGATGATCGCAAAGGCAATCAGCCTGGGCGTTTCCAAGATCAACATCAACACCGAGTGCCAGCTGGTGTTTGCTGAGGCCACCCGCAAGTACATCGAAGAGGGCAAGGATCAGCAGGGCAAGGGCTTCGACCCCCGCAAGCTGCTGGCTCCCGGCGCAAAGGCCATCGAGGCCAAGTGCAAGGAGAAGATCGAGCTGTTCGGCTGCGCAGGCAAGGGCTAAGCAGAAGCTCGTATCGTAACCGGTACACCACCCAATAAAGTATGCGCCCCCGCTGCACCGTTATGCACAGTGCAGCGGGGGCGCTTTTTACTTTATATGCGAGCACTCAGACGCGGGTCTTTTCCATATCTCCAAAAATGTATTGCATACAGTCCTGCACCCAGAAGCAGGCAAAAAATCGAATAGCTAAGGATCGGAAGCCGCAGCAGTACGATCTTACCCGCGATCTGGGTAAAGAACCAGCCCGTTCCATACAGAGTCACGATATAAAGCACCAGCCATGTAGCATATTTCAGCCAATGCTCTCGTGGCGGAAAGCCTACCTGCTCCATCATCCGGCGGAACAGTGCGCAAAAAACCGTCACTGCAACAACAAGCTGCATCAGATAGCCTACAGAAAGTTCAAAAACCCAATCACCAATTACCGGGTAAAGCAGCAGCCCTTCCACGCCCCACTCAAAGAAGAAATACAGCGGTGCAACAAACCAGAAGTAATCCGCAGCTCTCAGTGTTTTCAAACATGGCTTGACCTCCTCTACAAAGGTTTTTGCATCCGAAATCGAATCGAACAGTTCCTGATTTTCTGCATTGGCTTGGATGGAAATATCAAGCAGATCGCTGCACACAAGTTCAATGCCGCAGAAATCCCAGCTGACCCGGCGAAGATAACGAATCACTTCTTTAAGCTGCTCCTGACTTTTTTCAGTCAGCAACTCGGTACGCATCCGGTTTGTTTTTCGCAATGCAAAATACTTATTCATCTGGCTCCTCCTTAAACATTTTTTCCACCAGCTGGCAGAGCTGGCTCCAATCCTGCCGGAACTCAAGAAGCGCCTGCTGCCCTTCTTCCGTTACAATGTAGTATTTTCGGCTCGGCCCCTTGGGAGAAGGTCTGCGTTCTACCGTAACCTTTCCCTGCTGCTCCAAGCGCAATAGCAGCGGATAGAGTGTACTTTCACTCAAGTCAGAAAATCCGACCTGTTTCAGATGCATCACGATCTCATAGCCATAGGTCGGCTCTTGCGCAATCAATTTCAGGACACAATATTCCAGAACACCCTTTAAAAGTTGTGCATTGTTTTCCATAAATCCTCCTCTCCGCTAGTATGTAATGCATAGTAGCTTATCTACATTGTATTACATAGTAGTTCTTCTGTCAAGTCCTGGCCTATTGGCATTACAACCAAAAATCATGCCATATTTTTATGCAACAAAAAAGCCCTGAGACTTTCATCTCAGGACTTTTTGTTCAAGTCGGCGACTACCTATTTTCACGCGCCGTTTCCAGCGAACTATCTTCGGCACAAGTGAGCTTAACTTCTGTGTTCGGAATGGGAACAGGTGGAACCTCACCGTCATCGACACCG
>ENA-UEPD01000786-UEPD01000786.1-human-gut-metagenome-genome-assembly--contig:-NODE-786-length-22111-cov-11.810747_pt1 | contig 22111 bp, 19 predicted proteins | sample MGYA00242895_ERZ507906 | MGnify/ENA primary metagenome ERZ507906 (study PRJEB26167, sample SAMN06115416) | human gut metagenome | host: Homo sapiens | place: China:Guizhou | collected 2015-03-03... | reverse complement strand
ACAAACCTTTCTGCACAAGCGGACATGGCAGAAGAACCTGAGAGCCTTTGTCCATTCATTGGATAAGGACGACATCGGAACTTTGAGCAGAAAAAAGAGAATCGGACTTAACAAGCACTTCCTTATTCAACCGGCAAAAAGTGTCGGAATAGACCGGCTCACCGTCTATACCAAGATACATCAGCTCATGAGCTGCATGCTGAAGCTCAAGAGCACGGGAAGTTAAATCATTCATTATTATGATATATGATTAAAATATAAGATTATACTTATTTAGAAGTCACCCGATTATTTTCAGATAGGATTTGGGGACTTTGACACTTGCAGTCAAAAGGTCTTTAATGCGGATAACAACGTATGTTTTATTGGCTTCGATGGCAACCTCACCTTCAATACCGCTGAGTTCGCCTTTGATAACTTTTACTTTATGCCCAACAGTCAGAATTTCGCTATCAAGGCTGACACCGTCAGGATTCAGATCCATCACGAACATAAAATCCTCCATTTGCTTATCCGGTACTACTAGCATGGAATGCGTGGCAAGATCCTTCATATAAAAAAGGGGGACATTATAAATGTTGGAAATATCGCAGGCTGTCTGCTTGGTGGAATGAACAAATACCAGATTGCGGATTACTGGAACTTCGCTACGCTTACGACGATACTTCAATTGAGAAATGACAAAGCGCGTGGGAAGATAATAGTCAAGCTCCAAATGCTCTTCCGATTTAAGTCGGTCCAAAGATTTCCGGACTGTGAATTCCTGCTTGTCACGGGTGCGAGCCGCAAACCAATATTTCTGTTGTTCAGTCACTTAGAAATTTTCTTTCGAATGAATTAGCTCAGTTCCGGGTGCGCTTCGCGGTTTGAACGAGACATTTTCCCACCCAAACCGTATTGTACACTTTTGCAATGATAATAAGCTATTAAAGAAGATATTAGACTCATAAAAGTGTCCAATAAACGTTCGTTTAATAAACGTCTATTTTTAAGAAAATAAGTAGAGGCATAAAAGTTAAAAAGGAACAGAACTTTAATATGTTAAATGTTAGACGTACACTACTGCAATTCAATAGATTAATATGAAACAGAAATCACTTTGGGAATATTTTTATTAAACATTTTGTTAGTTCAAAAAATACAGCTTATCTTTGCGTTCATTAAACGAACGTTTAAAAAACACCTCATCATTTCCAATATATCATTCTACATTCCAATATCTTACCCTCATAAATGTATTATTGAAGTTTCGTAAATATACCTACTGATAAATGGGAATTTATCGCACAGAACGCAAGTGAAATAAAAGCCCACTTCCATAACCTATGGAGAGAGTGAAAGCCCATGGATTTCTATCTAAAACACAAGCATTACTTTACTTTTCGCCCTTTGTTTGTCCACTGTTGCATAGGGAATTAATAACGCCTAACGGCTATGAACAGCTCTGCTTATGGCCATCAAACGATTGCTTCATGGCCGTTAGCAGAGCTGTTCATAGCCGTTAGGCGTCACTAACTCCAAGGCTTTTACAGATGAAGTACGTAGCCCGCGCCTATTGCGCACAAGGTGCAAACGTATTGTACAGCAACTTAAAAGACATCAGACTCCACTATTCATAGTCGGGCAAACTCAAAAATGCAGGAAAACTACACTGACCGATTTATGTAACCCACGCGCGGTATTATATTAAAGAACAATAAGTTACGACAAAACTCAGACGTTTTCGGCAGGTGGAAGCAAATTTTGCTTCCACCTTTTCAGGTTGCTTCCACCGCAGAGTAAATGCCGATGGATAGGGAGATGCAGGAGGTGGGTGGAAGTGTGGAAGCAAAACAGATGCAAATTTATGTTTCAGCAACACGCCTCAAGTTTTAAAAAAGATGTAGTACAAAGGCATAAAACATAATAAGTGTTACAAATACACATTTTATGCCCCGACACTCTTGCAAATGTCGAAAAAGTCCGTACCTTTGCAATGTATTTTTCATAGTATTAGATTTAAGGTTAACAAAGGTTGGAGTACAGCGGTACTCCTTTTTTTATGCCCATACGTACCGTCCCGGTTCTCCAATAAATTTTTCACGTAAAATGCAAGGCAACTTTTTATATCCATTTAGTTTTTGGCTATCTTTGCACTGCTTTCGGCGGGCATAGGCACGCATAAAGCAACTTAACTAACAATAAATCAATAATTAAAAACAGAAAATTATGGCAATGCATACATGGTTTGAATGTAAGATCCGTTACGAGAAAACAATGGAAAATGGAATGAACAAGAAGGTGACCGAACCGTACCTGGTGGATGCCCTCAGTTTTACGGAAGCGGAAGCACGCATCATCGAAGAGATGACGCCGTTCATTTCGGGAGAGTTCACCGTATCGGACATCAAACGTGCCAACTATAGCGAATTGTTCCCCAGCGAAGAGGAAGCTGCCGACCGCTGGTTTAAATGTAAACTGGTTTTCATCACACTGGACGAGAAAAGCGGTGCGGAAAAGAAAACCTCTACCCAGGTATTGGTGCAGGCTGCCGACCTGCGTGATGCAGTGAAGAAACTGGATGAGGGCATGAAAGGCACAATGGCCGACTATCAGATAGCATCTGTAGCGGAAACCGCCATTATGGATGTATATCCGTACAGTGCAGAGCCCGACGACAAACCGGAAGTTTAATTTAAGTGATGAGTTATAAGTTATGAATTATTATTGCGAGCCATAACTTATAACTCATAACTCATAACTCAAAAAAACGATGATTGCAGAGAATTTAAAACAAGTACTGAGCGAACTGCCTGAAAAGGTACGGCTGGTGGCTGTTTCCAAATTTCACCCCAACGAGGCGATAGAAGAAGCGTATCGTGCCGGCCAGCGTGTGTTCGGAGAAAGTAAGGTGCAGGAAATGACTGCCAAATACGAAAGTCTACCCAAAGACATAGAATGGCATTTCATCGGGCATCTGCAAACAAACAAAATAAAATATATCGTTCCTTACGTAGCGCTGATTCATGGCATAGACTCCTACAAGCTGTTGGCCGAAGTGGACAAGCAGGCTGCCAAAGCCGGAAAAACCGTCAACTGCCTACTGCAGTTGCACATTGCCCGAGAAGAGACCAAGTTTGGATTCAGCTTTGACGAATGCCGGGAAATGCTGGCAGCCGGTGAATGGAGAGAGCTCAAGCATATCCGGATATGCGGATTGATGGGCATGGCCACAAATACGGACAATGACGAACAAATCAAAACAGAGTTTTGTTCTTTAAATAGCTTCTTCAATGAAGTGAAAGCCAAGTGGTTTGCCGATGCAGAGTCATTCCGGGAACTGTCCATGGGGATGTCTCACGACTATCACGAGGCCATTGCAGCCGGGAGCACCTTGATACGTGTAGGAAGCAAGATTTTTGGAGAAAGAAACTATTAACCATAAAAAATCATTATCATGGCAACATTAGAAACTACTTTTGCAGGGCTGAAACTCAGAAACCCCATTATCGTCAGCAGCTCCGGACTGACAGACAGCGCCGCCAAGAACCAGAAACTATCTGAGGCCGGCGCAGGTGCCATTGTGCTAAAATCACTTTTTGAAGAGCAAATCATGATGGAGGCTGACTGGATGGGAGACCCGAACATGTACCCCGAAGGCAGTGACTACCTTGTAGGATATATCCGCGAACATAAGCTGGGTGAATATCTGAACCTGATTAAGGAAAGCAAAAAGGTTTGCAATATCCCCATCATAGCCAGCATCAACTGCTATCAGAATGCCGACTGGGTGGAATTTGCCGCCAAAATAGAAGAAGCCGGTGCAGACGCACTGGAAATCAATATCCTTGCACTGCAGACGGATGTACAATATGCTTACGGCAGTTTCGAGCAACGCCACATCGACATTCTGAGCCACATCAAGAAGACGGTCAAGATACCCGTCATCATGAAGCTGGGTGACAACCTGACCAATCCGATAGCTCTGATAGACCAGCTGTATGCCAACGGTGCCGCCGCAGTAGTGCTGTTCAACCGCTTCTACCAGCCGGACATCAACATTGAGAAAATGATACAAGTATCCGGCAACGTATTCAGCAATGAAGCCGATTTGTCCAAAGCCCTGCGCTGGATAGGCATCGCTTCGGCAGCCGTAAACAAACTCGATTATGCTGCTTCCGGTGGTATCCACTTGCCCGAAGGCGTTGTCAAGGCAATATTAGCAGGTGCTTCGGCCGTAGAGATATGCAGTGTGCTTTATCAGAATTCAGCTACCATCATTGAAGAATACATCCGCTTCCTCAACTTGTGGATGGACCGCAAAGGTATGGAAACCATCAGCCAGTTCAAAGGTATTCTGAACGTAAACGACCCGAAGGGAGTCAATACTTTCGAACGTACACAGTTCTTGAAATACTTCTCTTCACATGAATGAGACAAAAGGGTGACAAGACAATAAAAATGAAAGGGTGATAACACTACAATGACGTTATCACCCTTCATTTTATACTATACCGCTATCTTTTCATTTCTTCTTATCCAGCGCCTCAAAGCAGGAATTCTTGCTCACGAATTCCGGAACAATATCCTTCATGGCAGCAACAATTTTCATCTGGTCATAAGTGTAACTTACATCAATCAGCTTCTGGATACGCTCCTTCACCTCGTCATAGTCATACTCACGCACCGTGGCAATCATAATCTTCTCATGATAGGTGGGCTTTGTAAGCTCCTTCACATTCAAGAGTTCCTCGTAGAGCTTCTCGCCATGACGGAGACCGGTAAATTCAATCTTCACATCCGTACGTCCGGAAAGGCTGATCATACGCTTGGCAAGGTCCACAATCTTCACCGGCTTACCCATGTCGAAGATGTAGATTTCACCGCCGTTGCCCATACTGCCGGCCTCAAGAACAAGGCGGCAAGCTTCGGGAATGGTCATGAAGTAACGGATTATCTCAGGATGGGTCACTGTCACCGGGCCGCCACGCTGAATCTGGTCGCGGAAACGGGGAATGACAGAACCGTTGGAACCCAGCACATTGCCGAAACGCGTAGTGATGAACTGAGTGGCATGGCCTCCCTCCTTCTGCAACTTCTTCGCAAGAGACTGCACATAAATCTCGCAAATACGCTTGGAACAGCCCATCACGTTTGTAGGGTTAACAGCCTTGTCCGTAGAAATCATCACAAACTTCTCGGCACCGTATTTCACGGCAAGATCGGCAACGGTGCGCGTACCGAATACGTTCACCTGGATGGACTCGGAAACGTTGTCCTCCATCATCGGCACATGCTTGTAGGCGGCCGCATGGAAAATATACTGGGGCTTGAACTCCCTGAAGATATCCTCCATGCGCGTGGCATTGGAGATGTCGGCTATGATGGTCTCGGCATCGATGTCGCGCCAACGGTCCTGAAGTTCCAGACGGATGTCATGCAGAGGAGTCTCGGCTTGGTCCACTAAAATAAGCTTGTAGGGATTGAACGAAGCCACCTGGCGCATGATTTCGCTGCCGATAGAACCGGCGGCGCCCGTAATCATCACACGCTTGCCCTCCAGATGAGAGGCAACCTTACGGATATCTATCTCGATGGGATTGCGCTGAAGCAGGTCCTCAATCTGAATTTCCTTCAGCTGCGTACGGCTCAGCGCCTGGCCGTTCCACTCGCTCAAGGGGGGTGCGGTCATCAGTTTGATGTTGTGCACCAGCAGGCGGTCAGCCATGTCGGACTTCTTCAATTCTTCCATCTTGGCGGGAGAAATGATAATAGTCTGCACATCGCGGTCGTTCAGCACATCAATCAGCGTATCATCGTTGGGGAACACCTTGACACCCATCATCACCTTATTGATAAGCTCAGGTTCGTCCGCAATGAATCCGCGCAGACGGTAGTGGTTGCGCAGATTGACACGTAATGCCTTGGCAATATTGACCCCGGCTTCCTTGGCACCGTAAATGAACACATTGGCACTATGGGTGCCGTCGAAGTTCAGCGCCTCGAAGAAAGTCTTGACAATCACACGGGAGCATGCCATCATGGCAAAGCTGATGATATAGGACATGAACAGCACGCTGACCGGAGCCAGGTTAAACTCCAAATAGCTTTCCGTCAGGACGCTCGTTATCATCAGCAGTGCATACGACACCGTCAATGACACAAAAATGCGCATGATATCCACAAAGGAGGAAAAGCGCAGTACATTGGAATACGTACGGAAAACACGGAAGAAAATCAGGTTGACAGCAACCGTCCATAAAATGGTCTTGTCAATGGTAGATGATTCCAGAAAAATGCTTCTGAAATCATATCGGAGAGCATAGGCCAACAGACTGGATATGACGATGATAAATACATCAATTAACAGAATAGTCCATATCGGAAGCACTTTCGCGGAAAGATACCGATGAAAAAAATTTCGCTTCATTTCGCTTGACAGTTTTGTTTTAGGCGAGGCAAAGATACACTATTTTAGTCAAAACAGACAATAAATCGATAAAAAAATGTTATAACAATTATTTATCGTCTATAAAGAAACCATCCCACCTCCCCCGTTTTAACAGTCAGAAAGCGGGATAGAAATAGTTTTGCCCCGGAAAATGCGGTATCCGCTACATCAGATTACTTGCCAACTCGCTCAACTGGCTGCGCTCCCCTTTCACCAGATTGACATGGGCAAACAAATTCTGGTCTCTCATGCGGTCTATCATATAGACAAGCCCGTTGGACTGACTGTCCAGATAGGGTTGGTCTATCTGCTGAATATCACCGGTAAACACCATTTTTGTACCTTCGCCGGCACGGGTGATGATGGTCTTAATCTCATGTGGGGTCAGGTTCTGGGCTTCATCGATAATACAGTAGGTTTCGCTCAAGCTGCGCCCACGGATAAAGGCTAATGCCTCGATGACCAATTGTTCACTTTTTTGCATATCCTCCAAGCGTTTCACTTCAGAGGAATTGGCAGCGAACTGATGCTTGATTACATTCAAATTATCGAACAAAGGCTGCATGTAAGGAGCCACTTTCTCATTGGCATCACCAGGAAGGAATCCAAGGTCTTTATTGGATAAGGCCACGATGGGACGTGCCAGAAGAATCTGCTTGTAGTCGGTAAGTTTTCCCAATGCGGCGGCCAGTGCCAGCAGGGTCTTACCGGTTCCCGCCTTACCGGTCAGGGCAACCAGCTTGATGTTCGGGTCGTTCAGCACCTCAAAAGCAAAGCTCTGCTCGGCATTGCGCGGTTCAATGCCATAATTCTTTGTCTTGTGGACCCGGCAAATCGAATGGGCAAAGGGATTATAACGCGCAAGCACACTGCTGCGGTCACTCTTCAGCACAAAACATTCGTTGGGACGAATGATGTCCTTAAAATCGAACTCGTTGATGTCCAGTCCTTCTTTGGAAGAATAAATGCGATCTATCAGCGCAGGGTCAATACCCTCGAACACTTCATTCGACTTTTCGAATATATCCACATTGATTACCTTATCATTGATGTAGTCTTCGCACAGCAGACCGATGGAACGCGCCTTCATGCGCAGATTCACGTCTTTCGTGACAAGGATGGTTTTCATTTTAGGCTTTTTGGTGGAAAGCCAGTCCACTACCGACAGAATCTGATGGTCGGGGATGCGTTCGGGAAAGGAATCACGTACCCGGGGAGAGTCCACCATACCTGCCACCACAAACAGACGGCCCAAGCCCTCTCCCAATGGCGCCCCTTTGGTGAACAGATTATCATCGGTAATCAAATCTAGCTCACGGACGAACTCACGCGCATTGAAATTAATCTGCTCATTACCTTTCTTGAATTTGTCCAGTTCTTCAAGGACTACGATGGGAAGATAAATGTCATTCTCTTGAAAATTCTTCAAACAGTTATAATCGTGAAGAATCACATTCGTATCAATCACAAAATTTTTCTTAGCTCCCATACACGTTAGATTTAAATTGTTAATACCTTTGCATAAGCTTAAGATAAGCTACACTGCAAGCAATTTCAAGCAAGCTTGATTGCGTCCGGTTTGCATTATCTTTGTCGCTTTTAAAGATAACAAATTAATAGGGAGAAAGGATTGCTTCTCCGTTAAATATTATAAAAGATGGATTATCAGGACACTTTAACTTACTTATATAACAGTGTGCCCATGTTTCAGCAAGTGGGCGGCTCAGCATACAAGGAAGGATTGGAAAACACTCTGACCCAGGACGCACACTTCGAACATCCCCACCGCAGTTTCCGCAGCATTCATGTGGCCGGTACCAATGGAAAGGGTTCCTGCTCGCATACGCTTGCCGCCATACTGCAAGAGGCAGGATACAGGGTCGGGCTCTATACCTCGCCCCATCTGGTGGATTTCCGGGAGCGCATCCGGATTAACGGACAGCCTATACCCGAGGAATACGTCATCCGTTTTGTAGAGCAGGAACGTGGCTTCTTCGAACCCCTCCATCCCTCTTTCTTTGAGCTGACCACCGCCATGGCCTTCCGCTACTTTGCCGATGAAAAGGTGGATGTAGCCGTAATCGAGGTGGGACTAGGCGGACGCCTGGACTGCACCAATATCATCCGTCCGGATGTATGCATCATCACCAACATCAGTTTTGACCATACCCAATTCCTGGGGGACACCTTGGCAAAAATCGCAGGAGAGAAGGCAGGAATCATTAAAAGCGGTATCCCCGTTGTAATCGGCGAGACCACTCCCGAAACGAAACCGGTATTTCTGGAAAAAGCACAGACAACGGGTGCTCCCATCTACTTTGCCGAGGAGAATGACCGTGAAGACTATCCCGGAATAGAATACGAACTGAAAGGGCTCTACCAGCAGAAAAATGCCCGGACCATCCTCACCGCCCTCCCGCTACTGAAAGAAGCCGGCTACCGGCTGGACGGACAAGCAGTGCGCAGTGGCTTTGCCCGTGTGGTGGAACTGACGGGCTTGATGGGACGCTGGCAAAAACTGCAGGACTCGCCCACCCTGATTTGTGACACCGGCCACAATGTGGGAGGCATCACCTACATTACAGAACAACTGAAACAGCAGGCTTACCGCCAGCTACACATCATCATAGGCATGGTGAATGACAAGGATATACGGGGGGTACTGGCCCTGCTGCCCCGGGAAGCGACCTACTACTTCACCAAAGCCAGCGTGAAGCGAGCATTGCCCGAAAGCGAACTACAGGAGCTTGCCGAAGCAGCAGGTCTGGAAGGACATTGCTATCCTGATGTACCTGCCGCCGTGCGGGCCGCACAAGAAAAAAGCCTCCCGGAAGATTTCATCTTCGTGGGAGGCAGCAGTTTCATTGTGGCCGACTTGTTAGCGAACCGCGATGCACTCAATCTCTACTAAGGCATCTTTGGGCAACGCCTTCACTGCCACAGCCGAACGTGCCGGGAAAGCACCGTCAAAATAGGTGGCATATACCTTGTTCATATCAGCGAACAAGGACATGTCTGCCAGAAAAACGGTTGTCTTCACAATATTCGCCATGCTCAGACCTGCCTCTTCCAGGATATGCTTTATATTCTCCAAGGACTGGCGGGCTTGCGCTTCCGTACCTTCAGCCATCACTCCGGTAGCTGCGTCAATAGGCAACTGACCTGATACAAATACCATTCCACTGGCTTCGATAGCCTGGCTATAAGGGCCTATGGCGCCCGGTGCCTTCTGGCTGCAAATCACTTTCTTCATGATTGTCAAAGTTTGTTTTTATTAATAATCGAGTCTATTTTCTTTTTTGAAATAAAAAAATCCGAAGTATATGCAGTATTCCGGAAATCCACGCATTTTATAAATAAAACAACGTAATTTCACTCATAACCTGTTATACCTAGACTTAACTCATTTAACACGGGGGAGTTCCCCAAAACAGAGGCTCTGCTTGCGAAAGCAGAGCCTTTATTCTATCCCATCCCTTTACTTGCAATGCTTCTCAATCAAAGCATCCACATTGGGGTCACCCAATTCCTTTGCCTTGGCAAAGCTGGCACAAGCTTCCTTGTCCTTCTTCATCTGCAGCTGGGCGATACCCATCAGACGGTAGGCCTCGGCATACTTAGGGTCTTTCTCCAGAGCAGCCTTCAGCACATTCAACGCCTCTTCGTAACGTCCCACGCGAAGATTCACCACTGCCAGTTCGGCACGGTAAGTCAAATCCTCCGGATTCAGTTCGATGGCTTTCGCCATATCGTCCAGCGCACGCTGGTACTGCTTGGCCTTCAAAGCAGCCTGCTCACGGTAATAGTAGAACATGTCGTTCACTTTACCGTTCACGGCATTGTAATAGGCGTCATAATCCAGCATGGCATTACGCGCCTGGTCTGCATTCATACGGGCTTGGGCACGCTCCAGCAAGTAAGGGGCGGCTTCCTCCGTATAGGGCTGGGTAAAGCGGGCCACACAACTGTCCATCAGAGCCAGTACCTCTTCGGCAGGCGCCTGCATCAATTCCTTGGTCTTGGCGGCACTGAAGAAGGTAGCCGGAGAGGCCAGAATGGTCTTATTCACTTTATCATAGCTGGTAAATGCCGACGGATAGTCCTGCTTGGCAAACAGGATGTCACCCTCCAACTGGACATAAACCGGAAGCTCGTCAATGGCTATCGCTTTCCGTACCTCGTCCAGAGCCTTGTCGAGCGACCAATCCTTATAAACTTTCTCGGGCTTGCCCAATGCATAATTATAGATTATCTTGGCCCGGTTGTAATACACATCATCTTTCTTTGCCGCAACCTCCAAAGCCTTATCCATATCTGCGGCGACCTTATCCATGGAAGCATCTTCACGGGACATGAACAGATGCTGGGAAGCGCGGCGCAGATAACCGTCGGCACTGGCAGGATATTGTGCAATGAAATCGTTCAGAGTCTCCATATACTTCTCCGGAGACAGTTGGGAAGAAGCCATGTAGAGGAACACCAAAGCCTGCTCTTCGGTATCGGGCAATGCCTTCTTGATACCGATGCCCTTCAATGACATATCTCCATAAGACAATGCGGAGATATTCTGCGACATGGCGAAATTGGCATCAATGGCATAGCAGATGGTAGCCGTGTCTTGTCCGGAGGACTTCTGCGCAAGGCCGAAGACCTGCCCGTCCACAGTCATCAGCGGACAACTCACCATCTTGTCCTTCAGACGCATATCGAGCGTATAATAGGAATAGTTGCCGGAAATCTTATCAGCTTCCTTTACTTTCCCGGCAGTGAAGGAACGGTCCTTTTGGGTGGAATAAGGCAGCAGATATACATCCGCACCGGCAGCCGGAGCCACAGCAGCCAAAGTGAGTGCCGTGACTTTCTTTCCGGGTATGCCGACACGGAACTTGACAACATCGTACATGTCATCGGCCCCCATAATGGCCTCCACCGGCATCTGTGTCCCGTCCGAGCTCATCACAACGGCGCGCTGGGCACCTTTGAACAAGGTGTAGTCAGAAAGCGCAACGCCATCTTCAGTGACAAAAAAGCCGTTTCCAGTATTCAGTATCTTATCGTTCTGGTCGTAGGTCACCACCGAAAAAACGGCACGTTTGGCTTTGTCTACCCACTTCGGGGCTTGTGCCACACTCCACTGAGCCAATAAACAGAGAGTGAGCATCAACAGCAATTTCTTTTTCATATCTTAGTTGGTTCTTTGTTTTACCGCTTCATAAATCAAAATGCCGGCTGCAACGGAAACATTGAGGGACTCGATGGTTCCCAACATGGGAATCTTCACCCACTCGTCACACAACGCCAGGTTGTCATAGGACACCCCCTTGTCTTCGGCACCCATAATGATGCACATCGGACCGGTATAGTCGGCTTTGGTATAGTCGTAATCGCCTTTCTCCGTGGCTGCCACGATATGGAAACCACTATTCTTGAGGAATTGCAGGGTCTCTTTCAGGCTGTGTTCGCGGCAAACGGGCAAAGTGTGCAAGGCTCCTGCCGAGGTTTTCATGGCATCTGCGTTGACAGATACACTGTTCCGTGCAGGGATAATCACGGCATCTACCGCCGCACACTCGCAAGTACGGGCAATGGCGCCGAAATTGCGGACATCCGTGATGCCGTCAAGCATCACAAACAGAGGATTCTTGCCCTGCTCGAAAAGGAAAGGTACCAAGTCCTCCGTCTTCTGGTAAGTGACTGAAGAGATGAAGGCAATCACTCCCTGGTGATTCTTCCGCGTCACGCGGTTGATGCGTTCCACCGGAACGCGCTGTACCGGTATCAAAGTCCCTTTCAAGACAGCGAACAGCTCTTTTGACAAATCACTCTGAATGTCCTTCTTTACCAATATCTTGTCTATCTCTTTTCCTGCCTGAATGGCTTCTATCACGGCACGGACGCCGAAAATCATTTCACTGTTATCAACCATATATGGGTATTTACTATTTGACGATTTACTATTTACTATTTGATACTTCCAGCAATGCTCTGGCATTGTTCAGTGCGGCTTCGGTCAGCTTAACACCACTCAGCATATGGGCTATTTCTTCCACACGTTCATCGTCGGTCAGACGACGGATGTGACTGTTTGTTTCCGTCTCGTTGTCCTGCTTGTACACCTTATAATGGGCGCGTCCGCGGGCAGCAATCTGGGGCAGATGGGTGATACTGATTACCTGGCGGTCCTGCTCGCCCATCTCCTGCATGATATCCGCCATGCGGTCGGCTATCTCGCCGGAGACTCCGGTATCTATTTCGTCGAATACAATGGTAGGAAGCTTGACGGCACCGGCTATCATTGCTTTGATGGAGAGCATGACGCGGGCTATTTCACCACCCGAAGCTACGGAGGAGACGCTTTGCAATGCCCCGTTCTTATTCGCGGAAAACAAGAAGTTCACAGTATCCGCCCCGTGTATGCCCGGCTCTTTGCGGGCACCTATCTCTACCTGGAAACGGACATTGGGCATGCCCAACGGAACCAGCCGCGCAGCCATCTGCTTCTCCACTTCACGGGCAGCGGCAGTACGCGCCTTGGTGAGGACGGCAGCCTGCTTTTTCACCTTATTATATAAAGCGTCGCAACGCGCTTTCAGTTCCTCGATGTGCTCGTCGGACGAAGTGATGGCGGAGAGTTTGGCGGCGTATTCATCCGTCAGCGCCAGAAGTTCACCGACAGTGGAAACGCGGTGCTTCTGTTGGAGCGTATAAATCAAGTTCAGACGTTCGTTCACTTCATCCAGACGTTCGGGGTTGAACTCTATTTCATCCTCCTTACCCGACACTTCCTGCGAAATATCCTTCAACTCGATATAAGTGCTTTCCATGCGTTCGGCAAGTTCCCCGGCAACCGGATAAACCCTCTGCAGGCCGAGCATCGTATTCAGGCATTCCTTCAGCCCGGACAACAAGCCTCCTTCGTCCGAGTAGAGCGTCTGCCCTACCCGATAGAGTCCGGCCTTTATCTCTTCCGCATGGCTCAGCGTATCTGCCTCTTGCTCCAGCTCCTCCTGCTCACCGGCAGACAAGTGTGCCTCTTCCAACTGTTCCAGTTGGAAACGGATATAGTCTTCGTCCGACTTATCCTGATTGGCACGGGCAACAAGGGCCTCCAAATCCTGCTGTGCCTGCTTCCATGCTCCGAAGATATGCTGGTAAGCAGACAAGGCCTCTTCGTTATGCGACAAGATGTCCAGTACATTCAACTGAAATCCTTCCTTGTTCAGCAATAGGTTCTGATGCTGGGAATGCACGTCAATCAGCTGTTCTCCCAGCTCCTTCATCTGAGCCAATGAAGCAGGCGTGTCATTGATGAATGCCCGGCTCTTGCCCGAAGCGGACACCTCGCGGCGCAGGAGGCATTCTTCCTCGTACTCCAACTCATTCTCCTCAAAGAAAGGCTGCATACCGTAAGCGGAAATATCAAAACGGGCCTCAATAATGCACTTCGAAGCTCCTACACGAATGGCTTTCACATCGGCACGCTGTCCCAGCAGCAGACCGATGGCACCCAGAATAATGGATTTTCCAGCACCGGTCTCACCCGTTATCACCGAGAAACCGCTGCTGAAGCTGATATCGAGCTTTTCAATAAGCGCATAATTCTGTATGTAAAGCGAACGCAACATAAGGATATTGACGATTTGACGATTTACTATTTACTATTTAAATCTTTCACCAGACGGTCTACGATGTCGGCAGCCACTTCGGCTTTGGACTTCAAGGGGTAGTCCGTCTTTCCCTGGTGGTCTATGATACTGATTTTATTGGTATCGCAACGAAAACCGGCTCCCTTGTCGTTCAGGGAGTTCAGCACGATGAAGTCCAGATTCTTGCGGTTGAGCTTGTCTTCCGCATTCATCTGCTCGTTATGAGTCTCAAGGGCAAAGCCTATGAGGAGGCGTTGACAGTGCTCCGCATCGTTCTTCAGATTGCCTAAGAAAGCGGCTATGTCGCGGGTAGGTTTCAAGTTCAAACTCATCTCCCCGGTCTTTTCGCGCTTGATTTTCTCATCCGCCACTTGTTCGGGGGTGTAGTCTGCCACGGCAGCCGTCAAGATGGCGGCATCGGCATGGACAAAGGCGGCGGATGCAGCCTCGAACATCTCCTGCGCCGACTCTACCGCATGGTACTGGTGCATCGGGAAGTAAGTGCCTTGCTGCACCGGACCGGCAATCAGTATCACCTTGGCCCCTCTGGCGGTACATTCATCTGCCAGGGCAAGTCCCATCTTGCCGGAAGAATAGTTGCCGATGAAGCGCACCGGGTCTATCTTCTCATAAGTAGGTCCTGCGGTTATCATCACTGTCTTGCCCACCAGGTCGCCCTCTTTGGCAGCAAAGTACATTTCCAGGTGGCGGATGATATTCTCCGGCTCCTCCATACGGCCTTTCCCCACCAGATGGCTGGCGAGTTCTCCCGTAGCAGGTTCTATGATGTGGTTTCCATAAGAGCGGAGTGTATCCAGATTCTTTTGGGTGGAAGGATGGGCATACATGTCCAGGTCCATGGCAGGCGCCACAAACACCGGAGCTTTGGCGGAGAGATAGGTGGTAATCAGCATATTGTCTGCCACGCCATTCGCCATCTTGCCGATGGTGGAAGCCGTAGCCGGGGCTATCAGCATGGCATCTGCCCACAGACCGAGGTCCACATGGCTGTTCCAGGTGCCATCGCGTTGGGCAAAGAACTCACTGATAACCGGTTTGCTGGTCAAGGCAGAGAGCGTGATAGGGGTAATAAATTCTTTTCCGGCAGGCGTAATGACCACCTGCACCTCTGCACCACGCTTAATCAGTCCGCGAATAATATAGCATGCTTTATAGGCGGCAATGCTGCCCGTAATGCCCAATACTATTTTCTTCCCTTTCAGTATATTTGCCATTTATTTCTGAGTCATTTCACGCAGACGTATCTTGGTCAGCGTGGCTTTGGTATTCAGGGTAAAATCACTGTTCAGAATCCAGCTGTAATAGCCGGGATCGCGCTTCAGGACATCGGATACCGACATGCCCTTGTACTTGCCGAAGTTGAATACTTCCACACCTTTGTCATCGTAGACCATACGACCGGCAAAGTCCACATTCTTGTTGAAGCTGGAATAGTCGGCAAGGAAAGCCACGTCATTCTGCAACTCCGGATAGCGGTCCAACTGCGACATCAGCACTTCGTAGGTGGCACGTGTATCAGCCTCTGCCGTATGGGCGTCTTCCAAATTCTTGCCGCAATAGAATTTATAGGCAGCAGACAGCGTGCGTTGCTCCATCTTGTGGAAAATGACCTGCACGTCCACAAACTTGCGGCGGCTCATGTCAATGTCCACACCGGCACGAAGGAACTCTTCCGCCAGGACGGGGATATCAAAACGGTTGGAGTTGAAGCCCGCCAAGTCGCATCCTTCAATGTCATTGGCAATGTTGCGCGCCACTTCCTTGAATGTGGGGCAGTCGGCTATATCGGCATCGTAGATGCCATGAACGGCAGATGCTTCGGCAGGAATGGGCATTTCGGGGTTGATACGCATGGTTTTGGACTCCTCATTCCCGTTGGGATATACCTTGAGGTAACAGATTTCGACAATTCGGTCTGAGTTGATATTGGTACCCGTAGTCTCCAAATCAAAAAAGACTATCGGATTTTTCAGATTCAATTTCATTGTTTTTTCGTTTTATAAGCTCTGGCTATGAGCTATAAATTATAAGTTTAACTTACAAGCCACGAGCTACAAGTACCGTGCGGCATAATTGCGCAGCCACTTGTAGCTCGTAGCTCATAATCCGATTGCTAATATTCATCAGTCATTCAGCATCATCGGCATCAGCAGCATCAGCAAGTCTTCGTTCTCTTCCTGCTCTACCGGAATAATGACACCTGCACGTGAAGGATCTGCCAGTTCGATAACGATTTCATCGGCAGAAATGTTATTCAGAATGTCAATCAAGAAAGTGGACTTGAAACCGATGCTCATCGGATTGCCCGCATATTGGCAAACCAGTGTTTCTTCGGCCGATGTAGAGAAGTCGATGTCCTGTGCGGAGATGACAATCAGATTCTCCTGCATACGGAGCTTGATAAGGCTGCTTGCCTGCGAGGAGAAGATGGACACGCGGCGCAAAGCACCGAGCAGTTGCAGGCGGTCTACCGTCACTTTATAAGGGTTGTTCTGCGGAATCACAGAGTTGTAGTTGGGATAGCGTCCTTCGATAAGACGGCACACCATGCGGTAGCTTTCCAGTGTGAACACAGCGTTGCGTTCGTCGAACTCGATAGTCACCATGCCTTGTTCTTTCGGCAGCAGATTCTTCATCAGCGAAGCCGGCTTCTTGGGCAGGATAAAGGCGGCACGTTCGTTACCTTTGGCGGCCAGTGTCTTGCAGCGCACCAGCTTATGACCGTCTGATGCCACCATCGTGATGTCCTCCGTTGTGATATCGAAATAGATACCGTTCATCACGGGACGAAGCTCGTCATCAGCCGTAGCAAACACGGCACGGTTGATACCACCCAGCAACACTTGTGCATCCATTTCCACACGTACGGCATTGTCACCCAACATGGCAGACTGCGGGAACTCGTCCGCATTCTGCCCCATCAGGCTGTATTTACCGTTCTGATACTGTACCGTGATTTCAAGGGAATCCGTATTGATTTCAAAAGTCAACGGTTGTTCGGGAATTTCCTTCAAAGCGTCCAAAAGGGTTTTGGCTGTGACGGCAAAACGGCCGTCCATATCACTTTCATTCACTTCGACCGTAGTGACCATCGTCGTTTCACTGTCGGAAACAGTTGCAGACAAGGTTCCGTCTTGCAGTTCAAAGAGGAAACAATCCAAAATAGGCAACGCATTCTTCGAATTAATCACACGGCTGATAGCCTGCAAATGACTGGAGAGCGCAGTACTCGAAACGATAAATTTCATATCTTCTGTATATTTAAGTTTTTTATTTTGCTAACGTCTTAGAAACCGTTTTTATCTTTTTCAAACTGACGGACAAAGTTAAAAAAAGAATTCCCTACGACAAAGAAATAGCAAGAAAAAACAGCCGAATATTCGTCTCATATTCCTAAAAAATTGTAACTTCGCCGCATCATTTAAAAAGAAAACAATGGAATTTACAGGAAAAATCATCGCTATACTCCAGCCCAGAGGCGGAGTTTCCAAGTCAGGTAACGAATGGAAATCACAAGAATATGTGATTGAAGACCATGGCCAATATCCGCGCAAAATGTGTTTTGACGTATTTGGAGCGGACAAAATCGAACAGTTCAATATTCAGATGGGCGAAGAGCTGACAGTATCTTTTGATGTAGACGCACGCCAATGGCAAGACCGTTGGTTCAACAGTATTCGCGCATGGAAGGTAGAACGCGTAAGCACTGCCGCACCCGCTCCGGGCGCTCCCGTTCCACCGCCGGCTCCCACTGCCGCACCGGAATTCCTCGCAGGGGATGCAAAGGATGACCTGCCGTTCTAAGAATATGTTATAATTCACCACAGATTGCACAGATTAACACAGTTCATTCTAGAATTTTGATAATCAAGATTTTTTAGCTGTTTTAATCTGTGCAATCTGTGGTGAGTGTGTATTTTGACTTTCCTCGTGCTTATTTTCCCTCAGCACTCTACAGAATGACCGATTAATCACCCTTTATAAAGCAATACGATATTCGGATAAACCACCCCTTCTGTACAAGTGAATTGTACTGCAAGCATGAAATGACGGAAGAAGTTGGATTGACGGAAGAAGAAGTTCGGTATCAGACGCACATACGTTTCAGGCTGGCTCAGCATCATCTCCATATCCACCATCATCACAAAATTATATATGGGTGAAAGACTGCCTATACCCTCTTCGTACACCGGTGTTCCGTCTAACACATCTCCACTCTCCACCGCCTCAATATAGGCCGAAAGGCTCAGTGCATCGGGAGCCAGCAACAGACTACCCCGATAGAAACAGGCAAAGGTATAAAGGGCAGACTCCGTGATGCCCGTCAGCTGGGTGAGCAGCGTGTTACGGGGCAACACATATTTAGGGAACTTCCTTGCTTTGGGATACAACGAATTATTTGAAACCACCTTCGGCATAAGCGGAGCATCCTCTTCCTTGGGGGTACTGTAAAGCAGAGACTGCAAGCGGCGTTCCGCTGCCAGTTCATCCTTGAGAGGGATACACATCACGGCGCAAGGCAGCTTGTCCAACGTGTCTTTAGACTGGAACAAGCAAGACATCACGCTCTCGCCCGCATGCTCATTCAAGTAAGCAATCCACTCCTCGTCGCGCTGCTTGATATAGTCTGAATAGGTGGCCTTGGCATACTCCTGACTGGCAGTAAAGCCAAACCAGGAATTTCTGTCAGACATTGCCCAGCGATCGTAAAAAAAAGTGGAAGACGGAAGCAGAGCCCCGGAAAATCCGTCCTCTACCGGCTGCTGCACCCGCAAGGCATTGATAAACGTCTGTGTGGAATCCGACCCATGGCTGATGCCGGAGCAATAAATGGCATCTTCATTGAACTTCATGTCAAACTCCGCCCAACTGCCCAGCTGCGTCTGCGAACGGATACCATCCGTAGGCTTCCCCATATCCACTCCTTTCATACGCACATAGACCGTGGCAGCCACGTTACTCTGCTTGCCCGCGTACATAGTGCGGAAAGAAGGGAGGTTCATCAGGGACTTTTTGCTGCGCCGCGCATCAATCACATGTTCTATCAAACGCTTCTGGAAACTTACAACCAGAAAATCGGGAGTGAAGTAGGCAGCCAGGAAACGACCGTCTGCCATGGGATAGATACGTATCTCCTCTCCCTTGTAATCGAAATACTTGGAAGGGAACGAACTGGAGCAGTACTTCTCCACAAAAGACTCCACTAACTCATAATCACCCGAACCCAAACTGCAATACAATACTTGGTTCATCGGTGTATCCGGCTCGTGAAAGCTAATCAGCATCTTGTTCATCTGTTTACTCAGTCCATGCGGAGTATCCTCCACCAAAGTATACAAATACTTCTTCAAGTAAACAAAAAGCTCCGATACGTATAGAAAATGATTGTCTTTGCTGCAATTCAGTTCATTGATATCCTCCACGAGGTCTGCCATACGGTCGGTTTCGAGTATGGCTGTGGCATCTTGCGGCACCAAAGTATAAAGATTGAAATCCTGCCGGTTCTCCACCGAATTCAACCGCAGGAAAGAATACACACCAAAACCGGTACATAGCAGCACTATGGACACAACGACAGCTATCTGTATGAGGAGTCGGAGTTTCATGGCATTTATTCATCAACTTTTGGCAAAAATAGCATTTTCTACTAATAAAACAAAACAAATGTTTCAAAAAGTTTAGAAATCTATTTCAAGTCCATCGTAGGCAAAGTGTACATGGGGTGGCAGCTGCTTTTCGATATCGGCATGAAGCCCTGCATGATGGCTCATATGGATGAAATAGGTCTCTTTGGCACCAATACGTCCAGCAGCCTCCAACGCCTCCGAAATACTCTGGTGCGTAGGATGCGGCTTTGGCCGTAAAGCATTCATTACCAAAACGTCCAAGCCCTTCAATTGTTCATAAGATTCCTCAGGCATCAGGTGCATATCCGTGATATATCCCAGCCGGCCGCCAATGCGGTAGCCCAGGATGGGAAGCCTGCCGTGCATCACCCGTAAAGGCAGCACTTCCGTCCGGTTGATGTGGAACGCCTGCCCCGCCTCCACTTCCTGCAGATAGATACGCGGAACTCCCGGATATACTTTATCGACAAAGCAGTAAGGCATCCTTGCCCGCAGATGGGCAGCAGTGTAGGCATCGGAATAGATAGGGATATCGGCAAAACGACCGAACGGGCGCAAATCATCCAGACCGCCCACATGGTCATAGTGTTCGTGTGTCACCAGTACGCCGTCTATCTTCTCAAAAGAAGAGGCGCGCAGCATCTGTTCCCTGAAGTCAGGGCCACAATCTATCAATATCACCGCATCATCCGTATGCAGCAGGGATGACGCACGCAAGCGGTTGTCCCGCGGGTCAGTGGAAGTGCAGACCGGACAAGTACAGCCTATCTCAGGCACTCCGGTCGAAGTTCCGCTTCCTAGTATTCTGAGTTTTCCCATTGACTAAATCAAATAAATTTCTAAAATCAGGTTATATACAACGATGTTTGGGTGCGTCAAAACTCTCTTACTATTTTATCAAACAAACTTCCGGGTGAATGTCAATGCCGAATTTCTCGCGGACAGAAGCCCGCACGGCATCCGAAAGAGCAACAATATCCGCTCCCGTGGCACCACCCGAGTTCACCAGTACCAACGCCTGCCGGCCGTGCACCGCAGCAGGCCCCAGCGCCTCCCCTTTCCAGCCACACCGGTCTATCATCCAGGCAGCCGGTATCTTTACCCGGCCGGTATCCACATCATAGTGGGGCATATCCGGATATTCCCGTTGCAAAGACTCGAACTGCCGACGCGGCACGATGGGGTTCATAAAAAAACTACCCGCATTGCCCAGCACCTTCGGGTCGGGCAACTTGCTTTGACGGATGTCTATAATCACGCGGCGCAAAGTTTCCAGATTCAGCACCGGATATTTCTCCAGCTCCTGCCGGATAGTACCGTAATCCAATGTATAATGTTCCCGTTTACTCAAGCAGAAGTTCACGTAAGTCACAAACACGGCCTTCATCTCCGGTTGCTTAAACAAGCTCTTTCTGTAGGAGTAGCCGCATTCATCCACCCCGTAGATACGCTTCTCCCTTGCCATATTTATGGTTTCCACGGATGTTATCAGGTCCTTTACTTCCACACCATAAGCACCGATATTCTGTACTGCACTTGCCCCGACCTCACCCGGTATCAGCGAAAGGTTCTCGGCACCATACCAATGTCGTTTCACACACCAAGCCACAAAATCGTCCCATACCACACCAGCACCCACACGCACCCACACGTGCTCCTCATCCTCTGACGTCACCTCCAGGCCACCGATACGTGAATGCAGCACCGTGCCTTCATAATCCTTGATAAAGAGCAGGTTGCTCCCTCCACCGATATGCAGCCAGGGCGCAACGACCTGTCCTGCCGCAATCAGCTCCCGCAGTTCATCCTCCGAACCGTATTCCAGAAATCTTGCAGCAGTAACGTCAATTCCAAATGTATTGGGTATCTTCCTCAAACCTTTCCTCCTTTATTTTAAATGCTCGTGTCTTCATATTTGTACAGCTCCCATCCCTTACTGCGTTTGCGGAAATAGAAGATATTGGAGTATCCGTTGCCTATGCCATTTACCTTCAGTATTTTGGTGTCCGACAAGTCCTCATTCTTCTGTCCGTAATTGATATTAGACAGTCTGTCGGCAGGCATTACCGGACGAAAGGCATACCACTGGTCCACATCCAAAGTGGTTTCCAGGATAGAGAACTCGTCGTCAGGGTCTATGGTGATGAATTGTAGCGGATGGCTGATATGCTTGCTCTGATAGACACTGTCCGTCACAAAACGGGTATAGAATTCCACGAAGTCCTCATTTTCGCCTTTCTCCATCTCGCGCAGGTTGATGGCTTCGAGCATCCACATTCCCCGCTTCTTCTCAAAATAATAACGCTTCATCATACGCGTTTTCAAGAAAATCCACTCCACTTGTACCGATGTCAGCGTAGTATCGCCCACCATGTCCATATCCTCTT
>ENA-UEPD01000784-UEPD01000784.1-human-gut-metagenome-genome-assembly--contig:-NODE-784-length-22205-cov-7.412328_pt1 | contig 22205 bp, 23 predicted proteins | sample MGYA00242895_ERZ507906 | MGnify/ENA primary metagenome ERZ507906 (study PRJEB26167, sample SAMN06115416) | human gut metagenome | host: Homo sapiens | place: China:Guizhou | collected 2015-03-03... | reverse complement strand
ACCTTGACATCCAAGATGTTGCCGGGCATGGGAGCCTTGACGGCGACAGCACCGGCAGCACCGGCGGGAGCAGCAGCCTTGGGAGCGGCAGCAGGAGCAGCCGGAGCCTTGGGTGCGGCGGGAGCAGCGGGAGCTGCAACGGGAGCAGCGCCTGCGGCGGTCTCCTCAACGGAAACGCTGTAAGCAACGCCATTGACGGTAATATTGTAGTACTTCATGGAAGGATCCTCCTGAACAAAATCAATGTATGGATTCGATGTACGGTTTACGTTCCGGAACCGCTTACAGAGCCATGTTGCCGTGCTTCTTGGGCAGGCGGGCGGCACGCTTGGTGCTCAGCAGCTCAAAGGCGGCAACCACGCTTGCACGGGCGTTGGCAGCGTCGCAGGCCATATCAGCGGCGCCGGCGGCAACGGCGTTGGCAGCGCTGCACACCTCAGCGGTGTACTGGGCAGCCTTGGCGTTGGTGGCGGCAATGATGTTGTCGGAAGCGTCGATCTCGGCCTTGTACAGGACGGAGACGGCAGCGTTGGGCTCCAGAGCGCTGACGGTGCAGCCGTTGACGGCGATCTTCAGGTCAGCGTTGGCCAGAGCGGTGTAGACAGGGCCCACAGCCTTGCCGGACAGCAGAGCCACCTTGGCGGTGGTAGCATCGGCATAGGTAGCAGCCAGACGGGCAGCCTCACGGATGCCGCCTGCGATGTCATCGGTGGCGCTGGGTACAAAGCCGTTGGTGTTGACGATGGTCAGCACGGGCACGCTGAACGCATCGCACAGGCGGACAAAGCGGGAAGCCTTGGCCACGCAGTTGTGGCACAGGGTCTCGCCGGTGGCCACAATACCCACAGCGTTGCCGCCGATGGTTGCGAATGCGGTGTAGACGTGCTTGCCAAAGCCTGCGTACAGCTCCACAGCGCTGTCCTTGTCGATCAGGGCAGCGGCAGCCTTCTCGGGGGCAGCACCGGCGCTCAGAACGCTGGTGGGCTGCTCGAACTCGAAGATGGCGGGGCCGGTCAGGTTGTTGGCGGGCAGCAGACCCACGATGTGGGCAGCCTTCTCGGCAGCCTCGGCGGCGTCGGCAGCCACGATGGATGCCACACCGGCCTTGGCAGCTGCAGCAGCACTGCCGGCATCAGCCACCTTGTCGCCCTTGGCAGCAGAGGTGAAGAACAGCTCTGCATCCTCAGCCATGACGCACACGTCAGCATTGGCAGCGCTCAGTGCGCTGGTGCCGCCGCACACGCCGGTGACGACTGCGATCTGGGGAATGACACCGGAAACCTTGGCGATGGTGGCGTTCAGCTTGGCGCTGGCGGTCAGAACGTCCAGACCCTCAGCCAGCTTAGCGCCGACAGAGTTGTAGAACGTGACCACCGGGCAGCCGGTCTGAGCAGCCATCTCCAGGACCTTGATGTTCTTCTCAACGTCCTTGACAGAGACAGCCTCGCCGTTCTGGTAAACAGCATAAGCCTGCTGACCAGCCGCATAGCCGCAGGCAGCACTCACTGCGCCGTCCGCAAACAGTGCGGTATACTCCCCGTCATCGAAAAACTTGGCGAGGATTTCTCCTTTGTTACTCTTTGAAGCCATGGTAAGACCTCCTGCTTTTCTATTTTGAGCTTTTTATTTTGAGCTTTCAAAATTAGTATCATTATACCTTATTTTGAGAGCGTTCACAAGGGCTGAAAGGCCCATTTTGCGGAAAATTTTCACAATCTTTTCCAGGATCAGACGGTTTTTACGCCGTGAAAGCTGAAAAAACGATCACTTTCTCCGTTTTTCGGAGGCAGTGCCCCTGCCCACAGGGCCCTTGGGGCGGCGGGCGGCAGCCTTGGACTGCAGCGATGCGCTGCGGGTCTGGGCACGGCCTTTGGCGGCGGCGGCACGCAGGCCGTTGACCTCTGCCTTGGTCAGTTCACGATAGGTGCCGGGCTTGAGCATTCCCAGCTTGACCACGCCCTCGGCGTTGCGCTTCAGGCGGACGACCTCCAGACCAACGGCCTCGCACATGCGGCGGATCTCGCGGTTCTTGCCCTCTTTCAGGGTCATCTCCATCACGGTGCGGCCGGGCTCGTCGGTGACGACGTTGATGGCGCAGGGCATGGTCTTGGTGCCATCGTCCAGCACAACGCCGGAGCTCATCTTCAGGATCTGGCTCTCATCGGCCCGGGGCTGCACGGTGACGCGGTACAGCTTGGAGATGCCGCCCGACGGATGGGTGACGGCCTGCGCAAACGCGCCGTCGTTGGTCATGAGCAGCAGGCCCTCGCTGTCCTTATCCAGACGGCCCACCGGGTACAGGCGGGCGGGGATATCGCTCACCAGCTCCATCACGGTCTTGCGGCCCAGCTCGTCGCTGGCGGTGGTCACATAGCCGCGGGGCTTGTACAGGGCCAGATAGTACATCTGCTGATCCTTGCGGATATAGATGCGCTCGTCGTCCACGTGCAGCACGTCGCGGTTGGGGTCCATCTTGTCGCCCACCTTGACGGGGTGGCCGTTGACCTTCACGCGGCCCTCGGCAATGATCTGTTCTGCCGCACGGCGGGAGCACAAACCCTGTTCAGCCATGATCTTTTGAATACGTTCTTCTGCCATAATAAAACTCCTTGTGCGCCTCCCGGCGCTCAAAATGCGCACCTCTCCCCTACTTTGGGGCGCGGGTGCGCCTGTATCAAAACTGTGAGTTGGAAGCTCACAGTTACGGCGATGGTGATTGGCAGGCCAGCAGGGAGCTTTCTCCGCGAACAGCCCGGAACCCACGGTTCCGCCCCAATACTTCGTATCGGGGCCCCACTTCCCGGTCATTCGCTGGAGAAACTCCCTGCCGTCCTGCCGGGATCGGCACCGGATACTCCGGCAAGATGCGCGAAGCCATGTCTGAAGTGCAGGCTGCGACTAAAATCGACAGAAAAGCCTGCCGGGAAGTGCGAGGGCTACACCACGCTGGTGGTCTGGCGAGCGCAGGCGGGACGGAGTGTCCGGTGCCAAGCCCCCTCCCTTACTGCTCAGCAGGAGCAGCAGGCTCTTCCTTCTTTTCGTCCTTCTTGATGAGGGCGGCAACCTTGTCCACCAGCTCCGGCAGCATGGTCAGGGCACGGTTGATGGTGTCGGCGTTGTCCGACAGCTGGATGGTGCGCACGCAGCCGTCCTTTACCACGAGGAAGGCCACCGGCTGGATGTTCACACCCGCACCGGAGCCGCCGCCAAACAGGTCCTTATTGGCGGCGTTCTTGCCGTCAAAGTCGGTGCCGCCGGAGGCAAAGCCAAAGCTCACCTTGGAAACCGGCAGGATGGTGGTGCCGTCCTCGGTGATGATGGGCTTGCCAATGATGGTGTTGGAGTCCACCATCTGGTGGATCTTCTCCATAGTAACGTTCATCAGGCCCTGAATGGGATGCTCAGCCATAAAACAGCTCTCCTTTATCGGTTGATTCGGGCAAAGGCCCGTTGTCTGCAGATCCGGATACACGTATAGTGTACCACATTATAGGAAGATGTCCAATACTTTTTTGCGCCAGAACTCGTACAGCACCCGCACCGCCGCAAGGACGATGAACAGTGCCTGTGCGCTCACCCGGCAGGACACCCGGTCCTCCACGGTGGGCTGCCCGCTGCCAAAGTCCGGCAGGATGCGCAGCTCATCGAACTGCAGCCAGAGAAAGCGGTCCAGCACGCCCAGCACCGGGTACAGCCACGCCTGCAGCTTGCCGTAGCTGCGGGCAGCGGCGGCGGGGTCCTCCCCGCGCACACCAAGGCGCACCTGTATTTTTGTGATACGCAGCGCACCGAACACAGCTTTGGTCAAAGTGCCCGCACCTTTGAGCATGGTGCAGAGGATCTCCAGCGTGATCTTTGCCTTTTTGCGCGGCTGGGCGGGCTTGTTTGCCTTGGCGGCAGCGGCCTTTTTGCGGGCCTTCTCCTCTGCCTTTCTCCGCTTGCGCTCGGCCCGCCATGCGGCAAACTTTGCCTTGACCTTGCCAAAGCCCCTGGGCGGCTCCGGGTTTTCCGGTGCGGGCGGCGGCTCCGGCTTCGGGTACTGGAACACCGGGAAGGTGATGCCCAGCGCACCGGCCTTTACGGTGAGCACGCCGTGCTCCCAGCACAGGTCTGCGCAGAAGGGGCACAGCAGCAACAGCACCAGTAAGATCAGCACCACCAGCAGCAGAATGCCGATCACCCGGAGGATGAACAGCAGCACTGCGCCCAGCGCGGCGAGGAATGCTCCCATGCGTTACCCCTCACTTTCTGTCGGTGATGCGTTCGTTTCCGTTTCCTGCCCGTGCACCGGCGGCAGGTCGGCCAGAGAAGAAAGGCCGAACACCCGCAAAAAGGTGTCGGTGGTGCGGAAGCTCACCGGCCTGCCCGGCAGGTCAAGGCGGCCGGCTTCCTCAATGAGGCCCTTTTCCAGCAGGCCCGACACGCTGGACGAGGAATCCACGCCGCGCACCTGCTCGATGAAGGCGCGGGACACCGGCTGGTTGTAGGCGATCACGGTCAGGGTCTCCATGGCGGCGGGGCCAAGGGGCACTGCGCGGCGGCTGTCCAGCAGGCGGCGGATGCAGTCGGCCCACTCGGTCTTGGTGGCAAGCTGCCAGCGGGTGTTCAGGTGCAGCAGGCACAGGCCGCTGTCCTCCCGGGCGTAGCGCTCCCGCAGGGCTTCCAGCGCGGCTTCCACGCTGAGCTGCGGCAGCTGCACCGCCTGGGCCAGCTTGTCGGCACCAATGGGGTCGCCGCTGGCAAACAGCATGGCTTCCACGGCTGCACGGATCTGTTTCTGGTTCATTCCTTCTCCTTATCACGTTGGATGCGGCCCCGCTGCATGGTCAGCCGGCCCTCGTCGTCCAGCTTTACACGGCCGCCGCGCACCAGCTCCAGCAAGGCCAGAAAGGTGGCCACGTTGGTGCTGCGGGTCTGCTGGCGGCTGAACAGCTGGCTCATTTTTGCCGCTGTACCGCTGATCAGGTGCCGCAGAATGTACACCACCCGGCTCGTCACCGACACCATGGGCGCTGTGACCAGCGGCTCGAACTGCTGCTGGGTAGGCTCCCGGCGCAGCTTGGTGCGGCAGGAAAGAACGGCCCAGTAATCCGCCAGCACCTGCGGCGCATGGTGCAGGTCGTAGGTGTTATCGAACTCCATCTCCATGGGCGGACGCACAAAAACCGGCGCAGCTTCGGCCTTTTGGCGCAAAAGCGCAGCCATGCGGCGGCACTGGTCGTACTCGATCAGCTGGCCGGTGAACTCCTGCTTCATGCGCTCGCCCTCTTCGCTGCGGGGCAAAAGCAGGTAGCTTTTCATCTCCACCAGCCGCGCGGCCATCTCGATGAAGGCGCTGGCGGCTTCCGGGTCCGGGTCGGCCCGCGCCACCGTGGCGGTGTACTGGTCGATCAGCTCCAGAATGGGGATGTTGTGCAGGTCCATCTTATGTTTGGCCACAAGCGCCAGCAATAATTCCAGCGGGCCGTCAAAATCTTCCAGATGGAAGGTCAGTTCTTCTGCCACGCTCACACCACCGTCCCAAGGCCGGCATAGTAGACGGAATACGCGATCTTATCAATGTAGCCGGTGCCCTTGCCCAGCAGCTCCCACACGATGTTGTTCAGGTAGTACAGGGGGGTATCCAGTGCGCCGAACCACACTGCCGCCAGCAGGGCGATCATGATATAGCGCTCGTACTTCATCAGGCCAAAGTACATCTGTCGGGGCAGCAGCACCAGCAGGATGCGGCTGCCGTCCAGCGGCGGCACCGGGATCAAGTTGAACACGGCAAGGCTCACGTTCATCAGCACAAGGTACTGCAGGAACATGGCAATGTAGATGGTGGCATCGTTCACCGGTGCCCAGTAGTACATGAGCTTCCACACCACCATGCCCACATAGGCAAGGAGGATGTTTGCCGCAGGGCCTGCCAGCGCGGTGAGGGCCATGCCCCACTTGGGGTTTTTGAAATTGCGGGGGTCGGTGGAGACGGGCTTTGCCCAGCCCACGCCCGCAAACACCATGCACAGCGTGCCCAGCAGGTCAAAGTGGGCAAAGGGATTCATGGAGAGCCGCCCCTGCCGCTTTGCGGTGTCGTCGCCCAGCAGCCATGCCGCCAGCGCGTGGCCGCACTCGTGGAAGGGGATGGCCACCAGCGCCACCAGCGCGCGGATGAGATAATAGATGCCCTGAGAGGTCATTCGATATTCCTGCCTTTTTTCAGTATACCATATATAATACTATTTTTTGAGGTTTTAGACAAGGGGGTATTACTCCTTCCACCGCTAACGCGGTCCCCCTCCCTCAAAGAGGGAGGCTTTGGCATACCGGAAAGCTTTTCCTCTTCGCCAGAGGCTCCCTCACTGAGACAGACTCCCCCGGCCGGGGGAGGTGGCACAAAGTGCCAGAAGGGGAACAGCTGGCATCGCGCAGCGATGACTGAAGGAGTTTGGTTTTCCAAAAAACCGCAATATTTTTTGAAAAAAGGCTTGCATTTTGCCCGGTAATCTGCTACAATAGTCAAGCTGATTATTTTGAATTCCATACTTCACTGTAGGAGGTGCAAGTACCATGGCTAAGTGTGAATGCTGCGGCAAGGGTGTTACCTTTGGTATCAAGGTTTCCCACTCTCATCGCCGTTCCAACCGTACCTGGAAGCCGAATGTCCGTCGTGTCAAGGCGGTCGTTGAGGGTTCTCCCAAGTACGTCTACGCATGCTCCCGTTGCCTGCGCGCTGGCAAAGTTACCCGCGCTGTCTAATTTGGTGTATGTGGCCGGTCACTTTGTCGAGTGGCCGGCTTTTTTTGTTGCTGTAAGGAGGCAAAACACATGGCTCTGCCCAACGATCCCATCATGCTGCTGAGCGTGGTGAACCTGAAGCTGCGTGATTTTTACAAAAACCTCGATGCTCTGTGCGAAGATCTGGATGCCGACAAGGCAGATCTGTGCGCAAAGCTCCGGGCCGTGGGCTACGAGTACGATGCCCAGCGCAACCAGTTCGTGTGATATTTCCAGAGAAAGCTTTCTTTTGATCGCTAACGACCGGCACCGACGTGCAGCGACTGCGCCCGGGCCGGTGAATATAGAAACAAGGAGTGCTTGATTTATGATCCAGGGTACCTATTACAAAGAGTGGAGCAGCGTGCTGAACCGCGAGATGGAGTTCAAGGTATACGGCAGCGCCGGTGTGCCGGTGCTGGCCCTGCCTGCCCGCGGCGGCCGCTTTTATGATTGGGAGAACAACGGCATGCCCGATGCCATTGCCCCGCTGCTGAACGAGGGCAAGGTGCAGCTGTTCTGCGCCGACAGCATTGACGGCGAGGCCGTACTGAACGGCGACATCCCGGTGCGCCGCCGCGCCGAGATGGAGGAAAAGTACTTCGTCTACCTTACCGCCGAGCTGGCTCCCCGGGTGCTGGCCCTGAACGGTGCCGCAAAGGATGCCAAGCTGTGGTGTGTGGGCATCGACCTTGGCGCTGTGCACGCCGTCAACTGCCGCCTGCGCCGTCCCAAGCTCTTTGCCGGTGCCATCGGCCTTTCCGGCATCTACGATCTGGCCCGCTTCTGGGGCAGTGAAGCCGACGATCTGGTGCTGCGCTGCTCTCCCCTGCAGTATCTGGCCGAGAACGGCATCGCCGACAAGCTGGCTCTGGCCAAGGCCGAGGAGAACAGCCTGATGCTCTGCGCCGGTCAGGGTGCCTACGAGGACGATGCCAAAGCCGACACGCAGGCGCTGGCCGATGTGCTGGCCGCACAGGGCCTGCCCGCCCACCTCGAGGTCTGGGGCGGCGATGTCTCCCACGAGTGGTACTGGTGGGGCAAGATGCTGGGCCTGTTTGTGCCGCGGATTCTGGAGAAGTAAAAGTGATTTGATAGAGGGAAGGCATTTGCAGTGCTTTCCCTCTTTTTGTTTGTATTTTTCAATTCCCTACTTGATTTATCGGGTTTGCTGTGCTATACTCATGCTGTAAGATGTATACCCCCTATGGGTAAAGGAGATATTTTATGGACAACGAGAAAAAGCCCTGCTGCTGTTGCGGCACGCCCGCCCAGCCCGAAGCTGCCACGGCTCCGGCCGTTGACGCATCCGCTGTGCCCACCGAAAGCGTCACCCCCTCCTGCTGCCGCCACAAGGACCGCACCCCTGAGGAGCACAAGGCCCTGCTGAACCGGCTCAGCCGCATCGAGGGGCAGGTGCGCGGCATCCGCGGCATGCTGGAAAAGGATGCCTACTGCGTGGACATCCTTGTGCAGGTGGCGGCGGCGAACTCGGCGCTGAACAGCTTTTCCAAAGAGCTGTTGGCACAGCACATCTCCACCTGCGTGGCGGACGACCTGCGCGCGGGCAGCGAGGCAAAGCTGGACGAGCTGGTGAATCTGCTGCCCAAGCTCATGAAATAAGAGGCCCTTTCCCGTGCATACTCAACGTAGGAGTGATATTTTATGGAACAATACAACGTTACCGGCATGAGCTGCGCAGCCTGCTCCGCCCGGGTGGAGAAGGCCGTGAGCAAGGTGCCCGGCGTTGCCAGCTGTTCGGTGAACCTGCTGACCAACTCCATGGGCGTGGAGGGCACCGCCAGCTCTGCCGAGATCATCAAGGCCGTGCAGGATGCCGGTTACGGTGCCAGCCCCAAGCGTGCGGGCGCGGCGGCTGCCAGCTCCACCAGCGCCGACCTTGACGCGCTGGCCGACCACGAGACCCCCAAGCTCAAGCGGCGGCTCATTGCGTCGCTGGGCTTTCTGCTGGTGCTGATGTACTTCTCCATGGGCCACATGATGTGGGGCTGGCCCCTGCCCCGCTGGTTCGACGGCAACCACATCGCCATGGGCCTTGTACAGCTGCTGCTGGCGGGCATCGTCATGGTCATCAATCAGAAGTTCTTCATCAACGGCTTCAAGGGCCTCCTCCACGGCTCGCCCAACATGGACACGCTGGTGGCCATGGGTTCCATGGCAAGCTTTGTGTGGAGCACCTACGCCCTGTTCGCCATGACCCGCGCGCAGGTGGACGGCAACAGCGAGCTGGTCATGCACTATATGATGGAGTTCTACTTTGAGTCCGCCGCCATGATTTTGACCCTCATCACGGTGGGCAAGATGCTGGAGGCCCGCTCCAAGGGCAAGACCACCGACGCGCTCAAGAGCCTGATGAAGCTTGCCCCCAAGACCGCCACCCTGCTGCGGGACGGTGCCGAAGTGACCGTGCCCATTGAGCAGGTGCAGAAGGGGGACATCTTTGTGGTGCGCCCGGGCGAGAACATCCCCGTGGACGGCATCGTGCTGGAAGGCACCAGCGCCGTGAACGAGAGCGCCCTGACCGGCGAGAGCATCCCCGTGGACAAGGCCGAGGGCGACAAGGTGAGCGCTGCCACCACCAACCAGTCCGGTTTCCTGCAGTGCCGGGCCACCCGCGTGGGCGAGGACACCACCCTTGCCCAGATCATCCGGATGGTCAGCGATGCCGCCGCCACCAAGGCTCCCATTGCAAAAATCGCCGATACGGTGTCCGGTTTCTTCGTGCCTGCGGTCATTACCATCGCGGTGGTCACCACCATCGTGTGGCTGCTGCTGGGCCGGGAGCTGGGCTATGCGCTGGCCCGCGGCATCTCCGTGCTGGTCATCAGCTGCCCCTGTGCGCTGGGTCTGGCAACGCCGGTGGCCATCATGGTGGGCAACGGTCTGGGTGCAAAGAACGGCATCCTGTTCAAGACCGCCGCTTCGCTGGAAGCTGCAGGCCGCACCCAGATCGTGGCACTGGACAAGACCGGCACCATCACCAGCGGTGAACCCAAAGTGACCGACATTCTGCCCGCCGAGGGCGTTTCCGAGACGGAGCTGCTCACCCTTGCCGCCGCACTGGAGCGCAAGAGCGAGCACCCGCTGGCAAAGGCCGTGCTGGCCTGCACCGACGCGCAGAAGCTCACCGCCCCCGAGGTATCCGGCTTTGCCGCCCTGCCGGGCAACGGTCTGGCCGCAAAGCTGGACGGCGTGGAGATCTTTGGCGGCAATGCGTCCTTTATCGGCACCAAAGTCACCGTGCCCGCACAGCTGCAGGAGAAGGCCGCAGCCCTTTCCGCACAGGGCAAAACGCCCCTGTTCTTCGGCGGAGCAGGCCGTCTGTTGGGCATCATCGCGGTGGCCGATACCATCAAGGAGGACAGCCCCCGCGCCATCCGGGAGCTGCAGGCCATGGGCATCCGCGTGGTCATGCTCACCGGTGACAACCAGCGCACTGCCGACGCCATTGGCAGGCAAGCCGGTGTGGACGAGGTGATCGCAGGCGTGCTGCCCGACGGCAAGGAAGCGGTCATCCGCCAGCTGCAGGCATCCGGCAAGGTGGCCATGGTGGGCGACGGCATCAACGATGCCCCGGCTCTGACCCGTGCCGACACCGGCATCGCCATCGGCGCAGGCACCGACGTTGCCATCGACGCGGCGGACGTGGTGCTGATGAACTCCAAGCTGTCGGACGTGCCCGCCGCCATCCGCCTGAGCCGCGCTGCCCTGCGCAACATCCACGAAAACCTGTTCTGGGCGTTCATCTACAACATCATCGGCATCCCGCTGGCCGCAGGTGTGTTCATCCCCTTCGGCCTGACCCTGAACCCCATGTTCGGTGCTGCTGCCATGAGCCTTTCCAGCTTCTGCGTGGTAAGCAACGCCCTGCGCCTGAACCTGTTCGACGTGCACAGCACAAAGCACGATCGTGCGGCAAAAAATGCTGCTTCCCTGCCCGCTGTCTCCGCACAGCCCGCAGCGGTTGCAAATAAAGAGAGTACCAAGGAGGACACTGCTATGAAAAAGACCCTGAAGGTGGAAGGCATGATGTGCGGCCACTGCGAAGCCCGCGTGAAGAAGGCTCTGGAAGCCCTGCCCGAGGTGGACGAGGCCGTGGTGAGCCACGAGGCCGGCACCGCCATCGTCACCCTGAACGCCGAGGTCGCCGACGACGTGCTGAAGAAGGCCGTTGAGGATCAGGACTACCCTGTGACCGGCATCCAGTAAACCGCCGCTGAATACTCCCCATCAAATGGAAAGGCCGCTGCATGTGAACGCAGCGGCCTTTTTATCGTGTTTACAGGCTTTTAAAATTGATTCAGAATATCATGGTGTCCGATGTCCAACAGCAGAATGATCGTATCACCGTCGTACTGCCAGATGACCCGCACATCCATGTTTACGCTGAACTCGAACAAGTCTACCGTGCCTTGAATACGCTTTGTGCGCAATACCGCCCGGCAGCAGATGCACGGTAGCAAAGTAACGCTCATCCTGCAGCCTGCCGTACCACGAGCCGGTGGCATAAGGGGCTGCATCGAACAGCTTTACCTCACCCGTCTCATAATAAAGGCAGAGCTTCAGCGGTTTTACGGGTTCCACCTTTGTCAGCTTCGGCTGTAACATCCAGAATCACTCCTTACTTCAGCGGGTCCATTTCCAGAATTTCCAGCTTCTTTTTCAGCTGCGCCCGCTCCGCTGCGTTCAAACGCTTCAGGTTCTTTATGAACCGTTTGGTGTAGGTGATCTTGTAATTCATTCGTCCGCACCGTCCAGCGCTTCAAACAGTGCGTCCACAGTGTCGAACACCGGCTGCTCCCCTGCCGCAATTTTGGCCTTTGCTTCGTTGATCTCGCTGCGCAGCTCGTCCAGATACTTTTTGGGGTAAACGGCTACCGGCATCAGCTCGATCACGCCATCCTTCTCCACGATCTCCAGCTTGTCGCCCTCACGCAGGCCCATCTTCATTACAATATCCTTTGGAATGGTGATCTGGGATTTTGTCCTCAATTCCGTCAGCATCCTTCATCCTCCTTTGTGCGATTTTCTTACTTTCTCACTTTTATTATACTCTGCTTTTTTCAAAAAGCAACCATGCACCATAAAATTTTACAAAGCGTCGTTTCTGTGTCTTCTTATTGTATTTCGTCAGAAAGTATGTTAAACTAAAAATGCCGCCCCAAAGGGTGGCGTTAAGGTGCTATCTGCAAGCGCAGGTGGTCATGCTTCCCTCCGGCAAGCGTCCGGGGGACGTAAAAGCTTATTGTTTGTTCCCCCGTTCGCAAACGCGGAAGGGGGGATGCATCATGGTGTTGAACGATGTTCTGCAGCTGTTCGTCATTGTTGGCGGCACAGTTGGGATTACATTTCAGATCGCATGGGCAATCTTCAAAGAGATCCATAACAATAAGAAATGACCGCCCCTGTCTCCAAACGGTAAGCGGTCATTCTTATTGATCCAACCGGAAGGAGCTGACCATTGCGGACAGCACCTTTTCTATTTGTAGTATAGTTATTTTTTGCCGTTTTGTCAAGAGAAGGTGCCCGCCTTCTCTTTTTCTTTCCCCATTTTCCTGTGCATTTTCGCCCCGGAAGCTGTGGCTTTTTGCGCAAAAACTATTTGTTGACACGTTGTTTTTTCAGAGTTATACTTATAACAACAACATTTGGTTTTGCTTCCAGTTATAAACCACAGCGAAAGGAGAAATGTATTTTGGGAGTATCCATTCAGGACCGCACAGACTTTCTGAACATGCTGGATGCCTGCAGGACCGAGCAGCAGCTGTTCAGCCGCCTGACCTTTGCAGTAATGTTCCACCAGACCGACCCGGATGCACGGGAAGACCTGCTGGACGACGTGCGCGGCGCAGCCTGCAACATGCAGCTGCCCGCCGTCAATTACAAGATCGATCAATGGCTCAACACCTGCAAGCAGGCGTGGCAGGCCGACCCCGCAGCCTTTATGGCAGCCGTGAACGCGGACGCAAAGCAGCGCAAGCTTGCGCTGGAGGGCAGCGCGGCGCAGCCCGGCCTGCTGGCCGATGTGCCCATGCAGAGCGTGGCGTGGCTGGTGCCGCAGCTGCTGCCGCTGGGCGAAGTGTCGCTGCTGGGTGCCGACGGCGGCACCGGCAAGGGCATCTGGCAGGCACAGCTCATTGCCTATGTGACGGCGGGCAAGACCTCCGGCTTTTTTCCGCTGCCGCCGCAGCAGACCGGCAAGGTGCTGCTGCTTGCGGGCGAGGACGACCCCGGCAAGGTGCTCAAGGCCCGTCTGCTGGCGGCCGGGGCCGACATGAACCGGGTGCTGGTGCTGACCGCCGACGACTACTTTGCCAAGACCGGCCAGCCCCTTACCCTCAAGGATCAGGCACTGGCGGATTTTGCCGCCAAGGCCGGGCCGCTGCTGCTCATCGTGGACCCGCTGCAGAGCTTTCTGCCCGCCGATGTGGAGATGGCAAGCCGCAACCAGATGCGCAGTGCCCTGCTGCCGCTGCGCGCCATTGCCGCAAAGCAGGGCTGCGCGGTGCTCATCGTGATGCACTCCAACAAAAAGCAGGGCGTTTCCGGCCGCGCACGTCTGGCCGACAGCTCAGATATCTGGGACATGGCCCGCAGCGTGCTGATGATGGGCCGCGCCAAGAACGACGGCAAAATTTATCTCAGCCACGAGAAAAGCAGCTACGCCCGCCCCCAGCAGACGGTGCTGCTGCACATCGACGATGTGGAGGTGGAGGGCGTAAAGACCGCGCGGGCCGTGTTTGACGGCTACACCGACAAGAAGGATGCCGACTTCATTGAGGAGCGGCGGGTTCGCACGGCGGAGACCCGGCAGGACACCCGCAGCGCCATCCTGAACGTTCTGTCCGAGAGCCGCCTTGGGTCGATGCCCAGCAACGAGCTGCGCGCCGCCGTCCTGCGGGAGATCGGGTGCAGCGACAGTACATACAACCGTGTGTACAGTGACCTCACGAAGTCCAGCCAAATCGCAAAGCAAGCGATCCGTGGAAAAGATGGCAGGAATCGCTGGTATACCTGCTACTGTGGAGAAACATCTGACAAAGTTCCATTTTAAATACTTATCTACGTTATAAATTTGATGTTTGTCAGCTTGACAAAGTTCGGATATTTGACAAAGTTGGAACTTTCTCAGAACAATGGAACTTTCTCACCTTGACAAAGTTACTTTTCAATCGTTGTATCGTTTAAAAGTTTAAACTTGCTCAGATAACGCTCCCACAGTAGCACCTGATAAAGTTCCCTGAACCCAAGGGCTGTGGGCTGGCAGCTTTCTCCGCGAACAGCAACGGGTTGCGGCACCCAGCAGCCGCGTCGCATTCGCTTGCGTCTCGCTGGCCGCGGCCCCAACTGCAACTCCCTGTTTCCGCCATTGGCGGCGGTCGTTTCAGTTGCAGAACCCACGGTTCCGCCCCTGTGCTTACGCACGGGGCCCCACTTCCCGGACATTCGCTGGAGAAACTCCCAGCCCACAGCCCAGCACGCGGCCCAGCCCGTACCTTAACTCCTCGCCAACTCCTCCACCGTGATGCAGCACACGGCAAAGGCCAGCAGGGCGCAGTCCAGCGGGACACGGCGCAGCACCACCACCCGTTCGGTCAGGGTGGTAAAGGTCTGCACGGCCTGCACCGGCACGGTGCTGCCCAGCCAGAACAGCGCCACCGAAAGCGGCAGATGCACCGCCCGCGCTGCCAGCAAAGGCCGCAGCGAGATCTCGGCCGGGCAGATGGTGCGCACCTGCAAAAGCACCGACACCCCCTGTACACTGAGCGCCGCACAGCACAGCGTGCTGGCCCACAGCCCGGTGCGGGCGGCCTGATCGCAGCCGGAACACACTTCCAGCAGCATGGCGGGCAGCGCCGCCCACGGCTGTGGCAGCAATGCCCCGCACCCTGCCGCCAGCAGCCGGAAGTACAGCACAAAGCCGCAGAGCTTCAGGTAGGTCACTGCCGCCTGCGCGATCACCGCGTCCAGTGCGGGCAGCTGAATGGTTTCCCCCTGCGCGGGTGGAGCCTGCCCGGCCCCGCCCTGCATCCGGCACAGCAGCGCCGCCGTGAGGTATCCCGCCAGCAGCTGGGCCGCAAACAGCCGCACCCCCACCGCGCGGCTGCCCAGCATCTGCTGCCCTACCGTGAGGATGACAAAGGACGGCCCGCTGCACACACAGGCGGGCAGCAGCGCCGAGGCCTGCCGGGAGGTGAGCTGACCGGTGCGCACGGCTTCGGACGCAGCCACCGCCGCCGGTGCAAAGCCCCCCAAGGCCCCAATGAGCAGCACGCCGCCCGCGCCCTTTGCCCGGATGCCCATGAGCCGCGCCGCAGGCCGGAACACAAAGCCCAGCCACTGCCCGGCCCCGCAGCCTGCCGCCAGCGCCGATACGATGAGGAACGGAAACAGCGATACCAGCAGCGGCCCGCCGCACAGCCGCAGCCCCGCCTGCAGGGCATCGGCACAGCGCTGCGGCGCGGCAAACACCAGAAACGCCGTGTACCCTGCCAGCGCCAGCAGCACGCCCCGCCGGAAATTCCAGCTTCGATTCATAACTCAGCCCTCCGCATCCATATATATGTAGCAGCGCGCCGCGGGCAGAACTGCGGGATGGGAGGGAATGGGATGTGTGCCAAGCGCAAAAAGCGGCTTTTGCTGCAAAGCTGGCTGGCCCTGCTGTTCCGTCAGCCGCCGCAGGGCTTTTACCACGCCCCTGCCGTCTACCTGAGCGGGGGCCGCATGGAGGTGGAGCACTTTTGCCGCATCCTGACCTACAGCCCCGACCGGCTGTGCCTGCAGATGCCCCATGGCCGGTTGACCATCTACGGCGACGGGCTGAAGATCGTCACCCTTACCGCCAGCCGCCTGACCCTGCGGGGGCGGTTCGTGCGCACAGACTTTGCGGATGACTAGGAGGTGCCCATGGAACCGGTAAGCCTTTGGGCCGCGGTGGAGTTCACCGCATGCAATGGCAGCACCGAAGCCCTGCTTACCGCTGCCGCCCGGGCCGGGCTGCATCCCTACGGGGTAACGGCCCTGCCGGGAGGGTTTGGCGGGCGGTGCGCCGCGTGGCAGTACCCGCGCCTTGCCGCGCTGGCCCGCAAGCACCGGGTGCGGCTGCGCATCCGCCGGAAGCTGGGGCTGTATTTCTGCCTGCGTCCCTTGCTGCGCCGGGCCGGGCTTTGGGCGGGGCTGGCGGTGTTTGTGCCGCTGCTGCTCTTTGCACAGCAATTCGTCTGGTATGCGGACACCTCTTCCCTCACCACCGGACAGGCTGCGCGGGCCTGCGCCGTCCTGCGGGAAGCGGGCCTGCAGCCCGGTGCGGCTGTGACCGAGGCAAAGCTCACCGCCGGGGAGTACGCCCTTTTGCACAGCGGCGAGTTCTCCTGGGCCAGCCTGAATTTTGCCAAAGGGCGGCTGGTGGTGGAAGCCGCCGCGGCCAGGCCCAAGCCGGACATTGCCGCCGGAACGCTGCATGGCATCCGTGCAAAATGCGGCGGCACTGTTCTGCGCACGAACCTTACCAGCGGCACCATGCTGGTGCAGCCGGGCCAGCAGGTGGAAGCCGGACAGGGCCTCATTGGCACAGCCCGCGCCGAGCGGGACGGCACCCTGATCTTTGCGCCCGCCGCCGGAACGGTGATTGCGCAGTTTGAGTGGAGCGACACCCGCACCGTGCCCTTGGAAGAGACGGTGCAGCAGTACACCGGCGCGTGCACCCGCACATACCGGGTGACAGCGTTCGGGCACACCTTCTCCCTGCCCGCCGCGCCTGCGCCGGAACATGCGGCGGTGGTCCTCCGGCACTTCCAGCCGGAGGTGCCGCTGCTGGGCCTTGCCCTGCCCTGCTCTGTGGAGGAGACCTGCCGCTATGTGCAGCAGCCGGAAACGCTGCACCGCACCGAAGCGCAGGCCGCCGCGCTGGCCCGGCTGCAAAGCCTGCAGGCGCTGTACGCCGCATGGCCGGACGCGGAGCACATCGCCCGCAAAGAGGACTGCACCGTGAACGGCAATGTACTGGACTATACCGTTACCTACACCGTGGCAGCGGACATCTGCGGGTGATGCGCAAAAAGGGCCTTCCCATTTCCGGGAAAGCCCTTTTGCGTTTTGCGTCTTATTTGTTCTCCGCCGCCTGCGCGTCATACTCCGCGATCAGGTCGTTGAGGTCGTACTGGTACTTGCTGTGGCAGAAGTGGCACACCACCTCGCAGGCGGGGTCCTCGTCGCGCATCCTCACCAGCTCCTTGCGGCCAAGGCTGAACAGCATCTCCTTGGTGCGCTCGGCGCTGCAGTCGCACTGGTAGTGCACATCGCGCTCGTCCAGCACGTTGGGGTCAAAGCCCGCCAGCGCCAGCTGCATCATGTCCTCGGGGGTCTTGCCCTCGTGCAGCAGGGTGGTGACGGACGGCATGGCCGCGATGTTCTTTTCCAGCTGATCGATCTCCGCATCGGTGGCACCGGGCAGCAGCTGCACCATAAAGCCGCCTGCGCACAGGATGGACAAGTCCTTGTCCACCAGCACGCCCAGCGCCATGACGGTGGGCACCTGCTCGCTGTAGGCGTAGTAGGCGGTCAGGTCCTCGGCGATCTCGCCGGAGACCAGCGGCACCTGCCCCACGGTAGGCTCCTTCTGCAGGCGGTTATCCCGGATGACGGTGAGCACACCGTCTTTGCCCACAGCGCCGCCCACATCCAGGTGGCCGTTCGGCTTTGCGGGCAGCTCCACCAAGGGGTGATCGATGCAGCCCTTCACGTTGCCGGTGCCGTCGGTGCAGGCAATGACCACGCCCGCCGGGCCGCCGCCGGACACACGCAGGGTGATCTGGTCACGGTCGTCCTTGAGCATGGAGCCCATCAGGGCCGCGCCGGTGAGCAGACGGCCCAGTGCCGCGCTGCAGGTGGCGCTGGTGGTGTGCAGCTTTTCGGCCTTGCGGACGATCTGGGTGGAGTCCACGCCGCAGAACACGACCCCGCCGTTCTCCGACAGGCCGCGGATCAGATTTGCCATAAAGTTATCCCTCCAATTGTGTATACTGCTTGACTGCGCAGAAGAAATAGCGCTGGCTGTCCTCGGTCAGCGGGCCGAAGGTCTCGCCGTCGCAGACGCTTTCCAGCGCAAAGCCGTGCTTTTCCAGCGCGGTGCGGATGGTGTCAAGGTCATAGGTGTACTCGCAGAACTGCTCGTGGAAGTGCTCGCCGGTCTCGTGGTAGTCGATGTCCACGGTGATCTCCACGCGGCGGTTGGCGGCATCGTAGTGGTTGCGCCACACACAGGCGGCATCCTCTTCCTCAAAGGTGAACGCGTTGTCGCCCAGCACGTTCCGGTGCTTGTAGGGCGTGTTCATATCGAAGAGGAACACCCCGCCTTTTTCCATAAAAAAGCCCGCGTTGGCAATGGCGGTGTCGAGGTCCGGGATGTGGTTGAAGGTGTCAAAGGTGGACACCGCGCCCCGGATGGTGCCGTACAGATCCAGCTTGAGCAGGTCCTGCCGGAGCAGCAGCAGCCTGCCGGAAAGGCCCAGCTGTTCGGCCTTATCGCGCACAACGCAGAGCATCTCCTCGGACTGGTCAATGCCGATCATATCATAGCCCGCCTGCGTGAGCATCAACGTCAGCTCACCGGTGCCGCAGCCAAGGTCGGCAAGGATGCCGTCGTGGATGCCGTGCTCCTTGAGCTTTGCATGGATGTGGGCATACAGGGCATCGTAATCGGCTTCGCCGTTGAATTCATCGTAGAAATAGGCAAATTCGTTGTAGGCCATGGTTTACTCCGCTTCCTCGTTTTCCGCAGCCACAGCGGCGTTGAGCACCGCCTGCAGCTCCGGGATGCCGTAGCCGTTCTCGCCGCTGGTCAGCACCACCTTCTGGCAGCCATAGGGGCGGCAGAAGTTCTCAAAGTCTTCCAGCGTCTTGGCCAGCTGGCTCTTTTTGAGCTTGTCGGCCTTGGTCAGGGCCACCACGTAGGGGATCTGGTGATAGTGCAGGTAGCGCAGCATCTGCTCATCGTCGGCGCTGGGGGCGTGGCGGCAGTCCAGCAGCTGCACCAGCAGAGTGTGGTGGCGGGGTGCTTCAAAGTAGCTGTTGATGAGGTCGTCCCAGCGCTCACGGTCGGCGTTGCTCACCTTGGCGTAGCCGTAGCCGGGCAGGTCCACAAAGTAGCAGTCGTCCACCGAATAGAAATTGATGGTGGCCGTTTTGCCCGGCGTACTGGACACGCGGGCAAGGTTTTTGCGGCTGCACAGCTTATTGATGAGGCTGGATTTGCCCACGTTGGACCGCCCCGAAAAGCTCAGCTCCGGGCGGTCGCTCTCGGGCAGCTGGCTGGAAATGCCGTAGCTGGCAATGAAATCAGCTTTGTTGTAATTCATGGAGCTTTCCTTTCTTTGATAGGGGAATCGTCACCGGACACTCCGTCCCGCCTGCGCTCGCCAGACCACCAGCGAAGGCAAGCCCTCGCACTTCCCGTCGGGCTTTTCTGTCGATTTTAGTCGCAGCCTGCACTTTAGACATGGCTTCGCGCATCTTGCCGGAGTATCCGGTGCCGATCCCAGCAGGGCGGCAGATAGCTTTCTCCGCGAACAGCCCGGGACTCCAGTCCCGCCCCAACGCTTGCGCGCCGGGGCCCCACCCCCAGGACATTCGCTGGAGAAACTATCTGCCGTCCTGCCCTATTCTCAGCACACCGCGCCGGGCTGGGGCTTTTCTGCGGTGGGCGGCACAATGGCGGCGTCTGCCGCCTTTTTCTTTGCATGGGTGCGGCTGGGAGCCTTGGCCTTCTTTGCGTTCTGGGGCTTGAGCAGGGCCGCGTTCAGCACCTGTGTCAGGCTCTGCATGGGCAGGAAGGTGAGGTTCTTCTTCACCTCGTCGTCCACCTCGTACAGGTCGGGTTCGTTGTCCTTGGGGATGAGCACGGTCTTCATGCCCTCGCGGTAAGCCGCCATGCTCTTTTCCCGCAGGCCGCCGATGGGCAGCACGTTGCCGTGCAGGGTGATCTCGCCGGTCATGGCCACATCACCGCGCACCGGGATGCCGGACAGGCAGGACACCAGCGCCGTGGTCAGGGTGACACCGGCAGAAGGGCCGTCCTTGGGCACTGCGCCCTCCGGGGCGTGGATGTGCAGGTCGCACTTCTTGAGCTTTTCCGGGTCGATGCCGTACTCGGCGGCGTGCACCCGCACCCACGTAACGGCCAGCTGAGCGCTCTCCTTCATCACGTCGCCCAGCGAACCGGTGACGGTGATCTTGCCGCTGCCGTTGTCCATCACCTGCACCTCGATGGGCAGGGTCTCGCCGCCCACGCTGGTCCATGCCAGACCGTTGGCGATGCCCACCGCGTTGGTGCGGTTGAGGAAATCGGGCTTGACGAAGCGGGGGCCAAGCAGCTGTTCCAGCATGGTGCCGGTAACGGAGACGCTTTCCACCTCGCCTGCGGCGATCTTGCGGGCGCACTTGCGCAGCACGCTGGTGATGGTGCGTTCCAGATTGCGCACACCGGCCTCGCGGGTGTAGCCGTCGATGATGCCGTACAGCGCGCTCTGGCTCAGCGTGACCTTGCCGGTCAGGCCGCAGGCCTTGAGCTGCTTGGGCAGCAGGTGCTTGCGGGCAATGTTGTATTTTTCCACGCGGGTGTAGCTGGGCAGCTCGATCACGTCCATGCGGTCGCGCAGGGGGCCGGGGATGCTGCCCAGATCGTTGGCGGTGGTGATAAAGAGCACATGGCTCAAATCGAACGGGATATCGATGAAATGATCGTTGAAGGTGCTGTTCTGCTCCGGGTCCAGCGCTTCCAGCAGGGCTGCGGCCGGGTCGCCCCGGAAGTCACCTGCCAGCTTGTCGATCTCGTCCAGCAGCATGAGGGGGTTCGCGCTCTTGGCAGAGATCATGGCAGTGATGATCTTGCCGGGCATCGCGCCGATGTAGGTGCGGCGGTGGCCGCGGATCTCGGCTTCATCCCGCACGCCGCCAAGGCTGATGCGCACATACTTGCGGCCCAGACTTTCGGCGATGGAGCGTGCAATACTGGTCTTGCCCACGCCCGGAGGGCCTACAAGGCAGATGATCTGTGCCTTCACGTCCGGTGCCAGCTTGCGCACGGCCAGCGTTTCCAGAATGCGGTCCTTCACCTTTTTCAGGCCGTAGTGGTCGCGGTCCAAAATCTGCTGTGCGCGGCTGATATCAAGGTCGTCCACCGTAAAGGTGTTCCACGGAAGGTCAAGGCAGGTGTCCAGATAGGTGCGGATGACCGTTGCCTCCTGATTGGAGCCCTGCATCTTGGCAAGGCGGTCCACTTCCTTGAGCAGCTTCTTCTCGCTGTCCTCGGCAAGGTGCAGCCCGGTGATCTTGCGGCGGTACTCGTCGGCCTCGGCGTGGGTGTCATCGCCCTCGCCCAGCTCGTCGCTGATGATGTGCAGCTGTTCGTGCAGGTAGTAATCGCGCTGGTTCTTGTCCATGGACTCGTTGACCTTTTCCGCGATCTCCTTTTCAATTTTCATCACCTGACACTCACGGCGCAGCATCTCGATGAGCTTTTTCAGCCGTCCGTTCAGGGTGCCCTCGTCCATCACAGCCTGCTTGTCCTCGTAGCGGAACAGCAGGTTTGCAGGCATGTACTCGCTGAGGAAGGCGGGGTCGTCGCTGGAAACGATGGCAAACACCACGTCCTTGCCAAGGCGCGGGTTCATGCCAAGGTACTCGTCAAACCCGGCCTTGAGGGCACGCAGCAGCGCTTCGGTCTCCACGGCATCGTCGGCCTTGCCTGCGCGCACCGGGGCCGGGCGCACCTCCGAAAGCAGAAAATCGCCGCTGGCATCCAGTGCACTGAGCTTTGCACGGTACTTGCCCTCCACCAGGACCTTTACAAGGTCCCCGGAGACGCGCAGCACCTGCTTGACCTCGGCCACCACGCCGTAGCTGAACAGGTCTGCCTGCTGCGGCTCGGTGGTGTCCATGGACTTCTGTGCCACCAGAAACACGTTGGAATTATTTGCCATTGCCCACTCCACGGCGGCAATGCTCTTTTCGCGGCCCACCTCAAAGTGGACGAGATTGTTGGGGAACACCACCAGCCCGCGCAGGGCAATGGTGGGCAGATGCAGCTTTTTGCGCTCCACCTTGATGGTAACTTTTTCACTCATAGTGCAAACACCTCCCGGCTGCCGCGCACTTTCCCACGGCGGCAGCGCTGTATGCAAGAGATTTTATCTTTAAAATAGCAGGTTGTTTCCTTATTATACTGATTTCCGGCCAAAATGCAACTGTGCCGGGCCAGTCGTTGGTTTTTTCGTCAGCGTCCTTGCCCTCTCAGTCTCACTCCGTTCGCCAGCTCCCCCAAAGGGGGAGCCTTTGGCAAAACCGAAAAGTTTACCGTACTGCCAAGGCCTCTCACTTTGGGAGAGGTGGCACGGCGTAAGCCGTGACGGAGAGGGCGAGGCCGTTAA
>ENA-UEPD01000760-UEPD01000760.1-human-gut-metagenome-genome-assembly--contig:-NODE-760-length-22881-cov-23.800079_pt1 | contig 22881 bp, 22 predicted proteins | sample MGYA00242895_ERZ507906 | MGnify/ENA primary metagenome ERZ507906 (study PRJEB26167, sample SAMN06115416) | human gut metagenome | host: Homo sapiens | place: China:Guizhou | collected 2015-03-03... | reverse complement strand
TGGGTACCCTGTACTACCCGTTTCCAATGTATATGTAAAAGTGTAGCGGCTGCCGCTTTCCGTCTGCAACTCAGGGCTGAACAGGTAAGCTTTGCTGTTTCCACTGTAGAAGGTAGCTTGCCAATATCCGCTGAATCTGCTCCAAGAGCCGTTGCCTGTGGTTGTTTTTGTCCATCCGTCATCACTCTTGAAGTCGGGCGAGTAAGGATAGGTCGTCACTGCAGCGCTGATGCCAGCCGACGAGAACAACGTCAACAGCAGCATCAGTGCGTTAATTAAATAAAATTTCCTCATAATCTCATTTGTCCTTTTTGTTAATATTTGTTTTTAATTCTATCCCAAAGCAACAACTATTGTCTCATGTCAACAGCTTTTCCAATGCAAAATTATGCATTGGAAATTTTATATGCAAACAATTTGTCAACAAAAGCACAAAAAGAATATCAAAATTTTATTGTTAGATTAGAAAACCTGACATAAGGATTGCTTAATTACGAATTATACAAGGTTTTCACGAATTATTATGTCATACAAAAAAATGACGCCGGTGCATAATGCCGACGTCCATAAAATGCAAATAATTCTTAATTCAGTATTTTCCGCTGCGGATGCGGTAGATTGTCTCCTTTGTCAGATTGAGGAAGGAAGCGAGCTGTGTGACCGTCACAAGGTCGAGGATGTTGGGATAGCGCTCCAATGCCCACTGATAGCGTTCGCGTGCTGGTTTGTGGAGCATCACCATCTGTTCCTCAAGAAAGTCGGCATAGCTCGACAGTCCGAGGCTGATGTATTTAAACACCTCACCCTGGCGGCTTTTGTCGAGAAGATTGAGGTCGGGCAGCGGCACATAGCACACATCAGACGGCTCCATAAATTTGATGATGATATGATGGTGTCCGGAACGGATAATCGTTTCCGGACGGATAAGAAAATGCGAGGCAAAGGTAAAGGCGAAATTGTGCTCGCGCCCGCGCTCGATATAATAAGTCCGCGCCGAGCCTCTGATGAGGAAAATCATATTTTTCAACAGTTCGTTTTGCCCGTCTACAGACTCGCCTTTCTTAAAATGCACGAATTTCAAGCTTTTGATGAGTTTCGACTCTTCTTCTGCCGAAAGGTTCATTTTGTGGCGCAAGTCGTTGAGAAACGACAGCTGGTCGCCGTAGACAATGTCATTTTCTGCCATTGAGCATTTCCTCCACTTTTTGCCGCACATCGGTCATAAGCCACAACGGTGTCGACGTGGCTCCGCAGATGCCTATTGTCTCGACATTGTCAAGCCATGCCGGGTCGATATCGTCGGGAGTATAAATCATGTGGGTGTTGGCGTTCACGTTGCGGCATTCGTTATAAAGAATCATTCCGTTGCTGCTCTTGCGTCCGCTCACGAAAAGCACAAGGCTGTGCTCCTGTGCGAACTGGCGCATGCGCGGCATCCGGTTTGCCACCTGACGGCATATCGTGTCGTGACATTCGAACCGCCCTGAAGGCTTGCGCCGGGCTATCTCCTGCTCAATCTGGCGCAGCCCATCGAGCGACTTGGTGGTCTGTGAATAAAGTACCACATCGCGGCTGAAATCTATTTTATCGATGTTGTCGACACCCTCCACAACAATCGCCTCCCCGTCGGTCTGCCCGACGAGTCCGTTTACCTCTGCATGCCCCACTTTGCCGTAAATCACAATTTGCGGACGCTCTTTTTCCTCGAAAGAACGGCGGATGCGTTTCTGAAGCATCAGCACCACCGGACAGGTGGCGTCGATTATCTCAATGCCGTTCTCACGGGCGATGCGATATGTTTCAGGCGGCTCGCCATGGGCGCGCAACAACACCTTCACTCCGTGCAGACGGCGCAGGTCGTCGTGCGTGATGGTCACCAGCCCCTTGCTCTGCAACCGTTCCACCTCGTTAGAGTTGTGCACAATGTCGCCCAGGCAGTAAAGGCTTCCGCTTTTCGCCAACTCCTCCTCCGCCTTTCGGATTGCCGTCACCACTCCCGGACAGAACCCCGAATTCTTATCGATTTCAACCTTTGCCATCAACTATTCGGCACTTGACAGTTTATTGTAAAGATCGAGCAGCCACTTGTCCTGCTCAGCGATTGTCATGTTGCTGTTGTCGAGCACCACAGCGTCGTCGGCCTTGCGCAGCGGACTCTCGGCACGCGTGGTGTCGATACGGTCGCGCTCACACACGTTGGCAAGCACGTCCTCATAGGTCACGCTGTCGCCTTTGGCGCGCAACTCCTCGTAGCGGCGGCGGGCACGCGTCTCAGGCGACGCGTCGACATACACCTTCATCTCGGCGTCGGGAAACACCACCGTGCCTATGTCGCGGCCGTCCATAACGATGCCTTTCTGCTTGCCCATGGCTTGCTGCTGCTTGACAAGAGCGCGGCGCACACTGCCTACTGCTGCAACGATACTCACCTTTGACGACACCTCCATACGGCGTATCTCCTGCTCCACCACTTCTCCATTGAGCATTGTCTGCGTTTTTCCGTCGGCATCAACTCCAAACGTGATATTGATGTCGGGCAACGCTGCTTCCAGACGTTCGGTGTCGAGGCGGTCGCCGTCAAACAAGCCGTTGCGCAAGCAGTAAAGCGTCACGGCGCGATACATTGCGCCAGTGTCGATATAGGCATAGCCTATGGTTTTTGCAAGTTTCTTTGCCATTGTACTTTTACCCGATGAGGAAAAGCCGTCGATGGCTATTGTAATGAGTCGTTTATTGTCCATATTGTATGCGTGGTTAAAATTCGTAGATGTTTGTCGACAGGTTGACCATAAAAGTAAAACCTCCCGTGTGGGGCTGCGCCATCGCCACGCCAACACGGAATTTCGACGATTTCAATCCGGCACCCATTGAGAATCCCGAAATGAAATTGCGCGCGAAGGTAGCCATGTCTGTCTTCGTCTTATGATTGTAGCCAAGAGCCACATAAAACTTATCACTCGGGGCATAGTCAAGTCCGAAAATCAAATGCCGGAACAGATTGCTCATAAATTTATCCTCTTTCACAAGCTCCGAATGCGTGTCGTTGCTGTCCTTGAGCTTATAGTACGGCAAATGCCATTTTGTCAATCCATGAGCTGTTATAGACAAGCGGAACGGACCGCCTTTGAGCGACTGCGAGTAGCCCAGCTGCACATCCCACGGCAAACGGTCGTAATGATCCTCAAAACGCTTCACCTGACCGCCAAGATTCTTCACAACCGCCGACAGAGAAAGATCCTTGTCGGGATTATAATAATTTATACCCAAGTCGGCAGCAATGGCAAACGCATTATACTGCTCATAGTTTGAATACAGAAACTTCATGTTTATACCACCCCGCAGGCGGTCGTTGAAATCGTGGGAATACATCCCGCTGAACGCAATGTCGCTCACATTGAACGACCCCGTTTCAGCACCCGTCTGATCCATCCCCCGCATCGAGCCATATCCGAAATACGTTATTCCCGCCGACCAAGCGGCATGCTCTCCAGCCTCCTTTGCAAAACGCGCCGACATAAAGTTGCTGCTCCCGAGATAGCGCATATAGCCAACACCGGCCTGCATTTCCACCTCCGGTCCAAGCAAAGCCGGATTCTGCTCATAGAGATTAATATCGTCATCGACAACGCTGATATTGACACCGCCAAGCGCATATGCGTGCGACGACGTTGGGATGTTAAGATAATTGTAGGCAGTGCCGTCCTGCGCCCTGGCTGTCCAGAACGTGGCCATAACCGCCGTCACAATATATATGATTTTCCTTATGCTCATAAACATTCAGGCAGGAATGCATCTCCCGCTTAAAGAATAACGGCAAGAAGGCAACAATAGTATATCCTCCCACCAAAAATAAAGCGTAAGCCACAAATTCCATCCCTGCCAAGAACTTATGCGACATTGTCAAAGATACTTCACAATCAGACGACGCATCTTGTCACTCTCAATGTCGTACATCACAAAAAACAACATATTTCCAGCCTTTCGTTTAGCCCTATCAACAACTCCCAGCACGCTGCGGACTCGCGTCATAATGTCATGGAAAGCGGCATCTCCATCAGGCACAGTCTTTTTCACAACACAAGCACTGCGCATTCCAACGTTTTTCAATGCTTCCGCCCTGTCTTTAAGCGACAGCGGATGTCGACGTTTGCGCGGCATTTCCTTGCTCTAATTTTCCTGCAGATAAACCTCTATCATCTGCGCCACCAACTCGTTCAACTCATCCGACGTACCGCCGCGCGGAAGACACAAACGACAATGCCACCCTGGAGTCAGCCTCCAACTTGCGGCGGAGGTTTTCCACATCCATCTGCTTATCAGCCATATGGTCTATATCAAGACAAAAATACTCCGTATAGGCGAAGCAGTCCGTGCGCCGCTGCGACGGATTGAATATTCCACAGACGGCATAAGGCAACCTGCGCTTCAACAACGAGTATTGCTTACTGTCGACACTGCGCACAATCCGCAGTTGACGCACATAAGACGCCAACTGGACATCAGGATGAGCCACAAGTTCATAAAGTTGCCGAAGGTCGATGCGCTGCAACTCTTCGGTCGCCGATGTAATGTTAGTCCCTAATGATATCATTGTTTAAAGGTATTGTTTGAATTTCTGAGCCAAACGCTGACAATAAAGCATAATATGCACAGCCCGAGAACGGGCAATGCCTCCAATATCGACAACTTCATCCAAATAATCGTTGACCGATTGTATCAACACTCGCCTCCCAAGAATCTCCAGCCAACAAGATCCGTCAGCCTGCACAGAGTATAGGTCGTCGGTCACAACACGCTGGCACACCAAGTGGGCCACGACAAAGTCAATCCAAATGCGATAGCGTTCAATAACATCGTAGACAAGTACCGGACGATTGTAATTGTCTCGATGAAGGACGCCCACATAAGGGTCGATTCCTGTCTTTATCAATTCTCCTTCAATCCGTCCATAAAGAATGCCATAGCCATAATTCAGCAAAGCGTTGACCGGATCAAGCGCGGGATGCTGCGACCGGCAGGAAAAGCGGAAATCTTCCGGAAGAAATGCGCTATAGGCATCGAAATATGCCTTAGACGCTGCCCCCTCCCAACCACGCAACTGAGGCGCGCACTCCACCACAGAATAGCCGTCGGCAGCCTCCACCTTTTCTCTGAATCGGTCCAATCGATAGATTACACGGTCACGCATCAGCAACGCTTCCCTGTCGCCACCATCCATCATCAGAAGCAATGCCTGCTGATTTGAAATCTTCTCCGAAACAATCTGTTTTATCCACTGCAAGGCCGCTCTATCTGCAAGAAATTTGATTTGTCCCTTACGTATTGTGGAGATCGAGCCGTAACGCGGACTCCAGACTCGCCCCTCAGGCATGCCGCCTCTATCCATAAACAGCACATCTATTTCATGCTCTATTGCAAGCAGCACAGCATCGCTCGTCACCTGCACTCCCCGCCCTATCTGAATTGACGTAACGCCGTCGACAGGTACACGCTGACGGCCTTTCTTGTTTGAAACAACAAAGGCTTCATTGTCGCGGTTAAGCGATGTGCCAAACGTGTTAAGCACAAGCTCCATAATCACACCTTTCTATCTTTTTCCATAAAACACACCTTTCAATGACGGAGAAAAAACAAGTTTATTCGTGCCATAAAACATCTTATCCCGACTCCTCCTTTTTTCTGCCAGCCATGTCACCTTTATCAACCCTTATTCTAATGGAATATAGTCTGCGACTCATTTGAATTTAACACCAAGTTTCGTCGTAAGGTGTCTTAATCCTTATTCTAATGGAATATAGTCTGCGACCCTTGAACAAACTGTTTACCATCGCAGAAGCATGGAAGTCTTAATCCTTATTCTAATGGAATATAGTCTGCGACCTTAGCAAAGGCAGATGTAGTCTTTGACCCTGACTAGTCTTAATCCTTATTCTAATGGAATATAGTCTGCGACAATGGTTTCGATGCAGAACAAGCAAGAGAAATGCTGTCTTAATCCTTATTCTAATGGAATATAGTCTGCGACAAGGATTCGTATGTCCAACAGAATGGGATACATTAGTCTTAATCCTTATTCTAATGGAATATAGTCTGCGACAAGGCAAAGCTTCTCACTCTTGCGAAAGATGGAGAGTCTTAATCCTTATTCTAATGGAATATAGTCTGCGACATTTATCACAACATCATAAATACATAACTGTTTTTGTCTTAATCCTTATTCTAATGGAATATAGTCTGCGACAGCAAAATTTATAAGTCACAGATATGCAGACTATTAAGACATAAAATCCAACATTCTTTACCTTTTTTAGCAAAGGAATGTACCAAATTTTCCCAAAGGTAAGAATATCTATCGGATTTTCAAAACGTTCTCCGTCCTTTTTCTAAATGCTAATACAATGAGCTGTCACCACCCCTAAGTCATACAAGTTGTATGCACATCCATATTCAAGAGAAATATTCTCGAAAGCCTCCGAACTCAAAAGCAGACTGACGCGTATTTCCATCCACTTGCACGACCTTGCGTTTCGAACATGATGCAATACACCGAATGCCACGGCTCTGCAACCGTTTAATCAGCGCAAAACAAAACACCATCTCACCCATAATGTGCACCGTCACCTCAGCGGTGGCAACATGTTCCAAAATCAGGTGCTCGTATCTGTCAACGACCTTCTCCAACTGCTCTTTCTCCATATCAGGACACACTTGAGGAAATGCCAAATCTTCACATCTCCCGTAAGCTTCCGCTTCCTTGCGCTGATTCTGCGACCACGTTGCATAAGGATGATTTGATAAGTTGATGAGCAGTTTCGGCAGTTCTTCGACAACGGCGTCAAAATATTTGGCTGTAAATCCCTTCATGTCTTTAACAATCTCATCGCTACCCTGCACTTTATCACCAAAACCCGCATGGTTGAGCGTGTTGCGTTTTCCAGTAAGGTTGTTGTAATTTTTCCGTATCCTAACTATGCCGTCCATTGCGAACAACTTTCGCGAAAGATTCTTGTCAAGCAACAAATCTCTCTTCCACATTGATTCATCCGTCATAACTTCCTTATCAACAGCCAACACCGCGCTCACCACACCACGCAGCTGTCTCTGTGCGGTCCGTTCTTCGTCTCCAGTCAAAGGATTCTCGATTCTCTCACAAGCCAGTGTCACCAAGCCTTCCTGACAAAGAGTAAACGCCTGCTGTACCATTGCATAATCCTCGCACCATTTTACCACGCCACGCAAGTTTTGGAAACGTTTTCCCTCCTCAAACGGCTCCAACTTTTTCTGAACGCTGCGCAACAATTCCTTGACAGGCTTAATTGCCTTGTCAGAAGCCATAATCGCAGCCAGCGATTTTTTTGCAGATGCCACAGTTTTTCCATTCATCAATTCTCTGCCACGACATGTTGCCACATCCTGCTCAAAGCGTTTCAACTGCTTGGCTAAATTGTCGAAATCAGCACCTTTAAAGCTAAACAGCAATTTTGACACCCGTCCATATTCCCCAAAGTTGGCAGCGGCCTGCGTGTAGTCCAGCAATGTCACAAGCGGCATAAGGTCGGCAATCGGCGCCACATCGGAGTTGCCGCCGCGAGCCTCATAATTGCCATACGTCACCGATTTTATCGTAACCTTTTTAAGATGCCGCGCATACTGTCCGAGCACGAGTACGAGCATCGGCAAATAGCGGAACGCATGCGTAAGATCAAAATACAGCAGGTCATTGTTCTCCAGTTTATCATAAATTCTGCCAAACACGTTCCACATCTCCTGCTCGTTTTTTCCCTCGGGAATGTCGACCGCCTCTACTTTTGCAGCCAAATTCATATTGTCAAGCACGCACTTAAGCCCCACATACTCCACTTCGGGCATTCCGTTAAATTTAGCTCTTTTGCCGTTGAAATTCCAATTCTGTTTTTTCGATGCCTCGGTAGTAAAAATCAGAATGCGGTCATTTTCTGTCCATTCCTCCGCCTTCAACCATTCAAGCGTTGCCTGCTGAATGAACCTTGTCGGCTTCGATCCTTCATATCTGCATTCCTCATAAAACCCGGTGCCAAGCACCGATACAAATACTTTTCTCGGCTTTCCCATCTTCTTTATTTTTTATTGATTTCAAACAATGCCTTGTCAAGCATTCCGTAAAGTTTCCGCACGTCTGCACTGTGCCAACATCTATCAACTTTTTGTATCAAAGCAAAATGCATAATGCCATTTTGCTCACATTTTTCAATTGACTTGTCATCCATTGGCATATTAGACACAAACAACGCCTTACTTGCCATTCCGCCATAATTCTTCACAGCCGCGCTGAATTTGTCAATGTTAGTGTTGTCGCAGATACGCGTCTTGCATTCAACGAAGAGCAATTTATCCCCTGTGTTTACAATGATGTCTATCTCGTTTTTAGGCAAATTATTTTTATATGGGAATTCAACGTTCATCCACACTTCCTTCGCCTTGTCCCATTTTGAAAGAATTTCCGCGACATTCAATTCAAACCAATGATATTTGAAAAACAAATCAGCGGCATGTTTTGACTCAAGCTGTTCACAACAGCTGCCTTTTTTCCCTTGATTGACAAATTTTATGCATACCAACTGACTGTCCTTTTCCCTATGCCAATCTACAGAACTTTCACCAATACGCAACGGTGCCGGTTTGTCACAGTTGGCTTCCGAAGCAAATTTGAAATACAACTTTGAGTATTTCTCAGTCAAACTTTTCAGTTTCCGCATAACCGCAAAATCATCTTCTGTATATTCAGCAAACGCCACTTTCGACTTCACCGCATTTCCATTCAATCGGAAAAGCAGATCCATGTCGAGAGGTATTGATGAATACTTCTGCAACGACTCAAAATCGTAGATGAAATTGTTTTGGTCAACATAGAAAAATGAAATTTTTTCCTTTTTTTGGAAAATCTGATACAATAATACAGACCATGGTTTCGTCCCGCCTGTCAAATTCACGGTGCATTGCGCATCACCCGGGATATCCGCAAACAACGATTTGAAACTCTCCGAAATCAGCTGCAAGTTGACCGGATCTACAGTTCTCATTTCCACATCGGCCTTTACCCCAGCCTCAACTTCAGACTTCAAGCGTTCGGCTTCTGCGCTTGACTGCTCAGAGTGCAGTAAAATCACCCGATCGGGCTCAAGAGCGGCAATAGTCAGATAAATTGGATAGACCTGACCTCCAACTAAAGCAATATGTATATGGCTCATATCCTTAAACGTTTAAATCTGTTCAACTTCTCGACAAACCTGGATAATCATCAATCCGGAAATCCTCTTTTATTTCACAAAACTCGCACACCACGTTGTAGATGCGCACTTCGTCATAGTTGATGTCCCTATCCACAACAATCATCTGCCCCATCATCTGTGCGAACTTTTCTTTTTGCTCTTGTTCCATGTCGCGCACTGCCAGAAGAGCAAGCAGAGAATTCTGTTCTTCCACCGCCTTGCGAGCCGACATGTCAAGGTCCAACTGCGCGGCAATTTCGTCAAACAACGCTTTTTCCCGGCTGTCAAGACGCCGGTCTGCCCAAATGATGTCGAGCAATATGCGCATAGCAGCAATACGCTGCTCATATGTCAATTTTTCCATATTTTCCTAATTTTTTTTGACCGACACGCAAATCCATGTCCAGTCATTCTTTTTCTTATTGTAGTCAAGCACGGAAAGCGCCGTCACGCACTGTCCGTCGGTCAGCCGTTCCCGCTCCACCAACGCCGGAGACACAAAACAATTTCCGACGAAAGCGAATGCACATCCTGCCTTACGCGCCACCGAGCCTTTTAAAATCCTCACATAGTCTGTTTCTGCAAACTTCATATCACGGATTCTTTCTGCGCCAGCCACCGTTATTCTATCATCTGCGGCAGGCTCCCAATACAATGTAAACACGTCGCCGGCAACAACCTTCCAATGCAATTCTGACAACCGCATCACCGCTCGCCGCTTCTTGCCATAGACCACCGAGACACGCTTTGCCGACTGGTCAACATATGTGGCCACCGCCACCGACTTGCTTGCGCCATATGTAAGTATGCCATCGGTTATGTGCAACCACTCAATGCCGTCACTGCCATCCGCCACAGCCGTACGCATCCACGGTTGACGCATCCAGTCATCAACCTCACGAGGCAGACGCCATCCATGCCCAAGATAGCACCGCAACGAAAAATCCAGATGATATTTCGCACGAGCAATGTCGTTCCGGTCAATATATGCCAAAGCCAACGCCAGACGCACCTTGCCAAGAAACTCCTCTTTAGCCTTGCAATGCACAGCCCGCAACAAGCAGGCAAGCCTATTGTCAGGCTCGTCTTTGAATACATCCGCAAGCAACTGCCATGCCCAAAACTCCGTTTTTTCTTTCTGACAAACGGCACCACCGCAGTTAGCGCATCCTCTCGACTTGCTCCTGCAGAAATCATCAACTTGCCGCAGAAATAACCGGGATACGTCATTTCCGAGTGACTTTCAGCCAATGCCTCCAACTTCGGAATGAAAGCATCGGCAAGCCCCTTGTCTCCGCTACGCAGCAATGCTTTGGCATAGCCTATATATGCACGCTCGGCAAGCGAAATCATCTGTCGCCCATTTTGCATTTTAAACTGCTGATAGTCTTCAGCCTGTAAATTGTCAAGATTCCACCATTCTATAAAGTTTTGCAAACCCTCCCAATTCTCCAGTTTTAGATATACGCTGAGCAAATACGAATAACCGCTTGACGGGCCGAATTTCAGGTTTCTGAAAACATCGAACAAAGAATCAGCATCCGAATTGTTGCCTGGAGGCAACGCTTTCACATAATCCGCCAATTTCCAAGCCACATTCGTGCAAATCATTTTTCCATGTTCGCCACTAAGAAGGTCAAGTTCCGACAGTTCCTTTAAGTTTGCCACCAAGCTGTAAAGACTCTTGCCGGCCACCGCTTCTCTTATTTTATAATAGAGAGCCCATCCCAACCCTATTTGTGTCCATACGTTGTCGGGGTGCGCCTCATAGTCCAACCGGGCAATACTATATGCCGATTCCACCTGCCCTGTCTTGCACATCGTTGTTATTTCCGAGACTTTTGCCATAATCAAACAAAATATTCTTTAATTCTGTCTACCAGTTCCACCAATTCCTTATCGTCGGCGCCGACAAGCGACATCGGCTTGGCATAACTTACAAATCCTTTCTTGTCAATATAAATCTTTATGTACGACACCGTTCCAGACGTGCGAAAATAGTACATTACGCTATAGTCCTCCGGATGGTCGACCACATTAGTAATCTGCACATTGACGGAATCGGCCGCAGAGCGGATCAAGCAATAAAGCTGACGATGGATATCGTCGACTGGGACATAATTCATCACAAACGGCATCGCCTGCTCATTGTCGAGCATCTGACAGACAAGCACGCTGTTTTCCGTAGGATTCAACGGCACGGCCTTGCCAAATATGCCGCCTGCTTTGTAATTGATGTCGTAACGCTCCAGCCCGGACGGAGTGGCTATGTGATAAATCTCCTTATACGGTTTGCTGTCGACCCCGGCAATACGGAATGGAGTGTATTCAAAATTGCTCTGCACGCACACACATTTCGCATGAAGATAGTCAGGAGCTTGTGTGTCGTGGAAGACAGATTTGCACACAGCGCCAAGCACACGGCATTCAGGATTGACTTTCTTGCAACGCTGCACAGTCTCTATTTTGAAATTTGAGAACGGAGTTATATGCGGCAAGTTGGTTATATAAAGAGTTTCTCTGGCTCGCGTCGTTGCCGTGTATACCCAACGCAGGCAATCGTCGCTCAAGCCAGTGCGACCATTGTAGTCTACAAAAGCCTTTTTCCACTCACCGCCCTGACATTTGTGTCCAGTCACAGCATATCCATATTTGGCTCTCAAGCAGTTAAAATAAGGGTCTTTCTGCAACTTATTCATAAACTCTTCCGACTTTGGCGACAAATCCGGATTGCGCATACAAAAATTAATATATAGCATTTTCTGTTGGTCGACACTAAGAGACGCTCTTGAATCGTTAAGCAAGTCAAGCGACAACTGCACTTGTGCCTGATTTCCTTCACCATCTATCACCGTAACATGCTGAAACGCCATCGTAATTATTCGTTTTTCCTTCTGTGCGCCTTCCTGCACATAAACCGGCGCCGACAGAGACGAGACTCCGCCGACTTCAAGCACAGGGACAAACTCACCATTCATCCGACCAAGCACATAATTGTTTTGCACCACCATCAGCGTTTCTCCTTTATGCAACGGAGCGTTTTCCGTGCCATACAATCGGCTGCGGATACCACGGGTATAGTCGGCGGCAACCTTGTTGGAGAAGCAAATAACAACGCTGCTGTAAAGTCCACTCAGCCTGCGTTCATCAAAATATCGGTCAAGGAAATCCACAGGTTCCAATGATTCAACTTCGCCTTTCCGCTCTGCAAAAGCGAGACGATTGCGCACCTTTTTTTTAAGCAAATCTCTTATCAGCATCGCATTTCCAAGAATAACGCTGTCACCTGCCTGGCGCATCACATCGGTCAGCTCCGCCTCCATAACGTTTAACCTTTTTTCTGTGAAAAACGCCGCACTCAGAGCCACAGACTCCGTTTCGCCGACAGGCGGCAGCTGTGCCGGATCGCCAACAAAAATCAGTTTACCGCCAAACCCTGGACGGGCATATGTCAGCAAATCATTCATCAGATTGCCCGTACCAAATTCAAACAATTCTTGTTCCACAGTGCGCGAGCCAAGCATTGACGCCTCATCGACAATCACGGCAATTTTCTCGCCAGACGTGTCATTTATCAAAAAATGAAACTTAAAATCCGACTTGTCTTTTCCTTCCTTCAGACCTTCCGCCTTATAAATTGCCCTATGTATAGTTGTTGCCTCACGTCCAGTTTTATCTGACAGTACACGTGCGGCACGCCCTGTGGGAGCCATCAACTTCACCGTTAGCCATTGCGAAATTTTATCCGCGATAGTCTTCACGAGCGTAGTTTTTCCCGTACCGGCATATCCCTTGAGAATGAACACTTGGGCGTTTTCATCCTTAATGAATCGACAAACTTGCTCGACAACCGCCAATTGTAGTCCCGTCAGTTCCATATCGCAATTTTATCATACAAATCTTTAGCACAATCCTCCCCAATCACACTTTTCAGATATCTCCATGCATTGCCGTTGTCAAACAACTTCCAATCACGGTTTTTCTTCAGTTTTGCCTTTACTTTTCCGTCTGCGCCAAATCCTTCAACAACTGCTATTATTTGTTTAATCTCTTTTGCTTCAAGTGGACGAGACTTCCTGACTTTCTCAATTTTATTTCTAAACGCTTCAAATGATGTATATTTGTAACCAGTTAAATCCAATTCTATCGGACTAGTAGGTTCTGTCGTTTTAATTTTATCTATCCTTATTTGCAATGTCTGCCAAGGTCCTGCGCCCGGATATCTATGTCTGTACTCATCAAGACGTCCATGAGCTTCTTCCTTTTTCCCGTCATCACATAGTCTTTTAACTTCTTCAGATACAGAATTAAAGAATTTTTTATACAACAGACTCTGCAAATTAACCCATCCGACTACTGCCGGATAACTCTGACGGCATTTTTCAAGCAATGATTGAGCTTCATCAAATTCAGACTTGTCAATGAGCATTTCTATTTCATCTTTTTGCCTTTGAACATATTCGGATTCCTTCCGCTTTATTTCATCCAGCACCTCTATCTGAGACACCCCTATAATGGACTCGTATTTTAAGAGCTGCTTTTTTGCCTCTCCAAAAAGATTCCGCACTGTCAATTGTTGACATTTTTCCAATAATACTGCATAGTATTTTCTTAAATACTCAATATCGACCAGCGATTTACAAGTTTCACAACCCTCCTGCAGCTGCGAGAATTTTTTCTTGAAATTCTTATATTCTTCCAAATTCATCATCTCAATGTCGCTTCCTTCCTTATGGTCAGAAGCGATGCGTATGAGTTGCTTGATTTGATCAGAATTACACCAATTCGGAACAAAGCCATTCATATATGCCTCAAACATTTGCATATACTCTTTTCCTGTCTTTATAAATCCCGTCAGTTTCACTTCATCAAGCTGCAATTTGCCATAACCGAAGCTCTTTGCCAAACCGAAATTATGGTGAGCCATACCTGAACCATGGAACGTCAATGCCGACAGCAATGCTCCTATTTCTTCCGGACGCAGATTGTGAACACGGATTTTAAAATGGAATTGCAGACCTGGCTTCAATGGGCGAAAACGAGTTATTGTATTTTCATTTCCATTTCCCTTTGGCAGTTCTGATAAATATCCGTTTTTATGCACACGATATCGTTTACGCCCGGCTATACGCGCACCATCTGTGTCATATGTTCTATATTTGCCTGCTTTACGTTGGTCAACATACAACGGGTAATAAGAAGCTGACGGCTGTCCCAACACTCCTGTGACTTCTTTCCCCAACACTGATTCAGAAAGCGGACTGCATATAAACGCATTGCCAACCTGCACACGTCCACGAAGAGCTTTCTCTTGTCCACCGCTATGTTTAATGCAGCCGAAAATGCATTCTGCCATATCCATTTCACATCTTTTCACTTCATGCTCTTCGCCTACCAATGCGCCAACATTGTGCTTAAAAGGATAACGGTAGAATCGTGTGATGCCAAGACTTTCAACTTGTCCATCGGCATCTTTTCTGAAGAACACAGGGATTTCATTTCCGTCACGCATACGTTTCTTAATCTCCTCCCCATAGCATTTCGACGGTCTATAAACTGTGATGAATTTCCGAACCACTTCTTCCCTTAATTGCAGCACATTATCCGTTCTGTTAAAGAAACAATATTCATGGATTTTGCCGTTCATATAGCCCGTACAGACCAGGTCTCCGGAAATGTCTACACCAGAATTCTCTACATTGAGTATGCCATGCTCATTTCCACATTTAGCTTTAAAGAAATCTCTTTTCTTAAACGCATCAAGTTTTTCAAATTCATGCCAATCTTTCTCGCTAAAATAGTGTTGAAGTTGACTGCTTTCAATTTTCCGATAGCTGCACTCCGATATAACACACCGTTCGGAGCCATCCTTGGATATCTCCAATCGTAACCATCCGCTATGAATGTTCTCATCCAACATTTTTTTAGGATAGTCTTTTGTCACAGAATCTTTCCCCGTAAAATCTCTATATCCAAAGAAGTCATCGTTGTACTGCTGCATCTTGCCAAACGTCATTATCTCCAACACGTTGCGAAGCATGCCTTTCAAGCCGCTGCCCGGAAGATAATAATGTTTTTCTTCATCCTTTTCTACATGAGCTGGGCAACGTACATATTTGCCTTCATTGTTTTTCTCCGACTTATCATCACACGTGATTATTGGGGAAAGATTGCTTACTATAACATCAATGCAGCCGTCCTCACCATCACTGAATGGAAGGTCCTGACTTATTTCGCCGCCCCATTCCGGAATCACCACCATTTCGTTTAGCGGCACAAAATTGTAAGGGGCATTTATCTTGTCAATTCTAATTTTTTCTTTTGCCATATACCCAATCATTTATCAAATCCGACAAACACCATTGCTCCAGGACTCTGCACTTTCATATCAAGGCAGTTTTTATCAATTTCCACACGCCACAACTGCACCATTTTGAGGTTAGGCATACGCTTGCCTTTATAAGTCATCGCATTCCGCGCCTCTGTTTCCGTAACTTCGTGGCGAGCCACAAGATAGCGCCCGTCAACGTATTTTATACTTATAGACAGGCAACGGGTTGCATCATAGAGCATCCCCTCAACAATAAACGGGTTCTCGACATCCGGCTCATCAAGTTCAAACTCACCGTTGACAATCTGCGGCTTGTTTGCATCGCTACGCCAAATATAGCCCTCATATATCGATTTTTCTATATTCATTGACTATTCCTCCTCTGTATTTGGATAAATTTGCACACCGTTGCGTTTAAGCGTACCTGTGAAACAACCATTACCACGCATCACACCTCCACCAAGCGGGAGCATTCCCGAACATACGTCCTTGATTGCGGTCTCAAACGCATTGAGAAGCTCTCCATCAACACCGTTGGCTACAACAATCTGCGTGGTCAGCGATTGTCCTTTTCCATAATTGACATGTTCGTTGTAGAGCGCGCCGTCAATAGTACTGCCTGTGAACCAGTCGATGGCTACATGGTTTACCAGTTTCTCTTTGATTCGTTTTTCCATCACATCGCTGAGAAGCACTTTCCCACAAGACATATTATCTGCTTTCGGCCCTGCTGCCCCAAACAGCGGCTCAAGCAGAGTCTCATCGATACTCGCTCCCTTGTCAGCAAAATTTCCCACTTTACGATTATAGTGATACAGTGTGCGATGACGCAACGCCCCTTTAAGGCTGGTGGCTGGAATCAACGACCTTTCTTCATTGAATTCAGGCTTTCCATCCTTCCATTCCACCACAAGTTCTGTCATTGGCGCCATATCTGATTTTGCATCTCCAAATCCCGATCCGAATAGAAAGAAGTCCTCAGGTTCCAATGCCAGTTCATAGATTGTTGCATCGGCGACTTCTCCTCTCACGGCAAAATCTCTCCCATCAAAATCAGCCGCCAATGATGATGATTTGTCAAGATATGCCTGCAAATCCACAGAATTTTCAAGGTTATAAGCTTTGATTCGACATTCCACAACACAGACCTTGCCAAACCCCTTGCGCGTGCCGCCGCCAAATCTCAACGTTGACCTGCCTAACTGGTCCAGAATGTTGATTATCTCTGCTTTATTTGGCTCTTCCTGCAACAATTCCATCTCAAAGACGAAACGCGTGCCCTTGTAGACTACATGCTCATCAAACTTACCGGCATTCTCTGCCACCCCTTTATCGGAGATGCGCACATGATGACGTATAGGCAAATTTTCATACCTATCGTAGAAAGCACCGGTCAATCCTTCCTGCAGTCCGTCTACGACCTTGCCGTCCTCTCCTACCATCCGCGCCTCTGTAACTATCAAGCGCGATCCACCCCCTTTGCCGTCTTCCTGAAAACCAAACAAATTGTTTTTATCCACATCCACCATGATATGACGTAACACTCCAGCAATTGTTGTGCCTGGAATATATGGCAGTCCGTTGACATCAAGAGCAACCTCAGAGTCCGTATCTATCGTTTTCTCGCCAGAACCTACGCATATTGGAGTATCCGCCTCAATCACAATGCGCGCCACATAACGAAACTTCATATATCTTTCCATAGAATTCATTTTTTATTTTTGCAATGCTTAGCCATCTGCGATGCCAAATTTATAAGCATCTTTCGTTGATTCAAGTCATTATGCTCGCACAGGAAAGACATAAGTGCCTTGCGGCGATTTTTCTTATCCCACTTGTATTTGGCAACGCCATGCATCAGATATCCTGTTTTCTCCTCAAACAATGTGTTATAGTCAGGGTTCTTGCGTATCATGCCCCACTGCGACGCAAACATCTCACCTCCAAATCTGCCCCCCTCATTCGCAACAAACTCGTTTACAGCGGTATAAATCTTTTGCAATTCATCTTCTTGTTTCTTCCGCCTATAAAGATAACGCTGTAGCAATGAGGCCGGTGCAGATGGCAACATGTCGTAATCCGCATCCTTACATTCGCACCTTTGCAACTGAAATTTAGCCTTGCCTTCGACATCGGCATCGAGGAAATCTGGATTGTAAATCACGCGACCGAATCCTTCATTACGGTATGCTCCCACATAACGACTCTCCGACGGACATTCTTCACTGCATTCAACCACAATCACGCTGCCTTTCTCAATACCACAACGGTCTGTATCGAAAGCCTGACGTTTGAAGTTCCACGGAGCATACTGAAATGTGCGCACCTGAGACTTACCCCAAATAATATGTGAACCAACTGGCAACCCTAAGTCCTCAGCAGTAGGCTGAAACGTCGGCATATTATCTTCGTTGTCGAGGAAAATCAGCCGACTATCCGCATATACTGTGACCACATTGCCACTTGGCTTCCGCGACGGACTCTCTTCAAACTCCATCTTTTCAATTTTTACAAGACCGTACTGCGCCGTGCGAGACCGACCGATCTGACAGTCTCCTTCAATTGTATCAACAAGCAGTTTCGACAAGCCGACACAATCATCGTCAATTTCCACGGTGAAAGCGAATGACTGCCCAGCGCACAGCGACTCGTAGCCATACATCGCCTCATCTTTAGAACGGCGGCTATTGCGGTCATATCCTGACTTGATAGCAAACGTCTTTTCAATCTTTGCCAATATGCCTTTGCCATTGAAAAAGGCATAAAATCCCGTGCGACACTGCTTCAACTGTTTTTTCCGAATTGCATTCAACGACGTATCTGTATAGATGCTAACATAACTTTCTGTCTTGTCAAGCTTCGGTTGGTATATTGCCGCAGGCACTCTTAGAGAGCGGTGGTTGTCAACAAGCGGATGCGCATCACCATAGCGCACTTTTCCACTGTGAAAGAGAGTCCATGCAGTCTGCGTGTCGACCTTTTGATACAATCTGCCAGCTACAATGCCTAGGAAGTTGTTGCCTGGAATAAAGTCAAGCGTCTGGTTGTTTCCATCGGTGGCAGATTTTACGTTTAGCACAACATCTGTGCTCAACGTTACTTTGAATTTCATTTGTTTCATCACCCTCTCACTTTCTCTACTTTAATATCACAACGGCCGAGTCCACGTGTGCGGTTCTGACCAAGCCGCTTCACAAAGCTTAAACTTTTCTTTATCACGTCGACGCAGTTGTCTGGCACATTGAGAACCTCGCCTTTTAGCACACACGGCACTACCACTTCCATTTTTCTGAGGCTGTGTTCTTCAGCGACTCCTTTTATATTAACAGCAGTCGAGGCCAGCGATTTGTATAGATATTTTTGCGCATTGTTGTTGATAATATAATGGCAGTCCAACTCACTAAGTTCGGCATTGGTGAAAAATGTCTGCCCCTGGCGTTTTTCTTCTGCATTGTCAAAAAATCCAAAACACTCATTCAAATCAATATCCAAGTTCTGAAGCGAGCAAATAGTTTCCGCCGCCTCCCGCACAAGCCCTTTTATTGTTTTACCAGGCACGTATGGCAATCCTTTCTTATTCTTAACCGGCAACAAATCGACATCGGCACCAGCAGCCAAACCAGAGCCACAGTGCCAATAGGTGTAGATTTGTATGCTATAGTTTATTGTTTTCATATTTATCTCGTTTTTTGGTTCATGATTGTATTGATGACAAGCATATCATAAACTGAATAGCACAACTTTCCATCGCGCCGTTCTCCATCGGTCAATTCTCTTACGAAGTCTTTATTAGTCGTAATTTCAAGCAATCGCTGTTTCATTTGTAAGGCTTGGTCCACACCATCGTGCATTGCCGACAACCACCGGCGCAAACCTGACTTTACGGCATTGCTTGACATATCATCACCACTAATCTGCCTTGCTTTGTCAAGCAACACGTCGATTGTCCAACGTTTTTCTTTTGGATGCAGATAATACGGACCAAACACAAATGAATGCCCATTGCTTGGCTGTTGTTCACGCTGCTGCATCGCAACTAAGCTCTCGACAAAACTATCCTGCACCTTGTAGAACGACAAACACGACTGTGGCAACTCCCTTTCTCCCAAATTCTCATTGGCATCTATCTTCGATTGGTTGCAAAGAGCTTCTGCCAACAGATAGCCATAGTGGAACGGATAAGAAGACTTGACAAACGCCACTCCAATGCATACAGTCAGTTTTCGACCATTCCTGAATACATTTTTTCTTCAAGAATCTCTCCGAGAAGTTTTTCCGTACGCTCCTCAAACTCAGTCATAAACTTTCTGACAAATACCAATGACAAATCGGCTCGACACACAACTGTAAAATCATCGCCCCCGAGGACTATGGGACGCAATGGTATATTTTCCGCATTCTTTATATTCGCCGGTAGACTCTCAAAAGCAGCTTTCGCTGCTCCACACGTAGCCTCATCTAGTTTACATGAGAATTCAGCAAGGACTTTCTGGTCACAGCCCAACTTCTGTACCACCTTTCCGAGGCCATTGCCATCGGCATGGATTACAGCAAGCCAATCGTTCTCTCCAAGGAACTTCTCGTGATTGCTAACGTCTATATCCTTACCAAACATCTTTTTACACAATCGACTATTGCCAGACGCCTCCAATTTACTCTTTGTAGACAAATCAACAAATTCTCCATTCCAACTCATTGCCAAGACCGGCAGTCCCGAACGGCGCGACCGCTCAATACCCATAAACCCCGTAAGCAGACTACGTTCTCGATGATTACGCTGGCAACGTAATTTACACTCAAGTTCGTTTATCTTATCGGCAAATTGTTTCTCGTTGGCATCATCATATTCCACCACCGCCTGGCTAATGATGATACCAGGTGCAATTTTCTTTGCCTCGCGAGGGAATTCATATACAGCCTTCTCGCAGTCATGCTTTTGGTAAAATAAAAATTTAACATTGCCTGCGGCACGGATAATGTTTTCTCCGCGCTCAGCATACTTGCCAAACACATCCGTGCAGATACGCTCTACTAATTCACTCGCACCAATAATTTCTTTCAATTTTGATGTGTTGAAGATGAATTCCTGAATGCCATGCACGGCAGCTCCGTAGAGATATTTTGTTGCCATATCTTATATATTTTTTTTGTTTCTCAATTTTTCCACCACACCGAACCCAATGCTGCACCCCTTGCCCAAGCCCACGTTTTCAGGCAACTCTATATTTGTCAAAAAATTGACATCAAAAGCTACCATTTTAACACCCTTGAACTGAATCGTGCGCGGATATTCCCTTATAGACGTTATTTTAGCAACGATCCTTTTATCGACAAACATGTTCAAGCCACCTGCCATTGACAACACATTGCCTATAACAATTCGCTCCAACATCTCTATTCTGTCAGAAAGATTTTGAATGGAACAATAGCGTTGATAGTTCTCCGAATTGAATGGTAACCACCTGCGTAACCCATACTCATAAATACATTCTGGACAAACCGCAAAGCAACAATTCTGAATCACAACTTTGCCTACTGCAAGATTTAATAAATGACGGTCACTAAGCACAATCACTGCCTGCTCTTTACACAACAATGCTCTGACTGCGTCTACCCCATCTCCCATACACACAATCGCAGCCTTGCCCCGTAACCGCTTATATTGTATCAATGGATATGAATAACGAAAGCCATCCCCTTTATGATTATGAAACAACAGATTGTTGTCCCTACCAACTGTCGAAATCACAGCACCTCGGAATTGCGGAATCTCGTGTACGCCAATTGCATTTAGAAAGTTTATAGTGTATACAGAATACCCCATTTGTCCCTTTATTTGTTATCTCTTACAAATTTACACAAAACAAGTCCAAAGCACGAACAAATGTATATGTTTAACAACATATTTTGAAAAATTCATAAGACCGCATTATGCATCCAACAATTATTCTTTTTTTACTCCAGCTAAAAGCGGCAAACCCAGCAAAACAAAGTTCTATCAATCAGTCGTTATATCTTAATTTTTAAGATACGTAACAAAAAAATAAAACAGTATTCTCCTCTCAAAATATGCATCCTCATTTTGCAATTATGACTTACGCAGATTTAATTCCATCCCTGCCAAAGTGTTCAATTCCGAATGTCCCCGCAATCCACAACGTCTTGTTGGAATTAAAACATTTGCCTATATTTGCACTATCGTTGCCGTTGCCAAAAAGTTGTTGCGCAATACGGCAAGGAAAGTTAATCGCACCAAGAACTAAAACACCGTAGGATAAATCATGATTGGAGCAATAATAGGTGATATTGTTGGATCACGCTTCGAGTTTAACAACACCGACGACCTAAATTTCGAGCTATTTACTGACGAATGCAACTTTACAGACGACAGCATCTGCACTTTGGCTATTGCCTATGCTCTCGTCAGCGGCATCAGTTATGAGGAAAGCCTTAGATTCTGGTGTTCTTCTTATCCGAACCCCATGGGAGCGTATGGCGGCAGCTTCGCACGCTGGCTTGCCTCAAGCAATCCAAAGCCCTACAACAGCTTCGGAAACGGTTCTGCAATGCGCGTGTCTCCAGTAGCTTGGTGGTTTGACAATTTGGACGACGTGCAGCGTGAAGCTGAGCAAACGGCTCTCCCCACACACAACCACCCGGAGGGCATCAAAGGGGCTGTCGCCACCGCATCGGCCATATTCATTGCCCGCGAACACGGCAAAGACGCTATGCTTGAATCGATGAAGGAATTTTACCATCAATGGGTGAATCCTGCTCCCGGAAGCAACAAATTTGACGAGACTTGCCAAGGCACAATGCCTGTTGTGTTCGGAATTATCAATAAGGCAAACTGCTTTGAAGAAGCCATCCGCTATGCCATCGCCGTCGGTGGCGACAGTGATACCATCGGTGCTATAGTAGGTTCTATTGCGGAAGCTATATGGGGAATACCGAAAGCTATCTCGGATGCAGCACTTGGATTTCTGCCAAACCTCATGGCAAGCAATATCGCAAAGTTTTACGAATCATTGGCACAAAGACAAAAATAACAAGACTTGTTCTCAGTCGCTTCGATGAGCAAATGGCGCATGAGGCATAGACGTGCCAACCTCCACTCCTCGGCACATCCACAGAGGGAAATCGCCGAAGTGCGGTTTAATATGTTAGCACGGGGTTGGCTTGCCTACCCCGTGACACCGGCGGCACACGCAACTACCGCCGAAGAGCGGTTGTAGAAATGCCATCGCCACATACATCGTCGCGGAGCGACGGCACTTTTCCGTAACCCGGTACGCGGAGCGA
>ENA-UEPD01000695-UEPD01000695.1-human-gut-metagenome-genome-assembly--contig:-NODE-695-length-24490-cov-15.243559_pt1 | contig 24490 bp, 20 predicted proteins | sample MGYA00242895_ERZ507906 | MGnify/ENA primary metagenome ERZ507906 (study PRJEB26167, sample SAMN06115416) | human gut metagenome | host: Homo sapiens | place: China:Guizhou | collected 2015-03-03... | reverse complement strand
GCAATACGTAAACTTCATTAACGACAAGCCCATTGGCAGAATTAAGTATGCACTAAATTAATTCCGCCAACAGGTAATAATTAGCTTTGGAGCACCAGAGAAATCTACTCCAGTACCTGTTGCTGCAAATTCAATAGTACCACCTGCATCTGTAACTACCTTTTTGTATACATCACTATAGTTAGGGAATAATGTAGAAACATCTCCTACTTCTACAGCAATTTCAGTAGCCTGTGCTGCATCTACACCTGCATCGACCTTTTGAGGAGAAGCTACAGTAGTCAAAGCAACGTCTGCCAAAGACTTAACTGTAACGGCGGCCTTCACTGTAATTGTCTTCACAGAAGATACAGTTATCACTGCTGTAGGATTATAAGTGCCGACTTTTGTAGCACTAGGCACTGTTATTGTCAAGGCGTTCTCATTACCGCGAGCAAAAGTTACACTGTTATCTGCACCAGTTACATCAAAAGCACTAGCTGCCAAAGCTTTATAATCAGCCTCCGTAATAGCTCCTTTGTTATACAAATCAACCATATTGATAGTATATGTCTGCACGCCATTACCTTTCCAAGTACCTTCGAAGCTATATGCTATTTCTTTATTTTCCGTTTTCTGTGTAATAGTCACTTTATCGGTAGCAGTCAAATCAGTGGTGACAGGATCATCAACGCCTGTAATTGCAGTCTTTGCATCAACATCAACAGTCTGACCTACCAATCCTACTTGACCAAAGGCAGTCTCCGCTAATGTCACTTTACCTGTTGTTGCATCAATAGCAAAATATTGCTTGTTAGCACCAGTCAATTCAAAGGTTGTATTGAATACTCCCTTGAGTCCTGCGGGTATATCCGTATAGGTAGTTGAAGCATCAGCATCGGCAGTAGTCTTATCATCATAGAAGACAGCTTGTTCCTTACCATCTTTGCTGAATGTCAGACTTGACTTATTATCATTATATATAATGCTTCTGTCCGTTTCACCAGTTATATACTTAACCTTGTAGCTAGGAGATAAATATTTGGTCGTCATCAACACAGGGAAGTAGTTTGATGTAATCTCTGTCAGTACTTCCTTACTGTTATCCTTCACCATCAGACACAATGCATAGTTTTCAGATGCACTAGTAGTACTCAAAGGAATAGTGATAAGCCCTGTAGGTTCACCACCCTCTTTCTCTACTGTCACCTCACCTACTTTGAAGATATTCGTATTCGTAGAACGTGTCTTTTGCGCATCCATAAGAAGGCTATACTTTCCTGTCTCAAAGCCTAGTGCTGCTTTTGCAGGCGAAACGCGGAATGTAACAGTCAAGTCTTCACTGCGTGAGATGATAGAATAGCTTGTAGCACTCGAATTCTTCTTAGCATACAAAGTGGTAAACTCTTCTGTACCGGCTGTATTCTTCGGAACATATACCACGCTCTGTACCATTGCTTTGATAGCTTCGATGTCAATACCATGTTGTTTCACGTCACCAACCAACTGCTCGAAAGTGAAGTCGGTAGTTTTCATAGCTTCATCGATAGCATCTTCTACTTTACTCTTCAAATTGGAAGGAGTAAACATCGTCTCATAGTTTGAACGCAATGTCTCGATCTGGTTCAGCACTGCCGCGAAATCGGCATACTGTCCCGGATTCTTTTCCAAGAAACTGTTTATAGCATCTTGAATATCTTCCAAATCATCCAATCTAGCAAGAATACCTTTGTTTGTTGCATCACCATCCAATGCTTTAGTGAGCTTATCTTGAATTTTAGTTAACGCACCATCTTTTCCTGTAATAGCTGTAATAGCATTGTTCACAGAAGTAAGTTCTGTTGCAATGGCAGTGCTTACGGCATTATTGATATATTCTACAAGATCTTTACCATCAAGTTTCTCTGCGATTGTGCTATTGATAAAAGCAGACAGCAATTCGTCAGTTTTTGCAGCTGCGCTGATTACTTTGTTGTTCTCGTAGTCGGCTACAAAATTCAGCAAAGTCTGAATATCACCTTCGGCACCAGTCAGTTTGTCATAGCTTTCCTTCAATGCTTTGAGAGTTGCATCGTTAGCATCTACTAAAGTCTTCAGTTCATTTTGTTTACTAGACAATTGCGTTGCAAGTTCTTTAGCTGCTGTAGCATCCCCCTGTGCGGCAGCCAGTTTAGCTTTTAAGTCTGCAATTTCAGCCTCCAATGCTTTAATAGAGGCATCCTTGTTCTCCAGAGCTTTGGACAGTTTGTCGATTTCTGTAGCCAACTCCGTTTTTGCAGCTGCAATGGCGGTTTTCATATCCTCAATGCTAACGGGATTTGACGTGTTGATCTTATCAATCTGCTCCTGCAGATTTTTCACATCATCGTCGTAGTCCTTACAACTTGTTATAGTTGTACTTACTGCAAGCGTCAATGCCCCGAAGAGCATCACTTTCACAAATTTTCTTTTCATAACTACTTAAAAATTACATTAATAATATATTATTAAACACTAAGTTTCAATAATAGACTGCCCGTTACTTTGTAGGTAACGGGGAAACCTTTGTGCCTGCTCTTCCAGAGTAGTCAATACTGAAAAATGGTATGATATGCAATGAAACATTTTTACCCCTGCTTCTGAACAGCAGTAGAGGGAGGGAGATCTTTTGCAAAATTTAGAAGTTAACAAAGCCCTAATACAAAGAATCCGCGTGTTTTATTTGGTTAATTCCTATTTTGAGTAGTTTATTAGAAAAAATGTATGATTTCGTTTGGTTGTTTTAAGAAATATGCTCATATTTGCACCGATATTCATTCCCGTTACCTACAAAGTAACAGAATAATTTTCAAGCGATTACGCCTACAACAGAGCGTTTCACGAAGTCAAGAACTTGTTTATTTGCTTCATCAATTTTCTTACTCCGGAAAGGTTTCAAATAAGTCTCCGTCACAGTGATAGACGAATGCCCCATCGCTTCGGAAATAATGCCCGGATGAATTTCACAATAATAAGCTGTCGTAGCCCAGGTATGGCGGGCGGTGTACGAGCTCAACTTATCGGATAATCCCAATAATTCACCTAGCAACATCAACTGTTGGTTAAAGCTGCGCAATGCCAACTGATATTCGCGATACGCCTCTTTAGTTCCTTCACGGCTTTTCAACAATGGAAATAAATAGGGAGAAGAAGGATCACGATTCATATACTTCTTCACCAGGATCATCGCTTCGGGAGTCAATGTCACCGACAATGGTCGTCCTGTCTTACGTCTGCGATACGTTATTACGTTATCACGCAAATCACTCTTACGCAAATAAGCGAGATCGACAAACGGCATACCACGAAGCGAAAACATCAGAATGAATAATTCTTGCGCCTGGCATACAGCAAATGGCACACCGGACGTACGAGACAATTTTGCAAACACCTTCTTCATATCGTCATCACACAACGCACGTTTATGATCGGCACGAGTACCGGTATAAACAGAACGGAACAGATGAGGCACATAAGGAGCTTTCCCAAGATCAACAGCACGATTGTAAACCGCACGAAACGTACGCAGATAAGTGGAAACGGTGTTCCAGCTACAACCACGACTGCGAAGGTAAACTTCGAATCCCTTCAGCCACTCCGAAGTTACTTCACTAAAAAGCAAATCTTCTTCCCCACAATAAGCAATGATGGCATTCAGACTGCTACGATAAACATGCGCAGTACCGAAGTTTCCCTCCACCTGTAGCCCCATGGCTACCTGCTTCATAAATGTTACTACTTTCAACATTTCTCAATTTATTAATTTATTCGACAATAAAGATACAAGTATTCTCGCTATTACCACCCGGATAGTTCCAAAGATATTCTATCATTTATATAACAGCCATCCATCAATATTCATTTTTTATTGTTACTTTTGTGAGAAAATGAAAGAGTTATGAACCAACCAGTAAAGCGCAAACGTATTCCGTACGGAATGATGAACTTTATCGATGTCCGCGAAGACGACTGTTATTACGTGGACAAGACACATTATATCCCTCTCATAGAGAACGCGAACAAGTATTTCTTTTACATTCGCCCGCGAAGGTTCGGAAAGAGCTTAACGATCTCCATGCTCCGACATTATTATAACATATTAGAAGCGGACAAGTTTGAGAAATGGTATGGCGACCTGTACATAGGAAAGCATCCCACTCCCGAACGAAATTCATATCTCATCATTTATCTAAACTTTGCCGTAGTTAATGCCGAATTAAATAGTTACCGGCAATCATTGGACGCACATTGCAACACAGAATTCAATTTCTTCTGCGATGTCTACGCCCAATATCTTCCCGAAGGGATAAAGGAAGAAATGAATAAGAAAAAAGGAGCCGTAGAGCAACTGAATTATCTATATAAAGAATGTATCAAGACCAATCAGCAGATTTATCTGTTCATTGACGAATACGACCATTTTACAAACAAAATCTTATCAGAACCTTCCTGTTTGGAAGATTACAAGAGCGAGACATACGGAACAGGTTATCTACGCAGTTTCTTCGATACGGTGAAAGCAGGCACGGACTCCACTATCAAACGTTGCTTCGTGACAGGTGTCAGCCCCGTTACAATGGACGATCTCACCAGCGGATTCAATATCGGAACCAATTATTCGCTCTCTCCGGAATTTAATGAAATGACCGGATTCAACGAAGAAGAGGTACGCGCAATGCTGGATTATTATGCCACTACCTGCCAGTTTCACCACTCTACCAACGAGCTGATAGAAGCTATGAAACCTTGGTATGACAACTACTGTTTTTCAGAGAAAAGTTATGGCGGTACTACAATGTATAACTCCAATATGGTACTCTACTTTGTGGATAATTACATCCGAAACGGAGGAGAAATGCCCGATAAGATGGTAGAAGAAAACATCCGCGTGGATTACAACAAACTACGAATGTTGATCCGCAAAGACAAAGAATTTGCTCATGACGCCTCGACCATCCAGACATTGGTACAACAAGGATATGTCACCGGAGAACTAAAAACAGGTTTTCCAGCCGAAACAGTTGCAGAACCGGATAACTTTATCAGCCTATTATTCTATTTCGGAATGTTGACTATCAGTGGGACTTTAGAAGGAGAAACGAAGTTGACTATTCCCAATCAAGTAGTACGTGAACAATTGTACAGTTACTTATTAGATACCTACAACGAAGCGGACCTCCGCTTTGACAACTGGGAAAAAGGGAAACTGGCATCCGCTATGGCTTATCGTGGCGACTGGAAAGCCTACTTCGACTATATCGCCGAATGTCTGCACCGATATTCTTCCCAGAGAGACAAGCAAAAAGGCGAAGCATACGTACATGGATTTACGTTGGCTATGACCGCACAGAACCGTTTCTATCGCCCCATCTCCGAACAGGAGAATCAGGAAGGATATGCCGACATTTTCATGTTTCCCTTACTGGATATTTATAAAGATATGCTCCATTCCTACATTATCGAACTGAAGTATGCCAAAGGAAAGGATAGTGACGAAAAGGTAGAGCAACTCCGACAAGAGGCTATCACACAAGCCAACCGCTATGCCGCCAGTGAAACGGTGCAAAAAGCAATCGGAACAACGACGCTGCACAAAATTATAGTCGTTTATCAAGGGATGAAAATGGTGGTGTGCGAAGAAGTTTAAAGTTCGTGTATATATTTTCATGTATTATAATAAAAGAGGCTGTCTAACAAGTTTAGACAGCCCCTTTTCGATATCTTAGTAGTCTTCTAAATTATTTCTTAGAAGCTTCCAAAGATGCTTTACGGAATTCTTTCATTGCTTTTTCGATTTCCAAAGAAGCTTTACGAGCGCGAGTTCCTGCTGCTTTGTTACCGTTTTCGATCTGTGCGTTAGCATCTTTTGAGAAGTCAGCATACAGAGCTGCTACCTTTTCTACCAATTCTTTCATAATCCTTTTATTTTTTTCGTTAATAATGTGCCGCAAAAATACACTGTTTCCCGAAATAAAAGCATAAAATCAATATTTTTTTTGAAATAATCTTCGAAAAATATCTAAAAAAGGGGCTTTTCACCATTTTTACCTACCTTTGTAGCCATGAAACTGCTTACAGATACCGATTATATACATGCATTGATTGCTGAAGGGGAGCACCAGCAACAGGACTTTAAATTCGAAATTTCCGACGCACGCAAAATTGCCAAAACACTCTCGGCTTTTGCCAACACGGACGGAGGAAGATTACTTATTGGCGTAAAAGACAATGGAAAAATCGCGGGAGTACGCTCCGAAGAAGAAAAATATATGATTGAAGCCGCCGCACAACTTTATTGCGTGCCGGAAGTGGAATACACATTGCAAACATATATAGTGGAGGGACGGCAAGTGTTGGTAGCGACCATCGAAGAAACTCCGCATAAACCGGTTTACGCCAAAGACGAAACCGGGAAACCTCTAGCCTATCTCCGCATCAAGGATGAAAATATTCTGGCAACACCTATACACCTCCGTGTATGGCAACAGAGCGACAGCCCCCGTGGCGAACTGATCCGTTACACCGAACGTGAACAGCTCCTGCTCGAACAACTGGAGCATGGCACTTTACTTTCACTCAACCGCTACTGTCGCCAAACCGGACTTTCACGACGTGCCGCTGAACATCTGCTCGCCAAATTTGTTCGTTATGATATTGTGGAACCCGTATTCGAAAATCATAAATTCTACTTCCGAATAAAAAACGAATAACCACAAACAATACTTAATACTTGATACTTAATACTTAACTATGACCTTTATCAACGAGATTAACGACATACTCTGGACCTATATTCTGATTATCATGTTATTGGGATGTGCTGTCTGGTTCAGTATACGGACACGCTTCGTACAATTCCGCATGATTCGCGAAATGATCGTACTGTTAAGCGAATCTGCGGGCAAAGGGAAGCAGGAAGAGAAACATGTATCTTCTTTTCAGGCATTCGCTATCTCTATCGCCAGCCGTGTGGGTACAGGAAATCTTGCGGGAGTGGCTACCGCCATCGCTATCGGCGGTCCCGGAGCTATTTTCTGGATGTGGGTCATCGCACTGTTAGGGGCTTCGAGTGCTTTCATCGAGTCTACCTTAGGGCAATTATACAAAATACGCGGAAAGGATTCATTCATCGGAGGTCCTGCTTATTATATGAAAAAGGGATTGAAACAACCGTGGATGGGAATGCTTTTTGCCATATTAATAAGCATCACTTTCGGTTTTGCTTTCAATTCTGTACAGAGCAATACCATCTGTGCTGCTGCGGAGCATGCTTTCGGGTTCAATCATATTATATTGGGAGGGGTACTGACATTGCTGACGTTGGTTATCATCTTCGGAGGTATTCAACGCATTGCCCGTGTCAGCAGCATTATCGTGCCGGTTATGGCATTGGGATATGTGGGGCTGGCGCTGGTGATTGTTATACTCAATATCACTCATTTACCGGGCGTCATCGCTCTGATTGTCAGCCATGCTTTTGGTTGGGAACAGGCACTGGCAGGAGGAGTCGGCATGGCATTGATGCAAGGTATCAAGAGAGGACTCTTCAGCAATGAGGCCGGTATGGGATCGGCTCCGAATGCGGCTGCCACGGCTCATGTCAGTCATCCCGCGAAACAAGGATTGATACAGACTTTGGCAGTATTTACGGATACATTATTGATTTGTACTTGTACGGCTTTTATCATTCTGTTTAGTGGTGCTCCGCTGGATGGATCGACCAATGGGGTGCAGTTGACTCAACAAGCATTGACGAACGAGATCGGTTCTTCGGGCAGCGTCTTCGTTGCTGTGGCTCTTTTCTTTTTCGCTTTCAGCAGTATTCTGGGAAATTATTATTACGGGGAGGCCAATATCCGCTTTATCACTCACCGGAAGTGGGTGCTTCATGGTTACAGGATATTAGTGGGCGGTATGGTGCTCTTCGGTTCACTTGCCACATTGGATATGGTATGGAGCTTGGCAGATGTCACTATGGCGTTAATGGCTATCTGCAATCTGATCGCTATCCTCTTCCTTGGAAAATATGCGATCCGCCTGTTAAATGATTACCGGGCGCAAAAGAAAGCCGGCATCCAAAGTCCTGTTTTTAAGAAAGAGTCTATGCCGGACATCGAAAAGGACTTGGAATGTTGGTGAAAACCAACTGTTTTTGTACCTTTGCACGGAAATTGACAGATGGTAGTTATATTATATACCTTCCACGCACTCAAATAGTAAATTGTAAATTGTAAAATTGTAAATATAACAATGGGCTTATTTGGTTTATTCAAGAAAAAATCCGATGAAACGAAAGTCGGCAATGTAGAAGATTTCATTTCACTGACCCGGGTGTATTTCCAGTCAGTGATCGCCACAAACTTAGGTATCACCAATATCCGATTCTTGCCGGACGTAGCTAACTTCAAACGTTTGTTTAAAGTGCCTACTCAAAACGGTAAACTGGGATTGGCCGAAAAGTCTGCGTCACGCAAAATGCTGATGCAGGATTATGGGTTGAATGAGAATTTCTTCAAGGAAATCGACGCTTCCGTGAAACGTAACTGCCGCACTCAAAATGATATTCAATCTTATTTATTCATGTATCAAGGATTTTCTAATGATCTGATGATGTTGATGGGAAATCTGATGCAGTGGAAGTTCCGTATGCCGTCGATCTTTAAAAAGGCTCTGTATGGCATGACGCAGAAGACGGTACATGATGTTTGCACCAAGACGGTATGGAAAGCGGATGACGTGCATAAGACGGCTGCGGCTATCCGCCAATACAAAGAGCGTCTGGGATACTCGGAGCAGTGGATGACGGATTATGTGTATAATATCGTTCTACTTGCCAAGAAGGAACCGAAACGGAAGGATGACGACACGGAAACGAAAAAATAAGTTGCGTTAAATGTTAGAAAAGCGTAAAGATTAATATGATAGAGAAAGCGGGGGTTTTGTACTTCCGCTTTTTTTGTTATCTTTATGTACTTTTTTCTTTTGTCTTGATACAAAAGAAAAAGTACCAAAAAGAAAAAATCAAGGCTGCGTCTGCCCGGCTACTCCGGTTTCATCCCCGGCTAAAGGGCAGAAACTCGCTTCGCTCAAACAGTCTGCCCTTCTTAACGCCGGGAATGAAACCTCCGCTTGACGCCGTGCAGACGAGGCCGGGAGGCCATGCGGCGTGGAGTGCTATGCAGTGTAGAGTGCTATGCGGTGTGATTGTGTGTTATGTTGCGCTTTGATGATTATGTTGGTAGGTTATGGATGGAGGATACTTAGGGGATGAAATACTGTTCGGGATTTGAGACATATAGTTCGGGGGGAAGGGAGGTCGTTCAAACTTAAAATGCTTATTATATAATTTAAAAATTGATAGATTGCTTATGAAACAAAAGAAAATGCTTACACTTACTTTTTCACAGTTGAAACAAATCTATGGTCAGGAGATTCCGGAGATAGTGGAGATAGCGGATAAGAGCTCTACTGTTGAGGATTTCAAGGCTGGAATACTGCGGTTGTTGGAGACTTGCAGGATAGAAAACGAAGCTGCGGAGGAGGCGAGGGAGCAAATTCGACTCTTACTTGATTATGATGGACAAAATGTTCATGAACTGTCTACGGGACAGGATATGTCAGTACAGACTATTCGGCTGCTTTATGAGTTTCTGACGGGGACGTTGGAGAATATGGAGATGCCGACGGATTTGTTTATTGAAATTTTTCAGATGTTTAAACGGTTGAAGGGAGAAGTTATGCCTTTGCCGTCACCGCAGCGTATCAAAAGTCGGAATGACCGGTGGGAAACCGGACTGGATGAAGAGGTACGGGAGATACGGGATGAAAATAAGGAGCGGATGTTGCACTTGCTGATTCAGAAGATTGAGAACAGGAAGTCGAAGCCTTCGGTGCGTTTCCACTTTGAGGAGGGAATGAGTTATGAGGAGAAATACAGGTTGGTGAGTGAGTGGTGGAATGATTTCCGCTTTCATTTGGCGATGGCTGTGAAGAGTCCGGGAGAACTGAATCGGTTCTTGGGGAATTCTCTTTCTTCGGAGACGATGTATTTGCTTTATCGGGCACGCAAGAAGGGGATGCCGTTTTTTGCGACTCCTTATTATTTGTCGTTACTCAATATTACAGGATATGGGTATAATGATGAGGCTATCCGGAGTTATATTCTGTATTCGCCACGGTTGGTGGAGACGTATGGAAATATTCGTGCGTGGGAAAAGGAGGATATTGTAGAGGTTGGTAAACCTAATGCTGCGGGATGGCTTCTGCCGGACGGACATAATATTCATCGCCGGTATCCGGAGGTGGCTATTCTCATTCCTGACACGATGGGAAGGGCTTGCGGGGGACTTTGTGCTTCTTGCCAGCGGATGTATGATTTCCAAAGCGAACGGTTGAATTTCGAGTTTGAGTCTTTACGCCCGAAGGAGTCATGGGATCGTAAGTTGCGCCGGTTGATGACTTATTTTGAAGAGGATACACAGCTGCGGGATATTCTGATTACAGGGGGCGATGCGCTGATGAGTCAGAATAAGACACTTCAACATATTTTGGATGCGGTGTATCGGATGGCGGTACGCAAGCAGAAGGCAAATCTCGAACGACCGGAAGGAGAGAAATATGCGGAATTACAACGGGTACGGCTGGGGTCACGGTTGTTGGCTTATTTGCCGATGCGTATCAATGACGGGCTGGTTGATATTTTGCGGGAGTTCAAAGAAAAGGCTTCGGCTATCGGGGTGAAACAGTTTATTATCCAGACTCATTTTCAAACACCGCTGGAGGTCACGCCTGAAGCTAAGGAGGCGATTCGGAAGATTCTTTCTGCCGGATGGATTATCACGAATCAGTTGGTATATACAGTGGCTGCTTCACGTCGGGGACATACGACACGGCTTCGCCAGGTGCTCAATTCATTGGGGGTGGTATGTTATTATACTTTCTCGGTGAAGGGATTCAATGAGAATTATGCAGTATTTGCTCCCAACAGCCGTTCGATGCAGGAACAACAGGAGGAAAAGATTTATGGTCGGATGACACCGGAACAGGCGGAGGAATTATACAAAATATTAGAGACGAAAGTCGGAACGGAAGAGGAGACGAAAGAAGATGTTGCCAAGCAATTAAGACGTTTCATGAGAAAACATCATTTGCCTTTCCTTGCTACGGATCGCAGTGTATTGAATTTGCCGGCTATCGGTAAGAGTATGACCTTCCAATTGGTAGGACTAACGGAAGAAGGAAAACGGATTCTACGCTTCGAACATGACGGCACTCGTCATCATAGCCCGATTATCGACCAGATGGGACAGATTTACATCGTAGAAAATAAATCACTGGCCGCTTATCTGCGCCAATTAGCCAAGATGGGAGAAGATCCGGAAGATTATGCTTCTATCTGGAATTATACGAAAGGAGAAACCGAACCTCGCTTCAGTCTTTACGAGTATCCTGATTTCCCCTTCCGCACTACTGATAAAATGAGTAATTTAGAAATAAGTAATAAGTACTAAGTATTAAGTAATAAGTATTACCGAAGCTGCTGGATAATACCTGCTATTTGATACTTGTCGATTAATACTTAAACTTGTTGATTGATACTTGTCGGTTAATACTTAATACTTATTCATCATTCTTTTACACGTATTACTATATTTGCAATAATTGCAGTTAGGCCTCCGGTGGTGATCCCTGAAGAGAAGATACTTCGAATTGCTTCCGGGGCTTGTTGTAATACGTCCGGCATTAATTCTACTCCTAGGCCTAAGGAAAGGCTGACTGCTAATACCAGAGTTTCTTTACGGCCTATTTCTTGTGAGGAGATAATACGGATTCCTGCCGCTGCTACTGTACCGAACATTAGTAAGGTTGCACCACCCAATACAGGATCGGGCATTAAGGAGAATACGGCACCTACAATGGGAAATAATCCCAAAAGAACGAGCATTGCTGCGATATAATAACCGACATAGCGGCTGGCTACTCCGGTCAGTTGGATAATACCGTTATTCTGTGCAAAGATGGAGTTGGGGAAAGAGTTGAATATACCAGCGAGGAAGGAATTGAATCCATCTGCCATTACTCCACCGGAAACTCGTTTCAAATAGGAATCTCCTTCAATGGGAAGTCCGGAAATCATAGAGTTGGCAGTCACGTCACCTGTTGCTTCGATGGCAGTTATCAGGTAGACCAGACCAATGGCTATGAAAGAAGACACATTGAAATCAACACCATATTTAAAAGGTTGGGGAATATTAAAGCTCATCAGCATTTCTACATTCAATGCACTCATATCCACTTTTCCCAAAACAAATGCCAAACCATAACCCAGACAAAGTCCGAGTACAATGGAACTCATGCGCAGGTATTTGTTCCCACAACGGTTGAAAAATAAGACGCTAAGAAGTACCAGTGCTGCAATAGACAGGTTTTTCCAGGTAGCAAACGTACCGTTATCCATAGCTGCATATCCACCTCCGCAAGATACGATACCTACTTTTATCAGGCTCAATCCGATAAGCAGTACGACAATACCGGAAACCAGCGGAGTGATGATATTACGCAAATATTTGAATGTGCGGCTGACAATCATTTCGATAGGTGCGGCAGCCATACAGGAACCGAAAATCAACGGCAATCCGCCTACCATTCCTGTGGCGATGATAGGACCGATAAAAGAAAAACTGGTTCCCTGGATGCAGAGCAGCTTTGCTCCTATCGGACCGAAACGACGGCATTGTATAAAGGTAGATACTCCCGAAGCAAAAAGGGACATGGAAACTAGAAAGCTTGTCTTTTCTACATCCAGTTTCAAGGCACTCGCTATGATAAGCGGCGGTGTGATAATTGCCACGAAAATAGCCAAGAGATGTTGTAAAGCCGCAAACAGGGCGTCTTTAAAAGGGGGACGGTCTTCTACGCCGTAGATTAAATCAGTTTTCATTTAATAGGTTGTTCTATATATTTTGTAAGTTCCACAAAGGGATAAACGGAGATTCCTCTGAAGTTCGGATTCTTTTAGCCTGACTTCTTTTTACTCTATTTCTTTTAACTCGCTTTTTAATCCGTTTTTTGGTTCGATTTTTGGTTCGATTTTTTTAGTTCAGCGTCCATTTCAGAGCAAGCGTCGGGATCACATAAAAGCCATCGCGACCACCGAAGTTATTGCTCAATTCGACTTCGGAGCCAACGCTTAGATTGAAGTTTTTATTTACTCCCTTGATTTGATTCAGGTTTACCCAAAATTGTGGTTCGGAGAGGAAGATAGTCTTTCCGTAGTTCGTTTCTTCACGCCACCAGTCGGCAAAGCCGGAGAAAGTGAGCAGGTTACGGCAGAAGTTTACGTACCATGTACCTGTCAACTGGAAGTTGTTGGGTGATGAGTGTTTCTGAATATACTTATACATGGCGGTCAGTGTGAAGCCTTTGGAAAAAGAAGCATTATTAAAGGTATACGTGGCTCCTGCCAGATAAGCATTTTTATAAGACATACCTTTGGATAATCCACCGTTATATTCAAGATGCGCAGAGAAAGGACCTTTCCAGAATTTCACTTCACGGGCTATTTCCCAATAAGCAGCAGCGACACCTTCGGAGGTATAATCCATATCGACAAAGAAATAAGTACTTCCCCAAGTATCAGGATGAAACTTCTCTACTGTGGAAGTTAACAGCGGACGACCTTGCAAATCTTTATCATACAAAGAACGTCCAAAATCATAATGTAACTGGATGTTTTGCGCCTGCAATCCCGGTACGGCAGAGAGCAACATACAAAGGAAAAGAGCAGAGATAATCTGTTTCATAAGTAAATGTGTTTAAATGAAGATGCAAAAATAGTTAAAGCTACACATATAAACACACTACTTTTATCTTTTTTTATTCCAGGTTATTATTTCCCGTGTCCCACCAAAGCCTTGTACCTCCATGATCGTTTCCTCCTAAAGCTTCCACAAGCGCGGAATATTGTTCCGGGTCTTCCGTCTGTAAGGTACCGGGGAAGTTTAGACGGCGCACCATAATCTCCGTGTCGATAGAACCGTTTCTGCTATGGTTGAATCGTACGGGAAATAAACGGGGATACCCTGTTCGTCTTTGTTCTGCCCAAGCTTCGCAACCTTCCGGAAACATAGCAATCCACTTCTGCGTAATGTTCTTCTCCAGTTTCGTTTCCTTATCATCCAGCGGATTCCATTTGGGAGAGACTTTACAACGGGCCTCTATATTATTTTCTTCATCATACGTGTCTATAAAGTCGGAGGCGGTCTGTTCACTTTGCAGATAATCTTCTACGCCATAGATTCCCCATTGATGGAAAGAAGTAGTTACACCGTTCTGATAACAGGTTTCTTCATCTTCATCCGTCCACCCGCGCAATGCAGCTTCGGCACGCAGAAACCAAACTTCCGAAGCAGTCATCAGAGGCGCATCGGTGCTTTGCTTGACAAACAGCTTCGACAATCCGGAATAATGACTATGAGCAAAACATGTCCCCTGACGAATTCCACGATATTGTCCTTTCAGGGTTTCATCCGTACAGAGTTCGAAATAAATTCCAAGACGGGGATCATTATATCCCACCAAGATTGATTCCATATTCGCACTCATGTAAGTTTCATTCCACACACGATTAAGTTCTCCCAATGGATTGGTATATCCGGATTTGGTAGAAACAACAGCTCCGCCTGTTTCCGCTTCAAAGAAGCCGTAATCGTTTTCTTTTATTTTCTGTATTTCAGCACGTGCCTTATCGGGGGCAACAGAGGCAATACGCATAGCTAGACGCAAACGCAACGAATTGGCAAACTTTACCCAGGAAGGGTATTTACCATCCAACAAAATATCAAAACGTGCAAATCCATTGAATTCCGGTTTCTCCTCTATATAACCGGTGAGGGCAACCACGGCAGAATCGAGTTCATTGAAAAACTCATAATAAACATCTTTTTGTTTATCAGGACGGTAGTGGTTTTCTGCATTCGCAAAATTCTTATAAATGATGGGACCATAATAATCCGTCACACGATGCATGGCTTCTACCTTTAATATTTTCGTGATCCCGAACAAAGCAGGATGTGTATTCCGGGTAGCATTCTCCGATTGGTATATCTGCGGGAAAATATAAGAATACATATGCGTCCACATGGCGCTGTTCCAACCATCCTGCATATTATAGTCGGAATTATGCGAACCTCCGTTCAAGGGTTTACCGTCATGCATATATCCACCAAACATATCTGCGTTCAGATTCTGTATCAGCTGGAAAGGCCAGTTCTTCCCTTTTCCGAAATCATAATTAAAATAAATACCCTGCTGAATAATGCCCAAACGGATTCCATAACCATTGTCGTCAATAATCAGGTCATCATCCGTGATTCCGGACAAGTCGGTATTGTAATCACGGAAATTACCGGTACATGCTACAGAAAAGAGCAGTAAGCCCAGCAAGTATAAATATACATATTTTCTCTTCATTTCTCTCTCCTACCTTTAAAATTCACATTTCAGAGTAAAGCCCAAACTACGGGTCGTAGGCATTCCGAATACTTCAATCCCTTGGTTATCATTCCCGGTGGAAAGTACCAAATCCGGATCAAAAGGAGCTTTCTTATATAAGAAACATAGATTGCGGGCCACAAACGAAAGCTGCACATCTTTCAGAACCTTCGTTTTTTGTATCCACTTCTTTGAGAAATTGTAGCTCAACGATACTTCGCGTAACCGTAAATTAGTGGCATCATACATATAATACTCTGTCACTCCGGCACGCCCGCCCACTACATTTTTATAGAATCCTTTCACATTATCGATCTGCTGACCTTCAAGCATCACATATCCTCTGTCGCGTGCATCAGCCGTAATTTCCGATACGCCATAGAGATCCATTTCCGCTTGTGTCTGCGAAAGGACTTTTCCTCCGTAACGCCAGTCAAGCAGGAAATAAAGGCTGAATCCTTTGTAAGAGAATGTGTGATCCCATCCCATCATAAAGACAGGGTTGGCATTTCCTACTTTCACCGTATTTCCGTCACCTTCCACCAATGGAAGTCCTTTGTAATCTCCTTCTGTTTCATAAACAATGTTTCCTGCGGCATCACGCACAAAGGCTTTACCATAGATATCACCGATAGAACCACCTTTCACCAGTTTCATTGCATAACTGGAAGAAAAGCTCGTAGGTCCGTAGACCAATTCTTTCAACTCGTCGTGCAGCTTCACGATCTTATTCTTGTTGGTAGAGAAGTTGATGGAAGTTTTCCAGGTGAAATCAGAAGTCAGTATCGGAGTTCCGTTCAGTGTCACTTCCCATCCTTGGTTTTGGATATTCCCAGCATTTACATATCGGAAAGCATACTTGTCACCTGCAAGAGCAGGAAGTTTGAAGAACTGATTATAAGTGTTGGTACGATAATAGGTCAGATTGATTCCTAACCGATGTTGGAAGAATCTCCATTCCGTTCCGAATTCCATGGCATGAGTCATTTCCGGCTCCATATCTTTGAAAGGAGCGGCATCATTTGCCTGTATCTCGCCACCGGCACTGATATGCGAAGCGGAATTAGTGACAAATACAGGAATATCGTTCCCCACTTTACTATAGGCACCACGCAGTTTCGCAAAAGAAATCCATTCGGGCAGCTTCACCCATTTATCAAGCAATATGGAAAGACCAACGGAAGGATAAGCAAATCCCGCTTTCTCATGTTCAGTATAAGCCAAGGTTGATGCCCAGTCATTACGAGCTGTCAAATCAAGAAATAATTTTTCCTTGTAGCCAATCTGTGCTGTACCGAAAATAGATTGAAGCTGACGATGCTCATCTATTTTCTGGTCAATACTGGCAGAACTGTTCATGATGATATTGGCAATATTAAATACATTAGCAAACTTCAGAGAAGCATTCTTGGAATCATAACGGGTCGAGTTTCTGATTCGATCATTTATACTACCGCCAATAGCCGCATCCAGTGTAAAATCTCCCCAGGTTTTCTTAAACATCGCCATGACATCACCATACATCTGCGTTTCCTGATAATCCATTTCAATATATCGACCGTTCGCTCCACACAGGGCAGTAGCGGTAGACGCATAGAATTTCTGACGCAACTTGTCAGCCCAGTAGTCCATGTTGCCACGAGCTTGAATAGTCAACCAATCATTTATCTTAAAGTTTGCCGAAAGGGAAAGGATAATGCGCGTACGCGTTTCTTTACTTTGTATACGGTTCACTATCCAATATGGATTCTGTTCGAAGTCTTCGGTAAATGTATGCCAGTTTTGCACATTCAAATTCCGTTCTTCGTCATAGGTTTCAAAATGGTCTTTATAATAAGACAGATTCTCACCACGAGGAAAACGATAAAGCCCTACCAACGGATTCATATAAAAACCTCCCGATACCGGCTTATTCTCAACAGTCTGTTTCATTACATTCACATTACCATCCAGTTTCAAACGTTTGTTGAACATGGTAGCTGTTTCGCGTAGGTTTATATTATGTTTCTTCAGCTTGTTTTTATCCATAATCCCCTTTCCAGTGGTGTTGGCATAGGAGAAATAAGTTTGTAGAGTTTCATTTCCATAGCTGACGGACACAGAAGTCATTGAGGTCAATCCGGTACGGAAAAAATCATTCAGGTTATCATGAGCCGTCAGATTATCTTTCTCACCCCAGCTGTCTACCACATCACTGACACCGTAACGATTTTGCATTTTAGGCAGGCTGAATGCTTTCTCGAAAGTTAGTCCTGTAGAGAAATTAATATTCCTTTGCCCGACAGAATTCCCTTTTTTAGTAGTGATAAGAATGACCCCGTTAGCAGCCATGCTACCATATAAAGCTGCTGCTGGAGCACCTTTCAAGATACTGATGCTTTCCACATCTTCCGGGTTCAGGTTAGAAATCCCATCTCCTCCATCACGGTTGCCGGCATTCGCCGTACCTCCAATAGCCGAATAAGCCTGCTCGGAAGAGGTATTCGACATCGGCACTCCGTCTATCACATACAGCGGTTGATTATCACCGGACACCGAACGGATTCCCCGGAGACTGACTTTGGCAGACCCTCCCATTCCGGAAGAGTTTTTATTGATTTGTACACCGGCTGCTTTTCCCGCCAGGGCAGTAATCATATTTATTTCTTTTATACGATTCAGTTCCTCACCTTTGATTTTCTGCGCAGAATAAGCCAGTGTAGCTTCATCCTTTTCAATTCCCAAGGCTGTTACGATGACATGATCAAGCATCACCGCGTCTTCCTGAAGGCGTATTTCAAGCATAGTCCGACCTGTCACATTGACTTCTAAAGTCTTGTAACCTACAAAAGAAACCTGCAAGACAGCACTATCCGGAACAGATAAAAAGAATCGTCCATCAATATCGGTCACAGTACCATTGGCTCCCCCTTTCTCTCGTATTGTAGCACCGATTAGTGGTTCACCATAGACATCAATAACACGCCCTCTCACGGTATAATTGTCAGAAGGAGTTTCTATCGTCCCTCTTAACAGTTGTTGCTCCGAAGCATAACAATTCCCACCCTCCAGGAAAAATAAGCTCATTAAGAAACAACTTACTAAAATTTCTTTTTTCAATGATATAATAAGATATTGTTTGTTCATCACGCCGCAAAAATAACTAAATATTTTAAATCTAGCATTTTTTCTCATTGATTTTGAGGGAAATAAACATTATCACTATTTTTGTGCCAAATTAAAAATGAAAGAAATATGGAAATCGAAACACATCCGTTAGAACCGTTTCTTCCTGCGAAATCAAAGCTACTTATGCTAGGAAGTTTTCCGCCACAGAAAAAAAGATGGTCGATGGATTTTTATTATCCAAACCTAAACAATGACATGTGGCGTATATATGGAATCTTATTCTTTAATGATAAGAATCACTTTCTGAATTCAACACTAAAATCGTTTTGTCGTGAGCAAATCATAGATTTTTTGAACGAAAAGGGAATTGCCCTGTTTGATACCGCTTCATCCATCCGCCGGTTGCAGGATAACGCATCGGATAAGTTTCTCGAAGTAGTGGAGGCTACCGATGTAGCAGCATTGCTGCGACAACTTCCCGAATGCAAAGCCATCGTCACTACCGGGCAAAAAGCAACGGACACTCTCCGACAGCAATTCGAAATAGAAGAGCCGAAAGTAGGCGATTACTCCGAGTTCGTTTTTGAAGGACGCGCCATGCGGCTTTACCGGATGCCTTCATCATCAAGAGCATATCCACTGGCATTGGATAAGAAAGCAGCCGCTTACCGGATTATGTTTCAGGATTTGCAGATATTGAGGTGAGGTTTAAGTGGTAAGTATTAAGTATCAAGTATTAAGTGTTAAGTATTACATAGTAAGAATTAAATTATAAATGAATATAGCAACATTATTTTTGCAGTACCCGGCATGTAGCACATGCCAGAAAGCCAAGAAATGGTTAACAGAAAATAACATAGAGTTTACAAACCGATTAATTGTAGAAGAAAATCCTACGGTTGAAGAATTAAAAGCATGGATTCCGCGCAGCGGTTTACCGGTGAAGAAATTCTTCAACACGAGCGGATTAGTATATAAAGAGCTGAAACTAAGCGAGAAGCTGCCTGCTATGAGTGAGGAAGAACAGATAGCACTATTGGCTACGAACGGTAAATTGGTGAAACGCCCATTGGTAGTGACAGACAGCTTCGTTCTGGTCGGTTTTAAGCCCGATGAGTGGGAAAAATTAAAATAATTCAAAACTTATTTACCCGAATGTTTGGAGATTCAGAAGTTTCTACTACCTTTGCAGCCGCAAACACGGGAGTAGCTCAGTTGGTAGAGCACCGGTCTCCAAAACCGGGTGTCGGGAGTTCGAGCCTCTCCTCCCGTGCAGAGTTAAATAGCTGTAAACGATAAGTTTATGGCTATTTTTCGTTTTAGGTCAGACGAATTTCGGACGAAATTAATTATAGTGACGGTATCCGGCAAAGATAGTGACGGTATACAACAGTGATAGCGTCACTATCCCGAGCATATACCGTCACTATTATTTTCTAGGATTATCTATCTGGAATTGTACGTTTATTCATATCAGTGAATATTACGCATAATAATATGATGTACATTTCCAATGACTCCTGTTTGCTTTCCTAGTTCTTATTTGTTCTTTCCAATCCTTTAGCAGCCTCAACCAAACGAATGAATTCTCTTCTATATCCTTTATCATCGTTATTCAGTCCCTGTTTGGCCAGATCAATCACTTTGTCGTAACTGGCATTTCCTTTAAAGTCAGACTCCCGAAGTAACTGTCCGAACATAGCCACTGCAGAAGCAAAGCGGAAATCGGAAGAAACATTATTTCCTTTATTATCTACGAAAGGAAGTTCCAGTTTCTTGCTGACATCTTTATCCGGGGATTTATAACGCAGTTTCACAGTCAGGAGTTCATTAGAGCCTGTCGGCTTCACGGACACTTTCTCTTTCTTCTGATATTTCAAGTCGTCTATTTTACCTACATATTCATTCTTTACTCCCGTAGGAATCACTTCGTAAAAGGCTGTCACTGTATGTCCCGCACCCATATCTCCGGCATCTTTAGCATCATTATTAAAGTCCTCGTCTTTCAACAGACGACTTTCGTAACCAACCAGACGATAGGCCTGCACTTGGGAAGGATTAAATTCGACTTGCAGTTTGACGTCTTTTGCCACTGTATGCAGCGTAGCACCGAATTCGCCTACCAAAACACGGTTGGCCTCCTGCAAGTTATCTATATAAGCATGATTGCCATTTCCCTTTTCAGCCAACACCTGAATCTTCTTATCTTTATAATTACCCATGCCATAACCCAGTACGGTAAGGAATACTCCACTCTTGCGTTCTTTTTCAATCAATTGTTCCAATCCTTCAGCGGAAGAAACGCCCACATTAAAATCACCATCGGAGCAAAGTATGATACGGTTATTGCCGTTAGAGATCAGATTCTTCTTGGCTATTTTATACGCTAACATGATACCTGCACCACCTGCCGTAGAGCCACCCGCCGTTAATTCATCTATCGCTTCGCGAATCTTCTGTTTGTCGCTACCCGGAGTTGCTTCCAGTTTCACACCGGCACTGCCTGAATAAGTCACAATCGCTACTTTATCTTTATCACGTAAGTTATTCACCAATAATTTGAGAGATGACTTCACCAAATCCAACCGGTTGGCTCCCCACATAGAACCGGAGACATCAATCAGGAATACCAGATTAGATGCAGGCAGATTATCCGTCGGGATTTCTTTTGCTTTCAGGCCGATACGTACAAGACGATGATTGGTATTCCAGGGACAGGCTCCGGATTCCATGGTAATTTTCACAGGATCACTTCCTGCCGGCTTCGGATAATCATAAGAAAAGTAGTTCACTAATTCTTCCGTACGGATGGCATCAACCGGAGGCAGTTCACCTTTATTGATAAAACGACGCATATTACTATAAGAAGCGGCATCTACATCAATAGAGAAAGTAGAAAGCGGAGTATCCGATACACTCTTGAAGCCGTTCTCCTGAAACTCTCCATATTCTTCCGCATTTGCAACTTCATACATGATTCCCGGAGTCGGACATACTGCCTTGTAAGCAGTAGACATTACTTTTGCAGCTCTTGTCTCATGGCCGTATCCTACCACCACACATTCTTCCAATACCAGTTCGTCAGCTTTCATCTTCACATCCAACGTAGCCGATTTTACCACCCTTCTCTCCTGCTTATACCCGATATACTGGAACAACAACGTTTCCCCTTTCTTAGCCTGTATCGTGTACCGGCCATTCATATTCGTTACTGTACCTTTCATAGTACCCTTTATCTGTACCGAACAGCCAACAAGCGGAGTTCCATCCTTTGCATCCGTCACAGTACCCGACACGGCAATAGCTTGCGCGTTCACCATACCTAAAGAAACAACTGCCATCAGCAGTACGAGCATCATTGCTCTGAATTGATTTGTTTTCATAACTTCATTATTTAAAATGTTACTAATAGTTCGCTTTTACTATAGAGATGCAGATTTCACACTGATTCCATAAATGACTTGAACTTTTTTTATCCGGCAGAAAAAAGAGTCCTTTCAAAATTCTCCCTTATTCCTTTGCCACTCATCAGATGATGTGTATATTTGCGAATCATAAACATATCACAAATATGAAAAACGAAGTCGACGGAAGGAGGGAAATAGCCTCGAGAAACACGGCCTGGGCTAATAACATTGCCCGCAAACTAACTCGTTGGGGTGTCACTCCCAATCAAATTTCCATGATGAGTGTATTCTTCGCTATGGTAGGTTGCCTCCTGCTGATTGGCACAGTTATTTATCCCGGCTTCAATAAATATGTAGCCTATATCCTGTTCATCGTTTGTATGCAGTCGCGGTTGCTCTGCAACCTGTTCGATGGGATGGTTGCCATTGAAGGAGGAAAGAAAAGCGCTAACGGAGATCTTTATAACGATATGCCCGACCGTTTTGCCGATGCATTATTCATCATTCCCGTCGGGTATGTAGCAGGTGGATTCGGAGTCGAATTGGGATGGCTGGGCGCCCTTCTTGCTGTTATGACAGCTTATTTCCGCTGGATAGGAGCCTATAAAACACATCAGCATTTCTTTAATGGTCCGATGGCCAAGCAACACCGCATGGCATTGCTGACACTAACCTTTGTAGTCGCCACCTGCACCATCCATTCAGGATACGACCGGATGGTATGCTTCATCGCTCTAATCATTATCAACATCGGTCTTATCGCGACACTGATACATCGCCTGTACCTCATGTCACACACAACAAACACTGAAATAAAATGAAAAATCTACTGGATAAAATATTCCCTACATTAAGCGATGAACTGATTATTGTCATCTCGCTTATCATCGGACTGCTTGTTACGGCAAGCCTTATTCTTTTCCTTGTAAAAAAGATATCTCCGAAAACAAATATCAGCGAACTCGCCGCACGCACGCGCTCATGGTGGATCATGGCGGGTATGTTTATCGGTGCTGTATTTATCAGCTATAACATCTCTTATTTCTTCCTTGCCTTTCTCTCTTTCATTGCTTTCAGAGAACTTTATTCTGTATTGGGATTCAGAGAGGCAGATCGCGGAGCACTGTTCTGGGGCATACTGGCTATCCCCATTCAATATTATCTGGCTTACCTTGCCTGGTATGGAGCATTCATCATCTTCATTCCGGTAGTCATGTTCCTCGTATTGCCTTTACGGCTGGTTTTAAAGGGAGACACACACGGAATCACCAAGTCGATAGCACTGTTGCAATGGATTCTGATGCTTTCGGTATTCGGTATCAGCCACCTCGCTTATCTCCTGTCGCTTCCTGAACTACCGGGATTCAGTTCCGGAGGACGGGGTCTGCTGTTGTTCCTTGTATTCCTTACGGAAATCAATGACATCATGCAATTTATCTGGGGCAAACTTCTCGGACGGCATAAGATTCTTCCGAAAGTAAGTCCGAACAAGACATGGGAAGGTTTCCTGGGCGGTGTCATCAGTACCACTGTCATTGGTTACTTCCTCGGTTTCCTGACTCCCCTCTCCGCTCCCAACGTTATTCTGGTTAGCGCCCTCCTTGCGATTGCCGGCTTCTCGGGAGACGTGGTCATCTCCGCTATCAAGAGAGATAAAGGAATTAAAGATATGGGGAACAGTATTCCCGGTCATGGAGGAGTATTCGACCGGATAGATTCGCTGTCCTACACTGCTCCTGTATTTTTTCATTTAGTTTATTACATTGCATATTAAACGGAGAGAATGGAAAAAAGATTCATGCAAGCTGCTGCCATGCAGATTATATATAAAGGTGTTTTCCAATGGTTCCTGAAATTAATCGTAGGGGTTCAGTTCACCGATTGCCGCTTCCTTAAAAAAGAAAAGCAATTCATTATCCTTGCCAACCATAACAGTCACCTGGACACCCTAAGCCTGTTGGCTTCCCTGCCCGGCGATCTTTTGTGGAAAGTCAAACCCGTAGCAGCAGAAGACTATTTCGGGAAAACCCGCTTTCAGGCTTCCATCAGCAACTTTTTCATCAATACGCTTCTTATCAGAAGAAAAGGGGAAAAAGATTCGGAGCACGATCCGATCCGTAAGATGCTTGAAGCCATTGATGCCGGATATTCACTGATTCTTTTTCCGGAAGGAACCAGAGGGAAACCGGAGCAGATGGGAAAAATAAAATCCGGCATTGCCCGTATCCTGTCGCTACGGCCTGAAGTGAAATATATTCCTGTATTCATGACCGGTATGGGACGCTCTTTACCCAAAGGAAAGATGATCCTGTTGCCATACAAAGCATCCATCTATTATGGTATGCCCGCTTTGGTAAAGAGTACGGATACACATGAAATATTAGAGCAGATAACAGGTGATTTTGAAAGAATGAAAGAAAAATATCAAGTTGTTATCGACGAAGAAGAGGAATAGATGTTGTTTTTCAAAAGAAACATATCGAAAC
>ENA-UEPD01000683-UEPD01000683.1-human-gut-metagenome-genome-assembly--contig:-NODE-683-length-24636-cov-7.632884_pt1 | contig 24636 bp, 29 predicted proteins | sample MGYA00242895_ERZ507906 | MGnify/ENA primary metagenome ERZ507906 (study PRJEB26167, sample SAMN06115416) | human gut metagenome | host: Homo sapiens | place: China:Guizhou | collected 2015-03-03... | reverse complement strand
CGCCGCAGAAGCAAAGAGGTTCCTTCTTTCTTAGCTTTATTTCGTGCAGAAGTGCTTCCACATAGCCTGTTTCCATTCCTTGCGCCTCCGTCTTCTTTCGGCCTTCCGCCTTAATTATCAATAGCTCTTATCAAATATCCGTATACGTTGCATTGCTCGAACTCCAAGACATCACCGGAGTAAACCGCGCCTTTTTCCTTTTTAACCTTGATATTTTCGTCTTTTTCGCTGTCGTAAAATGTGACATAACAATTTGTGCTACTAACGCACTTTAATGGCTCAATGCTTGGCGCTGTGGCTGGTGTGTAATATTTATTAACTTCAAAGTTTCTCATACTCTTTATACCTCCAATAAAAATAAATTGTTTCTTTGTTACGACATAACTATAACATTTTGTGCCTTGTATGTCAATCGTTTTTTGTGCCTTATTTTAATATTTTTTCTTCACGTTCTAATTTTTCTGCTACTGCTAATTTAATAAAATCGTTAGCGCTGTATTTTAGGGCTTTAATTCTGTCTTTTGTGCCTTTTGCAAAGCGACAGTTTACACGTTCAAATTTATCATCATATTTATAGTTGGCTTTTCTGCGCGCTTCTGTGGTCTTATATTCCATATATTTTATACCTCTTTCCTTTATATAGTTACATTCATTATATCTTTTTGTGCCTTGTATGTCAAGTAATAATAATTGCTTCTATATAATAGCGTTTTAAATAATTTTGTGCCTTGTATATATTGTATAACAGTTTTATTGTTTTGTGCCTTACATTTTGTGTATTTTGTCTATTGTTTTGTGCCTTACATTTTGATATACTTTAGTCAAGTCGAAAGGCAAGGAACACTTACTATATAGATGCAAAAATATGTTTGCAAAGCAAACAAAATAAAGGAGATGTAAATATGAAAACATTAAAAGAAAGATTGAGCGAGCTCGAAAAAGAGCTTACCCCAGTATGCAAAGCACATGAGGACGATTGCAACAAATGCCCTTACAAATGTACAAAATGCCGTGAGTATGCAGAGATTGCAACAGAGCTAGAAAGATAGAAAGAGAGGTTTTAAATGTGAAAACAAACGATATGATTAAAGTGCATTTATACGATTTACACAATAAGGAAATACAAACCAGAAACTATGGCAAGACTTTTTGTGTGTACGAAAAAGCCGGAAAACTTGGAATTGATTGGAACACAGAAAAAAGTCCGTACACCTGCAAGGGCGATACGTTTACACCATTCGAAACTTTTGCGCCATCTGTAATATTCGAAAATATTGAAACCGGGGAACTTTTCCACTTCTCAAATATTAAAAATGCAGTTGTTAGAATAGCATAGCCGAAACGCTCCACTATGGAGCGTCAGCCGTGGGATGGTCTCCCGGCTCTGATGATGGCAGACCGGAAAGGGAAAAAATGACAACATTAAAATTTGAAAACAATAAAATCTATAGCACCCCTGCATTTTGTGATAAAACGGATGTTTTTGAAATTGTGGACAAAATCCCGACAAGGTTCTTTGTCTGGAATATTGGCGAAAACATGGGAACACGTGAATATATTCCGGTTTGCGAAGATTTACACCCAGGGGATAAAGACAATTACGAAATCAACGCGGCAACGCTTAAAGCTGTAAAAGTTGCACCGGATGAATGGGAAAAGCTCAGCAAGGCGGCATCTTGGGGAATTGGAAACCTTAAGCAAGCAGAAAAAGCCCTAAAGAGCAAGCACCGCGGCTACACATCCGACAGAAAAAGAGCGGCCGCAGATCTCACAATTGAAATTTTCCGCAGAATTTGCGAATAGTCGAAACCGCCGCTTGGCGGTCTGCAGGAACTGCCCCACCTGCACCGATGAGACAGGGCGCGCAAAGAAAGGACGGTTGATTATATGACAAAAGCTGAACTACTGAAAGAATTTGACAAACTGCAAAACGAAAAAGAAATACGCATTGAGGGCATACACTGCAATAGTAATAAAAGTACAATAAAAAATGCTATTGAGTGCCTAAAATGCCCGGATGAGCTGCTAGATAAATATTTAACGGTTGTAAGTCTCAAATATGAAAATATTGGGCGCACAATTGCAGAAAACGGAGACTTCAAGCGCCACTCTTTCAATAGGCTTTATGTATTTAATACAGCTAGACAGATTTTAGCAAATTAGCATATCGGGGAGGACACAGCATGAGAGATTTTATCGAGCTTTTAAAGGCTTTCGGGCTTTTCGTGTCATGCCTTGTTATTGGCTATGGCGGATTGTTTTTATTTTTTTATTAGAGAGGTGGACAAAATGACGATATCAAAAAAATGGTATGTAAAAGATTTACCATATAAAACAATTCCAGCTTGCGAAAAAGCGTATAAGAACGCGATTAAAAATATTTTTGATTTTTCCGGAGTTGACAACGCAGAGATTGAAAAAATAAAAGGTTGTGTGTTTATGATTTTCTGCTCAATTGAACACGACAGCGAAAACAGTGTTGTAAAATTACTGAAAAAGCCTAACAGGCTAGAAGCGTTTTATTTATTTAAAGCAGACAGACAAAACGAAAAAATCTATAATTTTCTAAATTTTTAATGATTAAACATAAATTATTGCAATAGCTAATATTAAAGGATTCTAGCCGGTTCGATTCCGGCTATTAGCTTTATATAGGTGATTTGCGTTATTTTACACCTAATAAAACAGATTAATGCACGACAGACCGCGAAAAGGTCAAAAAACAGCTTATAGACCATGCACGAATAGAAAAGAGGGTTGATGAATGGACAACGAACTAAAAAGCCTTGACGCTGTAGAAAGCGAAATAAAAGCGCGCTACAATGGAAAATATCAAAGCGCGCCGGAATATCAAGCAAGCGAGCGTGCCACACGTAAAGCGATAACAAACATTTTTAGAGCTGCCGCGGATCATGGCACGTGTGACGATGTTACTGCGCTTATTAGTGGCAAGGAATACCGCCGGACGGCTTTTAATAACTATCTAAACCATAAAAACTATATAAGCCCAATAATTAAGGCTTGTTATAATTAGGGGGTGTATTATGTCAAAATATGAATATCTAGGAAAAAAGGAAATATATAAGCGCGTTCAGGCGCTAGGCTATGAAGTACCGAAAATAAGTGACTTTGATTATATCAAATACGATTGTATAGAGTGGATGGAGTCGCACGAGTTAAAAATTACAGTTCAGAGGTGCGGAGAATGGTTGCAAGTTGTAGAGAAGCGTGCACACGTTCACCCGGTCACGCTTTTTTGCGACTATGTAGCCGGGGAATATGTCACACATTACCACTAGGGATATTTTATATCCCTTTTTTGTCGTGCCTAAAATCAAGTGTACAGCCGTTGGAGCTGTCGCAAGTTATCCGGCTATAAGTCCGGGTGCTATCGTACATTGACAAATTAACAAAAATATTCTATGATTTTATGATATACACATTTAAAGCCGTGTATTTGACGTTTTAAGGGCTTTTAAGCGTGCTAACGTGGATTTTATCAAGAGTGCTATAATAAGCCGTAAAACAAGCCGTTTACAATGCCTTATAGCATTGCAGTAAAGGCTCGAGCCGTCAAGCCGTGCCGGGTGTGAGTCGTTATAAGTCAGGCGCACCAACTCATGGAAAATGTTTGAATTTTCAGAAAGCTTCACTCAATTAAAGTGTGGTGCGAGTTCTTTGCAAGTTCTCGACAAGTTTTTGCAAAATTTTGCAAACGGATTTTTGAAATCGAAAAATCCAAAAGGTACGGGGGTATCAAAATATTTTAGGATTTTTTAGGGTTTTGAATTTTGAATTGCCAAAAAATAAATACTCTTAGCACTGTAGTCACTCTCTCCTAGTTCTTCAATCAATTTCTGCCGTGTCATTTCCGGATTAGTCCGGTGTATGTATTCTAATAGCCTGTCTATTTTATCCATATTTCTGCTCCAATAAATCAAATATTTTGTCAGCTGTGTATACAATATTCCGTCCGTACAAGCTCATAAAGTCTGCGATTATTTCTTCTGTCTCTATATCGATGTCACAGCCGTATGAGAACGAGTACACATGCACTAGCTCGTGGCATAGTATCTTGTCAGCCATGTAATCAGACACATTATCAGCTATCGTTACTGTTTTAGTTGTATTGTCGGTTACTCCCAAACTTATTGTGCCGTCCGACCGCCTTAATTCGCTCGATATTGGCTTTTTGAATTGTATGTGCCACAATATATCATTAACTCTTATATCCATGCTTATACCCTCTAAAAATGGCTATGAGCATTACTACCCATAGCCTTAATAATTACAGTTTTGACGCAAGATTGCTCATTTTGGTGCGTAAAAGGTTGCGTTCATCGGGTGTCATGTCATTTAAAAGCTCTGATATATCTCCGCTTAATTCACGGATATACATGTCAAGAGCTTTCATTTTATGCTCTTTGTCCTCTGTAGAAGCTCCTTTGTGCATTTCCTTTGTCTCGGTATAATGTCTCTTTGCTCTGTCATAATTGCTTTCACTCACATGTGGTGCAATCGGTTCAGAGTAGTACATCTTTCCTCGGCTCTTATCCATGTCGCGCATATACTCCATGTCGTTGTAGTTTACCGGCATGTGATAGTATGGTGGTTCAGTATATCCTCTGCGGATTCCCCTACCTTTTGGCGCAAATCTGCCGTTTGCATAACGGTATTCATCATAGTATCTTCTACCGCCCTCTTCTCCGTATTCGTCTTTTAAGGCTCTAAGCAGTTCCTTATTGTACTCTTCTTCCTCTTCATCAGCCTTTTTCATAGCCTTGGAAATTATTGAGTGATACTCTGCTTCTGCAAGGTCTTTAATCATATCCACGACCTCACCCATTTCGGAAGTGTCAACATTTTCAATACCCTTTTCAAACTCATTGACAGCTTTCTCTGTAAGGCACTCCTGCATTTTGTGTATTCTTTCAATATGCATCTTCTCACCCCCTACGCTTCACGAACAGCAATTAAGTTACTATTCTGTACTTCAATAGCCTGTGTAGATGTATTCTGCACTGCTACAGTACTGCAACAGTTACAAGGTACATCCACGTATGCCTGTGCAGAGACGTTAAACATATTCAAAACTGCTGCCGGAGTAACTATCATTCGTGTTGACTGTAAAGGCTCTCCGTCTACTGCAATGGCAAGTGAAATAGCTCCAACTGTACCGCCTGTAGGTATCTGAATGTTTCCGCTATAAGATACTAAAAATCTAGCCTTGCACTGATTAGTAATACCTCTTAACTTAATGATTCCGCTTCCCTGTCTGTGGACTATACATTTAGTTCCGCATACTGGTGTTTCTGTAAACGCAACATCTTCTCCAGCTGAAACAGTCTGTAATGCAATTTCTGTTATTTCCATTATTTTTACCTCTCTTTCACAAAATAAGGGCAAACATTATAGCCTGCCCTTTATCTTCCCGACATTTGTGTCGGTAACATCAAGTAATACTGCTTAGCAGACATAATCTCGACTAACTCTCGACTAAACTTGGACTAATCCTCGACTAAAATCGGTTTAAATCGGTTTAGATCGAGTTAACTCAATTAAGATACTCAATTATTCAGTTTTAGCATCCGCAACCTGTATTGCATCCGCATCCATATGCATAAGCATTTGGATTAGGTACTGTGTATGCCGGGATTGGTGCCGGGTTTACAGCGTTGATAATCTGCTGTGTCTGAGCTGCCATCTGAGTTGTAAGTAATGCGCTCTGTCTATCCTGTGAAGCTGCTCTGCGAAGGTCGTTATTTTCTGCCTGTAAGCTAGAGATTTTTTCATTGCAGAGATAATCAAGAATAGCCCTCGTTCCTGCCTGCTGGCTGTCAATGATGTCTCTTGTGTTGCTATTCATGGTGTTTTGTAAAGCACAAGTGTTAGTTGCCATGTTGTAGTTTATGCCCTGAATGGCTTCTCTCGTCTCGCAGCAGCAGTTAGCAAGCTGTGACTGTAAAGCGTTGGTATTCTGCATATTAGCAACTGTATCAGCGTTTACTGCCTGTTGTATGCCGTAGCCGGTTTGCATGATATTTGTGTTGATGCCGTTAAAGCCTGTGAGCATACTGTTGTTCATAGCATAAAAGCCGTCACATAAGCCGTTAGAAATACCATCTAACTTGCTGATAACTGCCTGATTGTCAAAACCTCTCTGAATTTCGCTGCCGACACCACCATTAGTGCCACCGAAACCACCAAAGCCGTTACCCCAGCCCCCAAATATCGCAAATACTACGATAAGGAACCAAAGCCATGAGCCGTCATTCCAGTTATTTCCGTTGTTTCCATCCAAATTCGCCACAATAGGTACGCTTGGACAATTTCCTGTGTTGAACATCTGTTTTACCTCCAAAATTTATTTCATAAAGAGCCGTGCGCACGTTCTCTCATATGCTATATTCCAAAATTACCTCTAATTTGCTTCATTACATCGTCAGGATTAATGCCCTTTTCTTTGCATAGGTTTCTTGCCATTTGCTCAATTCCCTTGCTGTTTCCGCTTTGAGCCATGCTCATTGCATTCTGAATCATTGGATTTTTCATTACGCGATTATTGCTCATTATCTGTTGCATTATTCCCATTACATTCATACTTTTTCACTCTCCTTGTTTTGTGTTCGTGGAGTTTTTCTCTGCGCTCCTAAAGATAATTGCTCAATTTTCTCAGATAGTTCGTTGAGCTTTGCCATAATGCCCTCTGTGGCTTTTTCTGATAGGTCAAATTCAAGCTTTTCCGTGTCACCTGATAAAATGTCTGTCTTATCGTTTAAAACCGGCTTAAAAGTCAATGTGCGTATTGTTCCGTCAGCATTCCAGCTCTTGGCATATATCTCTGTTAAATCCTGTTTTGGGAAAAATGCTACACTGCCATCCATTGGCACCTCGTTGGGATTGATAGTCTCAACCGCCTGTACTACTCTGCCACTTATTCCTTGTGTTGGTTCGGGCTGTTGATATCTCTGATAGCTCGCCATTGGGTTGTACTGATACGCTCCATAATTAGGTGTATAATTCATCATTGGTTGCTGATACGGCATGCTCATCTTTGTTTTCCTCCAAAACTTCCTCTATTGCTTTAATGACGAGAGACAATGTCATTAGGTCGATTTTTTGTAACTCACTTTTTGCAAATATTTGTTCTCTTACTTCATCGTCAAACATAACATCATCTCCTTATGCCTAAATTGTGGCATAAAAAAAGAGAAGATCATTTCCATGTTCTTCTCTAATTATTGTCATGCATAAGGTTTTTCCATGTACCATTCATGTACCAATAGTGTACCATTTTTTGTTTATTTATGTGAATATATAACGAATTATATAAAATTAAGATTTCATGTGAAACATCGTAAAATTGAGGTATGTTGCGGTTTGTGAGGATATAATGAACTATGTTAAATACCCCTCGTAGCAACGATGCCGAGTTTCATGGTATATATATCTCCTTTAAATTGATTTCATATGTATTTTGTGTATCGGATGTTTGTTGATACAACTATGTAGTGTACCACATTAAGGAAGATTTGTACATAACCTAATGTGCAGGAAGGTTTTCACATTTATTATTCACTTACCATCTCATCGCACTTAATCTGCTCGATATGTATGGCAAGATAGCCTGTCTCATTGTCCAAAAACTCATGATTTAAGTCCTTTCCAAGCTCCTTACATATCTCACCTGCCAGTGCGAATGACTCCGGGTAATTTTTCTCGATAAACTGATTGAGATCAACCTTTAATTTTTCTCCGGTCGCGGCTCTTGATACCATGTGGCGGATATGGTTCATGAGGCGGTTGTAGGCCATAGTAGTGACATCTATGTGCTTTCCAATCTTTTCCTCTATAAATGTGGCGCATTTTCGAACTGCTGCCGCCATCTCCATGGCATCCGATACCTTTGAATTGTTTAAGGATGTATGAATATGAAGAGTAATGTAGCCGATCTCATCATCAATTATATCAATTTGTTTTTTATCCTTTAGTATATGGCGTATATTCTCAGCTATCTTGTACTCCCTATAAAACATCACACGGATGTCATCGTTTAAAGGATTGCTGATCTGTTCTTTGTTTTCCATACGCTTTACAGCAAATGCTATATGATCTGCCATAGGAAACAATATGCTTCTGTCTATATGTCCAAACTCATGCTCTGCATTATCGAGCAGTGTGTTTGCAATCTCAAGATACTCCGGCTCTATGGATTTTACTATGTCCTTTGCCGGACCTCTGTCCCTTGTCTGGGTCAGCTCATACAGTGAATCCTCTTCCGTTGGCTTGACAGACTGTGTGATTTTCTTTCCAAAACCCACACCCTTTCCGACTATAAGATATTCTCTTGCGCTCTTATCCTTTACCGCAAGCACTGTATTGTGATTTAATACCTTTGTGATTCTGTACATATCATTCCCCTGACATTTATTAATGTACTCCTGATAATTTATACGAACTATTTATTATTAACATAACCGGACAATTCAATTATCATGATGTATGAATTACTTCTCGTAGGTGTCAACTGCGTAGAGAGGCTCTCCCGCCTTAATCGGTCCATCTGTGATGAGACGGATTTTCTGATTATCTTTTAGCTCTGTGCAGATGACAGGAGTTGTAACTGATGGTGCGTTCGCCTTTAAGTAGTCAAGGTCAAGCTTCATGAGCACATCGCCCTTATTAACATGGCATCCTGCCTCAACCTGTACGTCAAAGCCTTTACCCTCGAGCTTTACTGTATCAATTCCTACATGGATTATCATACCAATTCCTGAGTCGGTTGTAAATCCCAAAGCATGCTTTGTATCAAAAACGAATAAAACAGTTCCATCCTCAGGTGCTACAACTACCCCCTCCTCAGGTGTGACTACCGCTCCGTCACCCATCATTTTGCCGGCGAAGGCCTCGTCCGGCGCTGTTGAAAGGTCTGCTGCAATTCCTGTCATAGGACTTGAGATGATGACTGTGCTTGTCGGCTCTGATTCAACATCCGAATCCTGTGCTTTATCAGAAGAGGTGTTTGAATCTTTTGTCTTTGATGCGCCTGCTGTATTATTTTCTGCTGCATCATCCTCAAAGTGTTCCTCTGTCACACTCGCAAGATAATCCTCCAGATCTGATTTTATCACTGTTACTCTCGGTCCATAGATAATCTGTACGCCCTGTCCCTTGTGCACGACTCCTGATGCTCCTGTTGATTTAAGAAGCGCATCGTTTACCTTGTCGGGATCAATTACTGTGATACGAAGCCTTGTTGCACAGCAGTCCACATCTGAGATATTGGCTTTGCCGCCGAGACCTCGTGATATAGTCTGCGAGAGCTCGTCTACAGCCGCTTTGTCGTCAGAAGCTTTTGTATCCTTGGCAGCTTTTCTTGCATTTACATCTGCCTTGGTGTAGAGCTTTGTCTCTGTATCGTCATCCTCACGGCCCGGAGTCTTGAAATCAAACTTCTTTATAAGGAAGCTGAAAATAAAGTAATACAGTAAGAAATATACTATTCCCACCGGAATCACGAGCAGCCAGCTTGTCTTTTCATTTCCCTGCAATATACCAAACAGGAAGAAATCAAGTAATCCTCCTGAGAAAGTAAGTCCTACAGCGATGTTTAAAATATGTGCTATCATGTATGCGCTTCCTGCGAGCACTACCTGTACTGCAAAGAGAGCCGGTGCTACGAAAAGGAATGAGAACTCAAGAGGCTCTGTGATTCCTGTAAACATACATGCAAGTGTTGCAGAAAGTAAAAGGCTTCCTGCCTGTTTTTTCTTTTCCGGCTTTGCACATTTATACATTGCAAGTGCTGCTCCCGGAAGACCAAAAATCATGAAAATGAACTCTCCCGAAAAATATCTTGTGGCATCGGCACTGAAATGTGCGATGTTTGCAGAGTCAGCAAGCTGTGCGAAGAAGATGTTCTGTCCACCCTCAACCATATGTCCAGCAACCTCCATCGTTCCACCGACTGCTGTCTGCCAGAACGGCATGTAAAATACATGGTGCAGTCCGAATGGAATAAGAGCTCTCTTTATAATACCAAAGAGAAGTGTTCCGAAATATCCTGTTCCTGTCACCACTCCGCCGAGTGCATAGATTCCGTTCTGCACAGTAGGCCAGATAAAATACATTAAGATTCCTACAAAAAGATATGCCACTGTTGAAATGATAGGCACAAATCTTGTTCCACCGAAAAATGACAATGCATTCGGCAGCTCAATCTTGTAGAAACGGTTGTGCAGTGCTGCCACTCCCAGTCCTACGATAATTCCGCCAAACACACCCATCTGCAGTGACTGGATACCACATACTGATGTGATGGTTCCATCAAGCACATCCTTTGCAATACTTCCGTCTGCAAGGATTTTTCCGGAAATCTTGAGCATCGCATTGATTGATACATTCATAACAAAGTATGCTATGACTGCTGAAAGTGCTGACACCTCTTTTTCCTTCTTTGCCATTCCGATTGCTACTCCGACCGCAAAAATGAGCGGAAGGTTATCGAATATGGCACTTCCGACCGCATTCATGATTACAAGAAGTGCATGGAGTATAGTCTTATCTCCGAGCAGCCACTGTAAACCATAGGTCTCAATTGTTGTGGTGTTGGTGAATGAGCTTCCGAGTCCTAAAAGCAAGCCTGCTACCGGAAGGATTGCGATTGGAAGCATGAAGCTTCGTCCTACTCTCTGCAGGACACCAAAAATTTTGTCTTTCATGAGCTTTTCCTCCTATAAATGCAGGGTATGTACCGATTTGCACCTATCATTCTTTTTTGCTCCAGCAACAAAAAGGAGGCACTTATCATACACTAACCCTGTTAAAAGTTATGTACGACAAATGCCTCCCTAAAAGTAACACGTCTGCTTAAGTTTATATCACAGAAGCCTTATTATTTCAACACAATTTTCCTTACGAGTTTATTTTTTGTTAATCATGCTGTTTTTATACATGTTTTTTTGTGAATTATGTCTAATGTCTTTTTTCTCCAGACGCCTCCATGTTTCCACTATCATAAAGCATTCTTCCCCTGTGATGCCCTCTGATGAATACACAGCCTTTTGTATGATGCGCATGTACTCGTCCCAGTGGATTCCGCAATAATCCGGTCCGCAGTATTTTTCCTTCAGGTTAGCCAGATAAAGCTCATCTGTCCTGTTTTTTGAAGGATGTCCCAGTCCTTTGTAGATGCGGTTGTTTATCATTATTGCTGCCCTGCTGTAACGGCCTTTTTTCACCCTTTTTGCGAGTCTTGCTTCCCACAAAATATTTCTTCGCCTTTTGATATAAACTATGATGGCTGTAAGTGCAGTCAGAAAAATCACACAGAGTGAGGTTTTTAAAATCACCGGTGGTATATGAGGTCTCGTTTTTAAGTTCTGAGCATCTGTACGTTTATCCGCACCTGACTGTGAACCATAAGCCTTCTCACTGCCATCACCTGATGTACTGTTTGCTGCAGCTTTTGATGTATCATCTTTTGCTGTGTCATCATTTTCTGCATCTGTATTTTTTGTATCTTCATCCAGTTTATCTTCATCTGCCGCAGTATCATTCATATGCTCACTATCATTATAAGCAGCACCGGTGTTTGTTTTCTTTCCGTTGACACCAATATAGTCAAACGGATTCTCACCTGTCACATACTCAAAATATCCCGGTGTCATCTCCACCGGAATCCATCCGAAATCATCCAGATATATTTCAACCCAGGCATGTGACTGTGAATCCTTCACCTCACATATATCCTCATCATTTTCACCGGATTTGAAGCTGTCCTCCTTTGCACAGTATCCGCTTACATAGCGGCATGGAACGCCCATCTGTCTGAGTATCATGGTACCCGCCGATGCAAAATGCACACAAAAACCCTGCCTGCTATTTGAGAGAAAATTTTCAACTACATCCTTGCCGCCTGCGGAAGGAGGATTTTTGCTGTACTTAAAAGCCTTCGATGTCAGAAACTGCTGCACCAGCTGTGCTGCCGCAATCCTGTTGGCATCATTTTCTCTTATATAGCCTGTGTACATCATATTACTTGTGAGCTGTCCTGTCCTAAGAAGCAGCTTCGCATCCTCCGCAACAATCCCGTCACCGCCCTGCTTTTCAGTATAGTTTTCCATTACATAATCATTGTATGCCGCATAGAAATCACTGTTGACCTCAAGAGGCTGCTCCGGCTCAAGGATAGACATTTCCAGACTACCATCGAAAATACCGGGACACGCCGACACCTCGATAGTCTTTGTCGCTTTATCCTTTGTGATAAAAAAGTCTTCGTCAAAATCTATATCACCCTTGGCATCTATACTGTATGGGTCGATACAGTACGGCAAATAGGTATATTTGGTGGAAAGCTTCTCCATCGTGATTGTATACTTTTCGGTGGCCGGATTGGTCTCATCATCATAATAACCATCAAGCAGCGTTGCTAATCCGATTGTAGTCTGCCAGGCTGTCATCCTTGAAGCATCATGATACTCTTTTTCCATCCCGGAAAAATCAGACTTTTTAATCCATCTGCCATTCTCATAGGTATCACCGTAGAAGCTTCTCAGATAAATATTAGAAGGTACTCCTGCCTTTGCTTCTACCGTCATCACTGTTTTTTCACTGTAGCTTGGATAGTGATTACTAACCGTGCCATCCTGTAAATCAATCCCCACGCTGAAGAATGATTTTACGCTGCCCTCCAAATCTTTTTGAAAGGCAAGCATCTGCGGCTTTTTATCGGCAAGTGTATCAGCAAGAGGTTTAAACGAAAATACACATATAAAAAGTATTGCTGACACTGCCGCCATATATAAAAACGCCTGTGCTATCCTAAAAACATCATTGCCATGTTCACTGCCATTTGCATCATATCCTGCCACTGTGCGTGCGTTGCCATCTGCGATAAAACACCAGAGTGTACACAGTGTGAGCATAACAACCTCACTGACACTTGGGCTTTTGCCTATGCACAGCTGTACCGCAAGCATAAGTGTTGGAAATAATGTGAGCATGCGTCTTCTTTTAATTTGAACCGCCAGTGTCACCAGCAAAAGCATAACTATAAACGATACAAAGCCAACAAATGCCCCCGCAAAGGCTTTATCGCCCTTTGGACAGACAAACGAAGTGCCATAGTACACATTTATTATCTCAAGATACCTGCCCTTTACATACAAAAAGCCGTCTTTTATATGCTCTGCAGCCTGCCAGTTTGCAATAAACACTCCAAGCAGAAATACAAGCAGCAGCCCCGTATTTATCGCATGGCGCACCCATTTTCTTGTATCAAGCGATGTAAGCCTGTTTATAAAGCCGCTTATCACTGAAAAAATAAACAGCCACACATACACATAATATGGGCATCTCACATGTGAAACGGTCGTATTCACAACAGACACTGCACACACCGTAAGAAGTACTGCTGCAGCTGCATTGGCAAGTTCAGTAAGCAGGACCCCAAGCACTGTAAATGCATTATTATAATCAGGCTTTATCTCATTTGTATCAGATATCTGCCATCTGCTTTTCCTAAATGACAATCTCGTTTTTTTCATCCGCTCTGCCAACTATCTCCTCTCCCCTTTTTATCTGAAGTTTTCCGTCCACGCTAAGCAGACACACAAGCTTTTCTGCCCGGTACTTTTCCTTATACAAAAAAAGTGCATCATTTTTTGTATCCGGCTTTATTTTAAGAAAACTGTTCAAAAATATGTAAAAGCCCTCCTCGTCATCCACTCTGGCTCTCACAATATCGTTTATTGAGGTATCATACCATGCCACATAATGAGAGCATTTTTGATCCATAAGTGAAAATGAAAGTGAGACAAGAAGCTTCATAAAAGCATCCACCTGTCTGCCTTTCTTTATTCCCCTTAAATCTGCTACTATGGCCACCGCACATGCCTTTGGCAGGCTGTTCTCCTTTACCATCAGCTCATCAGTCCTTGCAGAAAGCTTCCAGTGCACACTCTGCAGCCTGTCACCGTTTTGAAACTCCCTGACATCAAACACCTCCGACGGATCATATCCCGGTCTTATATCATCATAGATATCAGAATCCCCAAAGAAATTTCTTACTCTGTCCGTTATCCTCACAGGAATCTCATCAATCTGCGGCATCACCTCAACATTTGCATATTTTTTAACTCTTTTCGTGACATAAAAAAGCCTCGAAAAATCATATAGCTTTATCCTTATAAGCTCAAATTCATAATTGCCGCATAGGTTCACGCTGTACAAAAAATCACTGCCTCCTGACAGCCATTTTGTACTTTTTTCGCCGGATAAATTATTTTTCACCGTTACACGGTATTTTACACCATCAAAGCCTGCCTCCTTCAGCCGGCATGAAAGACTCACCCTGATACTCTCGCCCTGTGTGGCGATAGCTATCGGAATGTTTATAGCTGCCACTGCCCGGTGCGCCTTTACAAGCAATGCTATAAATGTCAGCACCATAAACACACACATAAAGCAGCCAAGCAGTGCCAGCGCAGCATTACCGTATATCATCGACATATAAAAAACTATTGCCGCAGTAATTATTCCTATCAAAAAACTAATCACGATTACCTGCCTTTTTCACATAAGTTGTCGGCTGTTTAACAGCCTTTAGTATCTCATCTATCACTGAAAGCTCTGATACGTGTGATACTCTCGCCTTGGTATTCAGCACGATTCTGTGCTTTGTCACATCCGCAAATACAGAAACCACATCAGATGGTATGACATAGCTTCGCCCACTCAGATACGCATACGCCTTTGCCATCCTAACACACGCAATCGTACCTCGTGGACTCACTCCAAGCTCAATGTACGGACTTGTCCTTGTCGCATCAACCAGATCCACAATGTACGAATAAATACTGTCATGGATAAACACCTGCTCAACCTCTCCCTGCATCTCAACAAGTCCCTGTGCATTCATAACAGGCTTTATCGTATACTCATCAGCCTTCACACTTTTGCCCTTTGCGATATCCACCTCTGCATCATGTGAAGGATATCCCATGCTCATACATATCATAAACCTGTCAAGCTGTGACTCCGGCAACAGCTGTGTACCGGCGCTGCCCTTTGGATTTTGAGTGGCCATCACTATAAACGGCTCCGGGACCTTCCTGCTTATTCCATCCACAGTGACATTTCCTTCCTCCATAACCTCTAGGAGCGCAGACTGTGTTTTGGGACTTGTTCTGTTAATCTCATCTGCCAGAAACAGATTACACATCACGGCACCCTCGTGGTACACAAACTCTCCGGTCTGCTTCTGATACATCGAAAAGCCAAGTATATCAGCAGGCAGCACATCCGGAGTGAACTGTACTCTGTGATTCACAAGCGCCATAGCCCTTGAAAAAGCTACTGCAAGCGTAGTCTTTCCCACTCCCGGCACATCCTCAAGCAGTATATGTCCACCTGCCAAAAAGGCAGCAAATGCCTTGATGATACAATCATCCTTGCCCTTTACTGCCTTTTTTACTTCGTCTATCACTAACTGTGCATTATTCATTTGTCTTATCCCCCGGTTAATCATTTTAAACTGCCGATGATTATCTTCATCATCTTATTCATAAACAACTACATTTATTTTACATAGTTTGCATAAATATTTCAACTTTTATCCCTCAAATTAAACAATTCTTAAACCTTATTAATCACCGCTGCTACACGGTTCCTGTGATGACAAGCGTGCTCTCGCCCGGTGTGACAACCCACGCTCCTGTCGTACTATCCTGTGTGTAGGTTGCCGCCGGAACAGTGATTGCACCTGCAGTGCTAGAAAATGTGCCTGTCGCCTCATTGTAAGTGTAATCCGTAGCTGCAGTCCAGGCTGTGCCGTTTAATGCCGCTGTAAGATTACTAAGAACCGGAGCAAATGTGTCTGTTATAACCACTCCTGTGGTATTGGTAGCTGCAACACTTCCGTAGTTTTGAATCCTGAAGGTATAGGTCAGTGTACCGTTTTCCGTCACCTGAACAGGGCTTACCGACTTAGTAATTGCAAGATTTGGTGCAGCCTCGGCATTTACTGTCTCTGCTGCTGTGACGGGAGTGATTCCGGTACCGCTGACTGTAGCAGTGTTTGTAACAGATGCCTCTGTGCCAAGAGGAGCATACTCATTTAACGCTGCCTCATAGATGACAGTTGCATTGCCCCCTGCCGGGACATTTATGCCTGTTATGCTAAGAGGCGGTCCCTGGGTTACTGCAGGCGCTGCCTGGAGTGTGCCGTTTGTATAGTATTTTGCAGTGTTATTCACATAGGTTAATGGTACAAGAGTGTTGGTGTTAAAGGTATAAGCACCCAGATTGTCAGAAAGTGTCAGACCGTTTATCGCGGTATTTCCGGAGTTTACGATGCTCACCACATAGGTTATTGTATCGTTTTGATTGTAGGTGTTTTTGACTGCTGTTTTCGTAGCAGAAAGCACCTCCAGTATTTCTCCGACTGCTATATTTGAATTGGCTACATTGTTGCCATAACGAAGCTGTGCCTGATTAGTAAATCGTGCCATATATTTTCCATCCTTTCATATATTCAGGTATGGTTTAATATATGACACAAATCTACAAATGACACAGATTATTTACTGTCCTGTTTATTTTTCTCCACATCAGCCTTTTTGATAAGCTCTAGAAGCTTTTCAAGCTCCTCCTCATCCACGCCGGTGTAGCCTGAAAGCTCACTAAGGCTCGGCTCAAAGCCATTATCGGATTTTAGTTTCTCCACTGCACGGTTTACCAATGAAACCTTTCCTACCACAGTATTCTCGCTCTCATCCTCACCGGTCTGCTCCCTGATACACTCTTTCATAGACTCCTCTATGGCATCCAGAAGCTCTTTTTCCACATCTATCTCATCCCCGCAGCCGCAGAGCTCAGTAAGGCACATGAAAAGTCCCATGTTTCCCTCCTGTACTACGTCCTCAAAGCCCTCTGATGTAACGGCAAGCTTCTTTGCCATGGCAAGTACACTTTTGAGCCAGAAATTTGATATAGTGTGTATCACACTCTCATCACCTGCGAGCAACTTTTTGTACATATCGTCCTGCTCGGCCTTTGTGTAATCAGGTATCTCTTCAAGCTCCTCAAGATACATCCTAAACATAGGTGAATCCGGGATAAGGCTGTCCTCGTCTATATCAGGCTCAGCTTCATTATCCTGCTTGGCCTTATTATTCTTTCCACCTGCTATGGCATCCATCGAATCTCCTTCTGAGTATATTACATTGTTTAATGCAGCATTTTCAGACGATTCATCCCCATGTAATTCGTCCTGTGATTCATCCTCATAATCACCTGCACTCTCATTCTCCTGCTCATGTGGTGTGATGAGAAATTCAAATACCATATCCTCCTGCGCCTTATTAAGCTCCATATCCTTAAAATAAGACATGATTTCATCTCTGCCAATAGGCTCCGCTGATGTACGGATAATCTCGGCCACGCTCTGCACTGTCTCTATAAAGGTATTCTGATCTAACATATTTTACACTCTCCTGTCTGATTTCCAAAAAATACGTAACTATATCAATCCCTGGATAAAAATAAACAAAATCAAAAGCGGCAGTATGAACTGAAAATACGGTTTAAGCTTCCTTGAAATCTTAAGTCCTGCTCCTGTATTTGCCTCATCTATATACTTATCAAAGCCCCAGCCCCACTTTGTCACGCAAAAAAGCAGATAAACAAGTGAGCCAATCGGAAGAAGCAGGTTGCTTACTATAAAATCCTCACTGTCTAGCACATCCCTGCCTCCTATGAGGTGCAGATTGCTCCACACATTGTATCCAAGTACACAAGGCATACTTGCAATAAGTATTATCACGCCATTTACGAGTGCAGCCTTGTTTCTGGACCAGCCAAACATATCAATGGCAAACGACATGATATTCTCAAATACCGCAATAACGGTTGAAAAGCTGGCAAATGTCATAAACATGAAGAAAAGACAGCCCCATATGCGGCCTCCCTGCATATTTACAAATACATTTGGCAAAGTGATAAAGATAAGGCTTGGTCCTGCGCCTACCTCCACCCCATAGCTGAAGCAAGCCGGGAAAATGATAAGGCCTGACATGATAGCAACAAATGTATCAAGAGCACATATTTTGGCACCCTCACCTGTAAGAGTATGTTCCTTTCCCATATAGCTGCCGAATATCTCCATCGCAGCTACACCCAGACTCAGCGTAAAAAACGCCTGATTCATGGCTGCCGTTATGACATTCTTTATTCCAATCTCAGAAACCGCATCCAGATTTGGAACAAGATAAAATTTCACTCCTTCCAATGCCCCTGAAAGCGTGATACTGTGCACTGCAAGGACTATAATAAGTAAAAGCAGAGCACTCATCATAAATTTACTGATTTTCTCAAGTCCATTCTGCAGACCACGGCTGCACACCAAAAAGCCAAGTACTACCGTAACTATCATCCAAAAAGCCATCTGCTTTGGATCTGCAAGGAGGCTTCCAAATGCAGCTGCCGCATCATCTGCATTCATGCCTGATGTAAAATCTCCCTTTAGGAATTTAAAGAAATACGCAACCATCCAGCCTGAGACTGTTGTGTAATACATCATGAGCATGTAGCAGCCAAACATGGCTATCCATCCGTGAATATGCCATTTACTGCCCTCCTTCTCAAGTGCCTTGTAGCTCATCACAGCACTTTTTCTGCTGGCTCGACCTACAGCAAGCTCCATGGTAAGCACCGGAAGCCCCATGCATACCAAAAATATAAGATAAAACAGCACAAAAATGCCTCCACCATTTTGCCCTGTCACATACGGAAAACGCCATACATTGCCTATTCCTATAGCGCATCCTGCACTTACCAGTATAAATCCCAGACGTGATTTAAATGATTCTCTTTTCATATATATATCTCCTATTGTTATTGCGTTACGTTATCACCCTGCTGTGAGCATTGACTATTGCTTTGTGCTTTATTACTCTCCTCAAAGACTCGCAGCTCCTTTATTGCCTGTCCACCCATCAGATAGAGAATACCTGTATTGAATATAGTCATAAGGCCGATTCCTACATCTCCGAGATCCCAGACAAATGTGTATGCCGCGATACCGCCTACAAACAGCATAACAAGAGCCAGCACCTTGTACATGGTCTGTGAAATCCAGTTATCCCCAAACAGATACGCAACATTACTCCTTGCATAAAAAAGTATACCAAGGAAGGTGGAAAAGCTGAATAAAAACAATGTGACTGCTATAAAAATAACTCCAAAATCTCCAAGATGATACCTCATAGCTGACTGTAATAAATCCATGCCCTCTTTCCCTGCCACTATATTCTCCGGTGCAGTGAGCATGATCATTGCCGTACAGCTGCAAATCACTATCGTATCTATAAATACACCGAGCGCCTGCGTCAGTCCTGCCTTTACAGGAGTATCGCACTCTGCCGCCGCTGCAGCGCATGGAGCTGAGCCTGAGCCTGCCTCATTTGAAAAAAGACCTCTCTTTACACCATTCATGAGCACCGCTCCAAAGCCTCCCGCAGCCACCTGCCTGATACCGAAGGCTTCCTCAAATATCCTTGAAAAAACCGATGGCATCATGCCTATATTTTTAATTATGATAAAAATGGTTATGGCAAAATAGCACACCGCCATGATAGGAACAACTATGTCAAGCACCTTTACCGTAGCATTTTTCCTAAGCACTATTACAGCAGCCACTGCAACTAAAATTACGGTAGTGTAAATAGGTGGTATGCCAAATGCATTTTCAAATGACGATGTAACTGAATTGCTTATAACCTGACTTATGCCACACCAGCAGATTAGTCCGGATATAGCAAACAAAACAGCTATAATAACATGTTTTTTCTTTTTGCCTGATTTATCCTCAAAGTAGTGGTGTATGTAATACGCCGGACCTCCTCGATAGCCTGAGTACAATGGATCCGGCTCCTTGTGAAGCTGTGCCAGTGTAGCCTCCACAAAAGCCGTGGATGAACCTATAATGGCTGTTATCCACATCCAGAAAACCGCACCTGCACCTCCCACTGATATGGCAGCCACAACACCAACCAGATTGCCCATGCCCACTCTCGTCGCCGTAGAGACAATGAGTGTCTGGAACGTGGACAGGCTGTCCTTGTTTTCCTTTTTGCCTGTCAGTGCCTTTATCATGTCCGGAAACATTCTGATTGGTAAAAGCCTTGTCCTTACAGTAAAATAAATTCCTGTCGGAATTAAAAGAATTATAAGCAGGGAGATTCCCACGCTCCCACCGCCGGGCAGTGGAATGTGTATCAGATCTCCCCACAAAAAAGAATAAACTTTTTCAATAAGTGCTACTATCATAGTAAATATCGTCCCCTTAGTTTTTATTGCTTCAACGCATTAAAGATGAAGCCAGTATTACTATGATACAATATGAGCAGGAAACTTTCAATATATTCTGTTTTTTTGTTCTGTTTTTTCTTTCACAAACAGTAATAAATACACTATAAGTCCCTTGCATATGAGATTATAATTTCTTATAATGATATGGTTGAATATTCAAAAGATATACGCCTGGGGAGATAAATAATGATAAAACTAATAGCAACAGATATAGACGGAACACTTGTAAAGGACGGCTCACTGCTCATAGATCCTGAGTACATGTCTGTCATCGACAGGCTCATAGACAAAGGAATAATATTTGTAGTCTGTTCCGGCAGACAGTTTTCAAGCGAATTTAAGCTGTTTGCTCCGATAAAGCACAAGCTTTTGTATATAACAGACGGAGGAACAGTCGTGCGCACTCCAAAGGAAATCCTGAAAACCTATCCTATGGACGAAGATATATGGAAGGGCATGTGCCGGATGGTCCGCGATGAGCTGCCTGCATGCGATTACTTTGCTGCTACTCCTGATTTCTGCTTTGCAGAGGATGGTGGCAGCCCAGTCTTTCACCTGCTTCGTGATTCATACGGCTTTGAGATGCGTGAGGTTGATGACATCACAAGGCTTGACAGAAATGACATCATCAAATTCACTGTCTTTCATCCCGACAAATGCGAAGAGCTGTGTACACCGGTTTTCATTCCGGCATGGAATAAAAAAGCTCACCTGGCAGCCGCCGGCAAGGAATGGGTAGACTGCAACGCAAAGGGTGTCAGCAAATGGACTGCACTCTCATACCTCATAGACAGATTCGACCTGCTTGCGGACGAAGTATGCTGTTTCGGTGACAATCTGAATGATATTGAGATGCTTCAAAATGCCGGTATAAGCTACGCCGTCTCAAATGCCCGCCAGGAAGTTATCGCAGCCGCAAAACACACCTGTGCGCCTTACTGGGAAAACGGAGTACTTAGTGTTTTAAAGTCTTTTTTATAATTTTTTAAATTTTTCAAAAAAAGTACTTGCATTTTTGTAAAACCCTGTGTATAATATCATTTGTCCGTGTGACACAGATATTCACACAGATGTTTGCGCTTCTAGCTCATTTGGTAGAGCACCTGACTCTTAATCAGGGTGTGCAGGGTTCGAGCCCCTGGAGGCGCATTTTTTGTACCCAAATTAATTTACCAACACTTTAAAAGAAGCCGGATTTATTCCAGCTTCTTTTTACATATCTCTGTTTATATACATCTGTTTTTACTTTTTATCTGTTTTATTATCCAAAGCAGCTTCAATCGCATCAATCACAATCTTAAGAGCCTTGATCCTCGCATATTTCTTGTCGTTTGACTCAAGCACATGCCATGGTGCGTAAGTGGTATTGGTTTTCTTTAGCATCTCATTTACAGCAGTCTCATACAGATCCCATTTTTCTCTGTTTCTCCAGTCCTCATCGGTAATCTTCCATTGCTTTTCCGGAGTATTCTGGCGTTCCTCAAATCGAGCCAGCTGTGTATCCTTATCAATCTGCACCCAGAACTTTATGATGACAGCACCCCAGTCTGACAGCTCCTTTTCAAATTCATTAATCTCATTGTAAGCACGCTGCCATTCATTCTCGCTGCAAAAGCCCTCCAGTCTTTCTACCATAACCCTGCCATACCATGTCCTGTCAAAAATAGCTATATGCCCGGTCTTAGGAAGACGATTCCAAAATCTCCACAGATAGTGTCTGGCCTTCTCGTTTGGCAGCGGACTTGCAATCGGATGCACCTCAAAGCCTCTCGGATCCAGCGCCCCTGTGATTCTCTTTATATTTCCACCCTTTCCTGCTGCATCCCAGCCCTCATATGCTATGACAACAGGAATCTTTCGCCTGTATAGCCTGTTATGCAGCTCGCTAAGCTTAGACTGCAGATTTTTGAGCTCCTTTTTGTATTCTTCCTCAGACAGTTCCTTATCAAGTGATATCTCAGAAAGCTTTGGAATCTTCTCAAGCGGGAACACATTCTGTAACAGCGGCACAGCAAGATTACTGTTTTTAAGTGCTGTCTCTATTCCACTAACCAGCGTCTCCAGCACCTGAAGCTCAGCCCATTTTCTATTCTTTGCATCAACTATATACCAAGGATCTGCAGGCGAATTTGTATCATTCAGATATCTGTCAAACACATGCATACACTTGTCATAATGCTTATTCTGCCAGTCTTCATCTCCACTGACACGCCATCTGGTATCCTTATTCTCCTTTAATACCTCAATACGCTTTTTTTGTTCCTTCCGGCTGATTTGGAAGAAAAATTTCATAACAAGATAACCATTGTCAGTCAGCTGTCGCTCGAAGCGCTTCACGCTTTCAATTTTCTTCTTGTACTCCTTCTCTCCTATCTTGTCGTGCAGTACATCCTTTACTACCTCATCCATCCAGCCCGAATCAAGAAACTCAAGCTTCCCCTTTGCCGGAATCTTTACAAAATACCGATATAAAAAAGGCTTGCGTCTTTCCTCCTCTGTCGGCTCGTCCATGGTTGCGACCTTGAAAAATCGCGGATCAATATTCTTAATTACCTTACCGAGCACACTGCCCTTTCCTGCAGTACCCCAGCCCTCAAACAGCACAAGTACAGGCAGTCCATGCTCCTTAATCTGCATCTGAAGCACAGACAGCTTAGAGCGCGCTGCATGCAGGCGCTCATCCAGTTCTTCCTCCTCCGGAATTTGTGGTTTAATCCAGTTTTCTAACATGTAATTACCTCCCAAATATATAATTTCAGCCATAAAACCGCTACATCATTATATTAGTATAGCTTTTTTCAAGCTAATATACAATCTTCACACTATATTTGTTTCAGGTATGTTTCAGTTCTCTGCTTCTCCAATATTTGTCATTTTAAAGCCCTCTCCGTGCACCTCATGAGACTCAACAACCACAATAAAAGAGTCAGGGTCTGCATCTTTTACGGATTTACGCACCTGGTACATTTCCTTACTGTTGCATGCACACATTACCACCTGAATATCGTCCTGCTTATATCCTCCCTGTGCCTTAAGAATAGTGCTTCCGCGCTGACTGCATTCATCAATTACATCGCATATCCTCTTTCCATTTTTTGTGACGATAAAGGCTACTTTGCCTGAATTCATGCCATATATCATTTTATCAATAACAACCGCAGACAGTATATTCACTATCATGCCGTAAATCATTCCGTCAATATCCCGAAACAAAAGTCCTCCAACCAGAATAATTCCGACATCAGTAAGAAAAGAGATGTTGCCCATCGATAAATGAGGCCGCAATGCTTTTACAGCCATGATGATAAAATCAGCTCCTCCTGTTGAAGAATTTCTTGTATAAATCATTGCATAGCCTATTCCGCAAAATACACCTGTGCACAATGCCGCAAGCAGTCTGTCGCCCTGATACACCGGAAATAACGGCGCAACATAGTCAACAATAAAAGAAGACAAAAGCATGCATCGTATTGAGCTGACAAAAAATTTCCTGCCCAACAATTTGCAGCATAGTATCGCAACCGGAATATTAAGCAGAACCGTCGATAAACCAATGGAAATATTAAACAGCCGGTATAAAATAATCGAAATACCCGAAAAACCTGTCATAGGAAACTCTGCCTGCAGGGCGAAGTTATATATACCTATTGCATAAAAGATGCTTCCCGCAAGCTCCCACATAATCTGTACCAATAATTCTTTTTTCTTATTCATATTGCATCTATCCTCCAAAATAAATAAGCGCCCGGAAACAAATCTTACAGTGTAAATTACTGCACCTACGATTTGCTCCCAGACGCTTTAACCACTCATCCGGTGAAGAGTGAACGTTTTCTGATGTATGCAATTATTATATTTGAGATGTTAAATTAAGTCAAGCCGGAATCATCAATTTTCCATATACTACTTCACAAGGTATGACAGCACATCACAAACTGCTGTAGAAACCAGTATTGCAACATACACTCATTATTTCTGCATAAATTCAAACACTGCCTCTTTCGTCGGAATCGCAGGTATTCCACCTCGCTTTTGCACACACAATCCTGCAACTGCATTTCCCAAAACAGCACACTTTCTGATTTCTTCCCATTCCATCTTTTCTACGGGCTTATTTATAGAAAGAATACTGCATAATACGCCTCCCCAGAAAGAATCCCCCGCTCCGGTTGTATCGACTGCATTGGTCTTAAACGCTTTTATGATTTCTTTTCCGCCAACAGCCCATTTCACCACATAAAATTTCTCCTGCAACAACTGCTC
>ENA-UEPD01000640-UEPD01000640.1-human-gut-metagenome-genome-assembly--contig:-NODE-640-length-25886-cov-67.433453_pt1 | contig 25886 bp, 26 predicted proteins | sample MGYA00242895_ERZ507906 | MGnify/ENA primary metagenome ERZ507906 (study PRJEB26167, sample SAMN06115416) | human gut metagenome | host: Homo sapiens | place: China:Guizhou | collected 2015-03-03... | reverse complement strand
TATATTTCCTATCTTGTTTAAATAATCCTCATCTACTTGCTTTATCCGTTCGGGGATAGCCGATAATTGTATTATACGCTGCTCACGACTGGCGCGTACTGTCTTAGCCTTTTCTATTAATTGCGCAGCGACTTGTTGCTCCTGCATCAATGTGGTTATATCTTTCGGAACTGTGAATTTTTCCACATCGCCGGACGATAAATTATTTTCGGCCTCTGCACATAACGAATTATATTGCTTTAATTCACGATTTGAAAACAAACGTTTGTCTTTCAAATCTATTACCTCGGAATCAATTTCGGCTATTCTTTTACGCACTTTTTCCGGTAATAAGGACTTAACAACTTCTATTTGTTTCCGTCTTCCTTCTGCCGTTTCTGACCATCTCGAAAACTCTACTGCATCAAAATCGGTATAACCGAATATTTTCTGTAACATGCTTACATTATCAGAACGCCTGCCACTACTCTTTTGAGTTATTGAAAGCGTTCCGCGTGGATTAGATTTAGTATAACGTAATTCAACCTTATACTCCTCGCCATCATCTCCGATAACCATTCGCGCAAAACCTTTATTTTCGCCATTCTTTAATACGGCATCTCGCGCTCCAGTAAGCAAAGCTCCAATCGCTTTTAAAACAGTACTTTTGCCTAACTCATTATCTCCGGTAATAAAATAGACATTACCTTCAAAATCGGCGTTAAACTCGCTAATAACTTGAAAATTTACAAGTTCTAATCTTTTAATTATCATACTCTCTTTTTTGTTTTAATACTAAGAATCCGCTTAGACGGTTGTTGAACTTTCAACAATGCAAAGATATAATTTGTATTTTAAATGCGCAAACTTTTTTTTAGAAATTAAGATGTAATTAAAATAACTCCTTTTGCACTTTTTCCGGAATATTTTCTAAAACCCAATTTAATTTATTCTGTAACATATACCGGCCAAAGTGCATAATCAAAACGGCATCAGCATTCCACAAAGTAGGCGTTATATTCGGATATAATCTACAGGCTATTTCTTTATATCTCCGTTTCCGGTCTGCTTTTTCTTCATGAAACCCTTTTTTAATGATTCTAATTTTTAATTCACTTTGCCATTTTATCGGATGCACCATAACAAAAGGGATTCCGCACAATTCTATTAATATTTTTAGTTTCTCGTATTGTGCTAACATCTTTTGTATCCTATATAGTTTTCCCAAATTCAAACTATCTTCCGTTTGTTGTACGACATCGTCCGGCCTAACGTTTAATTTTTCAAGAAATATAATAGGGCAGCAAATACTCTTTATATAGCGCAAATAATCCGTCAAATCTGACAACTCTTTAGGCATCTTTAAAACATCAACCTTTTGCCCATAAACACGATACACCGCGATTCCACCATTAGCTCCGGGGTCTATCCCTATAATACAATCCACTTTCATACGTTTATATATTTATCTATCTGTATTTCATTCTTTACCATATAATCGAAGGCCTTCTTTATAGCTTTCAAACGGGCTATATTATGCGCTATCACCGTCAAATCATCAGCCTTTAAGCCTTTCTTCTGTACGTTCAACGCGGTATATTTATTAATCAGACCAATAGAAACACGCCGCATATATTCATGATAGGCAGAAATTTCTTCCTTTTCCGTAACCTTAACGCCATCAGCAAAACCGCAACGATGCAACCAATCAAAACAAAGTCTTTCGCCAACTAATGACATTCTTAGACGACCAGTGTATTTATATTCCAAGAAATAAGCCCTATTCTTGTTTCGTGTAATCTGAATTTCTTTAATTTGGTCTATGATTGGAATTTCTTTTCGTTTTGCAATCTTATAAATCCTCTCAAAAGTTACATTTTGTCTTTTTATAAATGCGTTCAATACTTTGCCGAAATAATTCGCGTTAAATTGTTGATAGTGTCCACTATCCGCATTACCGGAACTGTTTCGCGGCAGATAATCATTCAACTCCCCAACGGATAAAAGTTCAAACGCAGTCATAACGTCAGATAGTGTAAGATATGAGTAATACTTCACGAGCATGGATAAAATGCGCGACTGTATATATTGCCAATCTGTTTCACTTTTTGGTATTACATACCCTACATCAATAGCAATCAACTTAAATATACGCGAAAAATTAGCGACTAAAACTTCCTGCGGCGTGCCTTTTATCTGTCTTTTGGTTGACGCTTTAAATATCTGATAGTCTATATCTGACAAATCTTCCCTTTTTATTTCTTTGAATAGTTCGCGACGCTTTATAATCGCTAAGGGTTGATGCTCTTTATATAATTCTATCTCTTTCATACTTATTCAAAATCTTCATTTAACACACCTAACAAATCGCCGTAAGATAGTCCGCTATTTCCAAGTATCACGCTTTTTTCCTCGCCTGAATCGGAAGTATATTTTATCTGGCCTCGCCTATAATCAGCCCTGATAATGTTTCGTGTTTGCGCTATCCAGTCTTTTTGCATACGTCCTTTGCTCGCGCTCCAATCTTTTACGACGTTGTAATAATACACTAAATCGACTTTCTCAAATTCCGGCGTATTGAAACACTCGCGGAATAATTCAAAATCAAAGAAACGGCTTTTTTCAAAAAGACATTTATTCTTTTCCGACGTTCCGCGTATTTTTTCTCCTTCCTCTTTTTGTGGTATATCGCCAACGAAAGCAAAAAAGCCATTTTTTGCGTTATTTGATTTATTGTTATTATAGTCATTGTTATTAATAGTATTCTTATATAAGGCGCGGACCGTTTTCGGTCCACTTTCGGACCGTTTTCGGTCTAAATCCGGACCGTTTTCGGTCTCTTCATACCGTTTTCGGTCTAAATCCGGACCGTTTTCGGGTTCTTCGGACCGTTTTCGGTCTAAATCCTGACCGTTTTCGGGTTCTAATTTCCCATAGAGCCTGCATTTATCCGTAAATGCAATAACCTTTTTATTTCCTAACTTGCTAAGAATGAAATACCCCTTATCCGCAAGGGCTTTTAGGTTTTTCTGAACGCGTTTAGCACATCCAAATACTAAAGGGAAATCTTCTGATACTTTTTTCTCCGAATACCAGTAATATGTAACACCATCAATACAATAACCATTGCACCAACGAGGGAAAGTAAATACAACCGCCATACATGCTGCTTCCGTTAATGTCAAATCTTTCCTACATGCAAAATTTTGGTCTATTAATAAGCTATATTCCATATAATAAAAAAAAATGCAGGGCTTTCGGCGTCCACTCCTACTCACCCGCATTTAATATTTTTCATTTAACGCTATAATGTGGACGGTTTATAACGCCTTTTCTTTTGCAAAGATACTATTTTTATTTTATCGTCCAAAAACATCCTTAAACTTTTCATCTAAAAAAGAAAGTATTCGCATCCGTATAGATGGGTCTATACAACAGTCCGTAGAATAAAAACGAGATATTAAAGCCTTACGGGAACCGCAAAAACATCCACAAGTATAAAACGGCTCTATATTGGGATAATTATGTTTATACCATATATGATTGGTCCCGTTTGTTGCTACGTATGTTTTGGTAACTATAAATTTATACTTTATAGGCTCATCCGCATTCGGGTTACCTGCCGCGCTACGTCTCACGTCGTTATCTGAATCCTTTGCCAATTCGGCCAACACGGCAGCGGATGTATTCGGGTTACCGGCCGCGCTACGTCTCACGATACAATGGGAATCCTTTGCCAATTCGGCCAACACGGCAGCGGATGTATTCGGGTTACCTGCCGCGCTACTTCTCACGTCGTTATCTGAATCCTTTGCCAATTCGGCCAACACGGCACCGGATGTATTCGGGTTACCTGCCGCGCTACGTCTCACGATACAATGTAAATCCTTTGCCAATTCGGCCAACACGGCACCGGATGTATTCGGGTTACCTGCCGCGCTACGTCTCACGATACAATCTGAATCCTTTGCCAATTCGGCCAACACGGCAGCGGATGTATTCGGGTTACCGGCCGCGCTACGTCTCACGCTCCAATCTGAATCCTTTGCCAATTCGGCCAACACGACACCGGATGTATTCGGGTTACCGGCCGCGCTACTTCTCACGAGCCAATGTGAATCCTTTGCCAATTCGGCCAACACGACACCGGATGTATTCGGGTTACCGGCCACTCTACTTCTCACGATACAATCTGAATCCTTTGCCAATTCGGCCAACACGACACCGGATGTATTCGGGTTACCTGCCGCGCTACTTCTCACGATACAATGGGAATCCTTTGCCAATTCGGCCAACACGGCACCGGATGTATTCGGGTTACCGGCCGCGCTACGTCTCACGCTCCAATCTGAATCCTTTGCCAATTCGGCCAACACGGCATCGGATGTATTCGGGTTACCGGCCGCGCTACGTCTCACGATACAATCTGAATCCTTTGCCAATTCGGCCAACACGGCATCGGATGTATTCGGGTTACCTGCCGCGCTACTTCTCACGCTCCAATCTGAATCCTTTGCCAATTCGGCCAACACGGCAGCGGATGTATTCGGGTTACCGGCCACGCTACGTCTCACGTCGTTATCTGAATCCTTTGCCAATTCGGCCAACACGGCAGCGGATGTATTCGGGTTACCGGCCGCGCTACTTCTCACGAGCCAATCTGAATCCTTTGCCAATTCGGCCAACACGGCAGCGGATGTATTCGGGTTACCGGCCACGCTACTTCTCACGTATACACTCTCATTTCTTAAAAACTCTTTTTTCCCCATATTCATTTATCTATTAATTTAAATGGTTTATATGATTCTTTTATTTTCTGTATATTTTCATCGCTTTCATTTGGAACTATTGAAACAACCGGGTACCGTGAATGGGTATCAGGCTTTTGCGATATACAAAATTGTACATTCATATCCCATATAATCCCCCGAACAAATCCCCTTTCATATAACACGGCATCGAAAATATCGCGTATATTGGGGATAGTTGAGGCGGCTCCCTTTGTTACAAATGTCCATACTCCTGCGATTCCCTTTATTAAGGGTATTATAAAGGTCATAGTTAGTGTTATATCCCACCCATTATCTCCCCGTCTTGTGCGTCTATTAGGATACTTTTTAGATACATTTTCCATTAAGTTGGGATATTCATTCACATTTAATGCTGTGTATTGCATACCGTCCCAAACATGGAACGTCTCGCCATCGCCATACGCTACACGTGCTCCTGCGTCGTTTCTATATTCATACGATTCATTACATACGTTTTGCGCTTCATCATCCGGAAATATTATTTGTATAGTCTGCGGCCTATCTCCATATACCTTGTGAAATAGCCCTGCATATTTCCCCCTTGCTATAAAGTAATCCACACTTTGCGGCAGTCCTTTATCATTTTTCAATCCTACACAAATAGACCCTATTCGGGGGAATATAAGTTTATTTGTTTTCGGAATCTGTTTTTTTATTCTCCCACTTACCATATACAACCCTTTCAAATAAAACATAAAAATAAGTCTTACTATATCCGTTATAATCAGTCTTCCGCATCGGGCATATCTGTTTTATATACCATCCATCATTACAGCTTGGATTAATTTCGTGTATATACTCAAAATATGAAACTTTTGTTTCACGATTCGGCATCAGTGAAAGTATATATCTTATTATCTTTCTCATATCTCTAAATTATCATTCAATAATTTTTTAATCACTTGTTTATTCTCTCTTTTTTTTGATTCTGCGGCCTTTTCTTCTTCTTTGCGTATGGTAGCACCTTTTTTGGATTTTACCGCCGTAGAAGGCTTTTTTGTGCGTTTATTGGGCTTGTTTTCTTTTTCTTCATCATCTATATTAGAAATATTCTTTTCGGGTGCAATTTCTTTCTTATCTGATTTTTTGCTTTTCACTAAATCAGATAAAGTTAAGGAAGTTATATTTTCATTCAAATTAGAATCTGAATCCAAATCAATAACGCCACTAACGACCGTGAAAACATTGTCTTTCTTTTCGTTTTCAATAGAAGCCAATTCTAATAATGCCGGAATTTTCAAGGCGTTAGGGCTATCTGTTTGATTTTTCAAATTGTAAGTAGGATTTTTGCGCCAATCTTTCGGACTAAAATTATATACTCTTTCTATTGAAGTATCCGGATAATTTTCTTCCCACATTTTTTTATATAAATGCGCCTGTATTTCGGCTTCCTCATAAAAACCCTTCCGACCGCTTTTAAAGTCTACTATTGCGTTTATCCGTTCATTACTCCCTGGACGTACTAACATAGTACAAACTAAATCAATCATGCCAGCGTAACCGATTGGATGCGCTAAAGCAATCTCCACTGCTAACGGCTTTACATCGTAATCCGTTATAAATTGGGCAAACGCTAACACATCTTTTTTAAGTTGGTCCGCATAATAAATAAAGTCGTTAGGAAGGCTTTTATTCTCTATATACGCTTTTAGTTTATCTTTTAAGCCGTCTAAATCATAAACACGGTTTATTAATAGTTCCTCAAACGCAGCGTGCATAAATGTACCATAGGCTGCGCGTTCGTCTCTATACCTTTCCGCTTCTTCTATACCTTTCTCCGCAATCCAATTAATCAGAAAAGGCGATTTAGGTAATGTTTGTGATAAAATCGTAGTTACAGAGGGATAAAATTTCGGAGTTCCTGTATCATCAAATAGATAATAATACCTTTGCCCGTTGCTATTGAGTTGAAACAGCTTGTATCCCGGCTCTATCAATGCAGTAGAATCGAAAAATAAAGCTTTCATTTCTTCCGCAGTCATACCCGGATAAATTTCAAATACTTCATCTTCATTTTGTTCTAATGAAAACGGCGACTTAATTTCTTTTTCTTTCATGATTATTTTTTATTTAGTTCGTTAATACATGCAATCACAGTAATTATACATGGCAAGGCCAAAAATAATAAAGTCGGATTATAGAAAGACGTACAGATAAAAACAAGCCCAAATAAGCTAAACAGAATCAAAATAGCTTTTAATTGGAACTCATTAGATAAGGCATACTTAACCAATCTTTCTAATACAGACATAATACATGTTTTTTTCATTGTATATCCTCCTATTATTTTTTATTTGCCTTATAAAAGGCATCATATAAATTATTTATTATTTCAATATTTGATTTTGATTTAGAAACAATTACACACTTATCCCACCCATTATAAGATAATTCTATTTTGTATTTTATATTGTTTCTATCAAGGAAAGAAGATACTTTATTAATTTCCTCGCTATTATCTATTATATTACTGAAAGATAATCCGCGTGTCGTTAATACATTTGCAGAAAAGTCATACCCCAACATTATAGCAAGCTTCCATAGCTTTTTACGTATAAACCAAATCTCACCCATACAAGTACACTCCTTTTCAGTGATATTTGGATTAAGAATATTAATTGTTTTCATATCAGTTATTTTTTGTTTTCCGGAAACCCGTCCGGCCGGTTGTTGAACTTTCAACAATGCAAAGATATAATTTATATTTTAAACGTGCAAATTTTTTTTTTAGAAATATCTATTTTTTTTTTTCGTATCATAATTAATCGCCTTTCTCCTTAATCCGTTCCAAAACATCCCTATTAGCTTCTAATATTTCATCAAAAGAAGGAATAGGCATCCACGCAATTTCTTCGTAATACATTGCCGATTTCGCCGCCCAATTTCCATTTATATAAATATTTTCCGATACAAAATATTTATCATGATGTTTCATTCTATTAAGAACTAATACTTTTTCTTTGGATTCCGGCAAACGTTCTTCTACACTTATCCACGAAAAATGTTTTTTCATCCATTCTGCACCACTGGCAAAAGCCTGTTTATCTAAATTCATAATTCAAATAGTTCTTTTTGTTTATATACATTGCCGTTTTTCAGTCTCACTTCACCCAAACACTCTTCCCGAAAGCGTTTTTCCTGCGCATCGAAATATTCTTTGTCTATTTCAGTTCCCCAAAAATCAAAACCCATTTTATAGGCGGCTATTCGGCTGCTCCCGCTACCCAAATGAGTATCTAAAATCCTATTCCCTGGTTTAGCAAATGTTTCTAATAGGAATTTATATAAGGCGACCGGTTTCTGCGTCGGGTGTATCCTTACCTCTTTATTTTTCATATCCTCTTGTAGAAATCCGCTCCATCTAAAAGCAAACAATTTCGCAGATTTATTAAAAGAGGTCCACGCTAATTCACAGTCCGCAAAATCTGTTTTCCCGTTTTTCTTATCCCATACGACCCAGCACGGACTATCATACGGTATTTGTGATATAAAATGATTTGCACCGAATATTATTTGATTCTTTGACACTCTCATTAATTCATCAAATAAATGTTTTTGGGGTTTAGCTCTATCCCATGTTTTAGGCGTGTACTGTTTTGCTTTTGCTCTATTGCCTCGCGAATGGTTTTTTAATCCATCTTCACCTATCCCGTAGGGAGGGTCTATTATTGCTAAATCATAAAAAGCGTATGGAATATCTTTCATATATTCCATACAGTCCATATTATATACTTCGCTTATCGGCATTTTATACGACTTTATTTTATATATCATTTTTAGTACCTAATAAATGCTTTGTCTGTTCATTATACGGAATACATTTAATATAACTTTCAGATACGCATCCATACCGAAAAATATCTTCCTTATAATTACTGAAAAAATCGGCTTTCCATTCATCCATATTATTCAAATCCGAAAAGGAAGTTCGGCGTACAATCGCATTCATGACAAATAATATTAATCCATTCCGGTTTAATTCTTTGCGTCTTTCCTCTGCATAAATTTGACATGTTTACGCGTTGCGTGTTTTCATTCGCGCCACTAAATAACTTTTTCGCGATTTCTTGTTTTAACACTTTCTTTCCGTTAGCCTCTGATTGGGCAATAGCTTCGTTTACTTTCAATCTCATTTCTATAAGTTTTAAAAAATTCTTGGTTTATCATTAATATATAGTCCGCAATTAGGGCACATTTTTTCTACCCATTTAGGCGGCTCTTCATCATCATATAAACTACATTCGTAATCCGTAACCTCCATAAAAGAACCGCATTCGGGGCAGTCTCCATCACCTAATAATGTTAGATTCATTAAGTCCATATAATCACTATATTTTATACGGCTTATTCCCATATCTTTAAACACATCTAATATATCTAATATCAATGTATCTAAATCTATACATTCTCGGAGAGTTTTACCGAAATAAAAAGAATCATTTATTAATATATCCCATTTCGGGCAATAATCAATAATAATACTTGATATTGTTTCCGGCGTTTTACTGGCTCTGCCTGCCAAATGCTTTAAATTCTTATCGTCTTTTACTTTCATTTCTCTCCCTTTCCTTTGACTATGCAAATTTAATATTTAAATATAACATGTGCAATTTTATTTTTAACCACTCGTATGAATATATAATTTTTATATTCATGATAGAGGATATATAATTTAATATAGTATCTTTGTGGCGTCTATAAAATGAAACTCTCTTTTTTCTTGGCTGATAGGTTTTTCTTTGTTGTTTACCTATCAGCCTTTTATTTGCCTTATTCCCATATCTATTATTTTTTGTTTTCCGGAAACCCGTCCGGCCGGTTGTTGTCTAACTTAGAAAGCTTTGGGCTTTATAGCTTCATTTAATCGGATACCGAACCCTCATTAAACCCTTCGGATATACTGTCCATCTTTATCCTCTTACGGCTTTCGCCTTATAACCGGTCGTTTTGGATACTCTTAGTCAACCGGTGGGGGCTTTCTTTGTTTGACACTACAAAGATAGTGCGTTTATTTTAAACGTGCAAATTTTAGATTAAAAAAAGAGGGATTTTTTTCAAAAACAAAAATAAGTCATTAAAATAATACTTATTTCAGGATAATTTTAAATTTAAGCGACTTTCTAATCGAAACAATGTATTTATATACCTACAACAAGAAAAATGTCTTAGAATTGATTTTTTAAAGCCCAAATAAAAAGAGGGCGAAAAACCGCCCTCCACTAATACCTAAAAATAGATGATGAAAAAACTTCTTAACTATTAACTAAGCACTACAAAGATATATTTATTTCCGGATAGATACAACTTCTACGCCTTTTATTTCTGTATATGGATTTTTAGAGACTATATTAAAGCTTCTTTCTTTTATCTTTTTTGTTTTCCATAAGAAGCTTAAAAAACGCTTATATATAATAGTCTCGTACAATATTAAACTATCCCTTATTTGAATGTCTCCTATTAAGGTATCGTTATATACGCACGCCTCTATATTGGTCCATGAATCACGAAAAGATACACAAGGTATCAATTTGTAGGCCGTATCGCCTGGTATATATATAAGGCTATCTTTTACCTGTGCTCTAATCTTTATAATAGTTTCGGCTTGAATCTTACTAAAATTTTGTAGTTCCTCATTTTTCCGCTTTAGTTTGTTTATTAAGTCTGCATCTTCCTTCATGAACCTTTCGTAATCCTGAATGGAAAGCTCCAAAACCCCAACTTTTGCGGCGTTCAAACTATCTTTTGTTTGGTACCGGTAAACGTCCTGCAATAACGTTTCCGTGTTGGTTCTGTATTTGTCCCTTTCCCCTGTTAACTGATTTATCCGGGAACGTTGCACCCATATAGTGACAACGGCGGCAACCGCCAAAGCAATTGCCGCAATTATAATATACTTTTTCATGGTTCGTTAGCTGTGTAAACTAATTGGCTGCTTCCCTCCGTTGTGCTTAACGTCAAAATGTATTTGCCGCCATCAACAAAGATTAATCCGTTTATTTCGTCCTCTGATACCTCAATTTGAGTAAATGCCAAAACAACCCCATCAATAAAAACTTTCGGCGTGTTGTGCAATGGGTCTGCATTTGCCGCCGTAATGAAATTGTTTATATCCTCCTGCGGGTTGGTTACTTTCTTTGTGTTTTCTGCGTTATCCTCAACGGTAACAACGAAAATATCATCATTTCCGTTTATTATCGCCTCCAACAACGGCGTAATACTTAACCCGGCTTGGGTTCCTTGACTTGCAACGAACTTTTGCAAGTATTCTTTTTGTTCCTGCTTTGTCATAACTGATTATTTATTGTTATACTTCCATTTATAGCCTCCTGCGCTTTTTCTATTTCCTTTTAATACCGAAACAATATTTCCTTTGGAAATACTCATCTTTCCTGCCGCTTCAACAATACTATTATAACTACACACATATTTGCCACTCATTGTATATTGAATAACTGATTTTTTAGTATTGTCAATAGCCCTTTTATTTCTTGTACCAAATTTCATATTATATTTATGGCTGCACCATTCTAAATTATCTGCATTATTGTTTAGTTTATTTTCATCTTTATGATTTATTTCTTTATAACATTTTGGATTTGGAATAAATGCCATTGCAACCAATCTATGAATATAAAAAAGTCTTTCATTCAGTTTAACACGCAAATAACCATTTCCATTATTTACGCCTTTCAATTGCACATTGTTAATTAAAGAATAAACATTTCCATAATTACTAATTTGATACTTTCCACCACTTCCGGGAATTTCTTTCCATATTTCCATATTATACCGATATTAAATTAGCCGATAAAAGAAGCGGGAAAAGGCTATCGGCTTGCCCTTGTCATTCGGTAGCTACTCCGAACTATTCCCGTCGCAAATTTAGTATTAAATTATTTTTTTAATGGCTAAACAATGAATTTTTGCAATTCTGTTTCTAAATTCGTTATCCAACATGTATTTGCAATCCTTTTCATTATCAAAGAAAAAGTTTTCGGATAATACCGCCGGGCAAACCGTATGTTTCAGAATATAAAATTGGCTTTCCTTGTCGGGGTCTCCGTCGCTTGTATCTTTGCGTATTTTCCAACCGTCCGGAGCAAATTCTTTTTCAGCCTCTTTATATAGTTCCGTTGCTATCAAATCGGCTTTTGTTTGGCCGACGGACGTATAAGCCTCCCAACCGGTGCCACCGCCTGCGTTTGCGTGTACGCTTATAAGAAAGCATTTACCGGAGGTCTCTGAATATATCGCGTTTGCACGCTTACAACGTGCCGACAAAGATACATCTTTTGTCTCCGGTACTAATATTCTATACTGAATTCCTTCTGCCTCTAACATCGAACTAACACGCTTGACTATATCACGGTTGAACTCCCATTCAAACAACTGCGTACCATCGTCCCAAACCGGCGAACGCTTACCGGCTGTATCAATACCGTGACCTCCATCAAGAATTACAACTTTACTCATTTTCGTTTTCTCCTTTCTTTTTATTGTTTTTGTCGGGGTCGTCCCCAAATTCTTTTTCCACTCTTTCAATTATCGGTTGCAAATGCGACGGCAAAGCCCTTGTAAACTCCAAACGGATAACATGGTAAATAATACGTAATGCCAAATTCCGGGGGTACGCAACAATAAGATTGCGGAACGCATTTTGCAAATAAACGTACATAAACACATAAGTAAGCGATTTAACAACTACAATTGCCGCTTGGTCGTCGCCGCAATTTTTCATAATGAAAAAAATCGCCTCCACAATAAACAGATACAAAAGCAATTCGCACAATGCGTTTTTGAACTTTCGGAACGAAAAGTTTTTGCATCGTACAATCGCCACGCCGTCCGCCCTCATGCCCGCCCAAATATTGAACGCAAACATTACTACTAACGCATAAACAAAATCTTTTGTCGGGGTTAAATACCCAAATAACGGGCTAACCGTGGAAATGGCGATTATACGCCATTGCTCCCAATTAAATATTTTTTCCATATTATTTTAATAAAACATTCATCGGGAAATCAAATCTATATCCTTTATCTAATGCCCATGCAAAAATCGTTTCTGCATCTGAAGCAAACTGCATAAAATTCCATTCGTGACTAAAAACTATCATGTCAAATGCTTGCATTGACCCACCGGCACTATTATAATAATTCAAACAGCCCTTAACATTGCTCCAACGCTGTTGTATTTGTTCTAATCTGAAATCAGTTTTAAATATACACAATTGGGTTTCACTATCGTAATATCTATCTCTTGCATCTAAATATGTTGACTGCTCATCAGATAAATAATAATTAGTTTCTCTTGCTTCTTTGTTGTAACTCCAATCGTCGCAACCCAAAAAACCTAAACAACCACAATTTGCGTCCCTTTCTCCTCTGCAACTTTCTAATGTACCTTTAAAATAGTCATTTCGTGGCACACGGTCTATAATATCATAGTTCCCTATTGACGTCATTATACCATTTACAAAGTCATTCCACCATTGTTTACCGTTTTCATAGGTAGCTGTTTTCCAACTTTCACCATTTCCGTGATAACCGAATTTCATCCAATCCTTATTGTATATAAAATCATTTTTAAACTTTGCAGGAATATCGCTCATTGTTCTTTGTACATATAGACTAACGGTTATTCCAAATTTCAAATGCCATTCTCTTAATTTTGCAAACGTTGAATTATCAAATATTGAATTGTATGTATTCGCATTTGTCACAATATCTGCTATTCCATCTTTAAAATCATCTAAACTAAAATGAAAGAACTTGTTAGCGTTTTTCCTTTCTATCTCCGTAAAATGTCTCGTGTCTAAAAGTGTTGGTGTGTCACTTACTGAATACAATTTTGGGGTATTAACAGATAAAACCTTACTACCGGTTTTATTAAATTTAGCATCATTGTACTTTCTATTAGAAATATACAGATATTTTGATTTAAGCGGTATAAACACGTATTTTGGCAAAATTCCTTCATTGCTAACATATCGTTTTACTTGGTTATTTTCGTCTGTTATTGCTGATTTAGCAGCATAGGAATTTCCAAAACAATACGCATCTAATAGTATATACTGATTTACATATTGACTAACATCAACCTTAAAACAATTATAGTTATTTGAATTTTGCTCCGTAAACCGATTATCAAAATACTTATTATCATGCAGTTCTATGGATATTTCGCTCGGCTCCTGATTTGTAAGTAATACATCCCTCTTATATTCTTCTGCGTCTAAAGATTCCACTTCGGTAACATCTTCAATTAACACATACATTGCTTTTGTTCGGTCGATAACGTCGTTAAAACCTATACGTATTCTCTGATAGTCTTTTTGTGTTGAAAAGACTTGTGACTTTGACGAATGAAGAGAAGTAAGTTGTTCTTTAACACCCTCTGACGTATATCCATATATATTATTAGAACTATAATTGGATATATCCCCATTATATGTTACTTTATATTGTTTCCCCACCTCAATCATATAAGGCATATCAACTCCTATGTATTGGAGTGTTAATTTAATATATGCAGAATTTGCATTTGAACGTTCCTCTAACTCGGCAACTTTCGCTGCTGTTGTAATTCCCGCATCAAATTTAACCCAATAGCCATTTTTATTCGTAAGGATTAAAACTTGGTCAACCAATTTTATACTTCCAAAATTAGCATAAATTCCCGGTTCTGATGCAATATAAAAAACATTTTGGTCGGGCGTACCCGGATTTGTTGTTGGGGTCGCAATTCCCGCAAATGTTGCATTGCTTCCGACCGTTGAAATTATAGACAATAACGTATTTTGCATTATTTCCCCGGTAATTTCTTGATTCCCATTTGTTTTAATAACGTCGGAAACCGCTTGTTTTAGTTGTTCGTAATTTCCCATAATCTAATTATTTAATTGTTTTTAAAATCATTATTAAAATCGTCGTTAAAATCTCCTTTATTGCTTATAATATAGCCACGTCCTATTTTCTTCACGACGGTATTTGTTTTAAACTCAATTTCCACGCTCGCCAAATCCCCTTGCGTTTGCCATTTCGGGGTTATTAAAAACGTGTCGCAATCGTATTCCCTGCCGTATTTTATCAGGATTGCAAAGCATATAATGCAGATACTGCTATAAATCTAAAATATTCCCAATCCATTTTCATATTTCAGCATAATGTATATTATATTTGCCATTACTACTATATTCAATACATAACATTTCTCCTGTAAGAATGCTATTACTGTCAAAATTTGAAGATATACGACTTTCAAAACATAAACCCCATTCTGTATTATTTACATACATCATCCCAACTAAATGTAATGTAAAATATAAATTACTTATGTCTCGTATCATATTTTTTTTACCATCTCTAAAGTCTAATACATCTTGTATAGTTATTCCCGCAGCATTTATTTCATCCATATTCATCGTACTACCTGATTTTGCTTTAAAAGAATCAATATTGACCTTTAACAATGGATTATAAATATTTTGTATAGGCGCGTCGGTTGTTATGGTCATTACCGTAAACTTGCTATTAGTAATAACCAATTTAATATAACGTCTTACTACCGAATAAGTTTCCGGATTGGTGTACATAGTAGAGAAAACCAACTCCCCGTTATCATTATTACCACCTTGGAAATTACCTACCGTTTTCAGATTCCATACGATTAAGTCTTTTCGGACGTTGTTTGATAGCACGCTAACAAATATCTTCCTATTATCTCGTATAGGTCCTTGTATTACGTCTATATAGGAGCCTCCAATCATAGATTCTATTTGTGAAGCTATGCTTATCGTTTTTGTTCCGAACTCATCAGATTGCGTAAGTAAGTTATTAAGTACATATATATTCTTTGCTAAATTGTCAGCCTGTGTTGCAATCTCCTTAATTTGGTCTAAGAATACAGTAGTAACCGACCAATTAGAGTAATTTATACTTCCACCTACATTTGTTCGTGTAGCCTTTAAAGATATTACCTTTCGCCCCGTGGCTATTCCGGTAAATTCCAGTACTTGTTGTTGTTGTAGGTTTGTTCTTGCCAACGTCATAGGCACAAGTTCACTACTATTATTAAAATAGAAGAAACTTGTAATAGCTTCGCGATATAGTGACAAAGCTATAAGCCTATCTAAAATAACTTTATCACTATCCGAAAGTGCGCCATTATTGGTCGGGATAGCTTGCATATACATTCTAAGTTCATAGGCTCTTTGTGCCCATGACCAGGAACCCTCCGATTCAGTTCTAATTACTGATGCGTTAATAAATGAGCATGTTGTAGCGCCGACTTCTTCCTGATATTCAAAATATTGTACTTTAGTCTCGCCTGCTTCGGTGTATTGTGTTATACGCAACATGCGAGCTATCTGCGTATTTTGCGCACGGTACGTGCCTACATAGATATGTAGACCGTCTTCTATATTATTAAATACATCAAATTGGGCGTTTTTATTGAAATCGAAAGATTCATCTAATTGCTCTATTTCTACCCCTCCGCTATCCTTTAGAATATCCTGAATGCTTTTAGCGTTTGCAATACTTGTACCGCCATCGTACCCTCCGGCATCAACAAAATAGACTTTTCCGTTAGTTCCGTCTATAATCATAGCCGATTTACGCTTATCATTGCTTGAACCGATACCAAAATTAAACAGACCATTTTCGACCACTGCGTTATACTTACCGGCAACATGGCCGCCTACTTCTTCTGTCACTGTCCCCTGTCCTTCGGCATGAGAATTCATACCACTTGCTTTAGTAAGTTGTCCTTCGGCATGAGAATTTATACCACTTGCTTTAGTAAGTTGTCCTTCGGCATGAGAATTTATACCTAAAGCACTCGATTGGTATCCTTCCGCGTGAGAATTACTGTTTGTTGCTTTTGTATTATAGCCCTCTGTGTGCGAATCTAAACCACTTGCCACCGTTTTTTGGCCTTCTGCGTGGGAATAATCGCCGGACGCCCGTGTTTCACTCCCTTCGGCGTGTGACGCACCACCATCAGCCACAGTAATACGCCCTTCTGCATGCGAATTATTCTTGTTTGCATGGGTTTGGAATCCTTCCGCGTGGGAATAATCGCCGACCGCCTCCGTTTCTTGGCCTTCCGCATGAGAATTAACACCCCTTGCGTTAGTACGTAGGCCTTCCGCATGGGAATTATTTCCGACCGCCTCCGTTCCTTTGCCTTCCGCATGAGAATTATTTCCGACCGCCTTCGTTTCTTGGCCTTCCGCATGAGAATTAACACCGCCCGCTGTATTATTAACATAATCATTAAACACTTCACCGCCTCCTTTAGAAACGCCTATAAAAATAGGTGTAAAATTCCATGCTGTACCGTTTGTACTTGTTAATATACCAAGTTGATTAACAGTAATAGTTGTATTTCCCGAATTTTTAAAATTCGTATAAGTACCTACTTCGGTGGTAATATAGAATGAATTTCCTTCTACCACAACGGGAACCGTACTTTTTGTAGCAATGCCTAAGAATTGATACTCTGGTCCCAATGTGTCCACCATTGATAATAAAACCGCCTGAAGTACATTTCCGGTTATCTCATAATTGCCGTTTTCCTTGATAACAGCTTTTATACTCTCTTTGATTTGGTCGTATGCCATAACTTTTAATTTTAGAGGTTATTAAATTCGTTTTCGTTTGGTTTAATATTAAAGTCGTTATTAAAGTCGTTATTAAAGTCGCCACGAAAGACGCTACCTAATTTCTTAACAACTGTATTAGTTTGGAACTCAATTTCTACGGAGGCTAAATCGCCTTGCGTTTCCCATTTTGGCGTAAATAGGAACGTATCACATTTATATAAACGTCCGAAACTATCCCTTATACTAATATGGTCACTTAACCGGATTAAACGCATAACATCGCAAAGGTATTCCGGCGCAAGGATATTAAACCGATATACTTTTTCCGAAAGTTGTTTAATCGGAAAGAAATAACCGTCCCTTTCTTCGCCTTCTTCCTCAAATGTATAATCCGGCTTTCCTATTTCAGTACAGAAATAAACGCGGTTTCTGAACGTCGGGTTTCTATATACAATTATGCCAGCGTCACAATATAGCGTATCATCATCGTACCACTCTATTGATAGATAATTTTCAGAATCATTTATTATCGTAAATATGTCCGAATACCATGTATTAACGCCATCATTTAAAACGGCATAATACATTCCTATCGGTATTTTTTCCTGCAAGGGGAAATAAGCCGGATACACAATAACCTCCATTTTATCGGTATTTTCCGGCTTTGCTAATTGTAAGCCAGTTAGAACCATTTGTTCCGTTATATCCAAAACGAAAACCCCGTCTTTAGTATATAACTTAACGTTAGGGTTAAATACCTCGTTTGGCTTCCTCAATATCTGAAAGGGCAAAAGACTATGCGCAGGAGTAAATAACGGGTATATATTCCCGTAAGCATAACTTTTCCGGCTGTTTTGTCCGTCTATATTGTCGTACCACGGCAATACACTCAAATTATTATTTTCGTTCATATCTCCTCCGTATTAAATTTTAATTCGGCTTCCGCTGACCTACTCGACAAATTTACAGATAATTTGCTAATCTGACCATTTCCGACAAATGTTTTTATAATTCCGTTCGGGTTTATATCATCTTGCCCAATAGGGAATACTACTTTTTGTTTTTTCTTTCGTTCTATTCCCTTAACCGTGATTTCTTTTTCGTTGATTCTCGCCCGACGCGCTGGTAAATCATATATCCAGTATGTAGGCTGTAAATTCACAAAAGCAAGAAAGCCGTTTTGAAGCTCTGAAATCACATTATCAAACATTAAACTAACAAATGGTACTTTATATTGCCCGTCTACTAAGTTAGCCGCAAATATTGCGAAGCCGTCTTGACTTATATTATCAGGATTGCAAAGCATATAATCTATATCGGAAGTAAAATTAGACACCGTTATATCTTCTTTCTTATCCGCTTCTACATACTTACTTAATATCTCTATCGGATACCCGTTAAAAACTTTAGTGCAGTCGTCCATCCAAGAAAATTCATACCGTGAAGACATTTCCGGCTTATCAAACTTATACGAAGATTGGCCGAACGCAATCGGTTTATAATTCCGCTTGTTGGCGATTTGCGTTAAATCTAAAACCATCTCCGGCGATAAAACGTAACTACCACCGTTTTTAAAGTATAAAATATGCTCTATTCTTAATTTATCGTCCTCTATAAACCAATACAATTTATACGTATTTGCTAACATAGACATAATTTGCTGAAACGTAGTAGGTGCCTTTTGTGCCGGTGTATTATATATCCCGTTTATTATGTTAGATTTCGGCGTTATTAATAACGTCTGATTCGAGGTTCCTGTTATCGGGTTTGTCGTACCGTATAAAAATTCACTGTATTCACTCGTAGGAAAATGAGTAACGCCCGGCGCAATCTGACCCAACAAAACGGATATAACACTCCATAGTGGGAAATTGTCTGGCACTATATATTCTTTACGTCCGGACTTCTCGAAAATACTATCCCATACCGAAGAACTAAACCAAACGGATGTATTTAGCCATTTACTTTGCCCTAAAGGGTACATTTTGGCTAATGTAATAAGCACTGGAGGCGCGAAATATTGCCCCCATCCCGTTTTACCGTATTCCGTTGGCGTGTCTGAATAACGATTTGAGATATAAGCTATATCTACATCATACCCGATTGCATGAGTATAATTTTTATTATTCCCTACAAAATCATCCGTAGGAATCGGCTGCGTTGTATTGCCTGATATTGTTTCTACATCGCATATTAAACGGGCATATATACTATAAGAATACATATAGCCCTTTAATGTGCCTACCATTCCACTACCTTCTTCCGGCGTAAGCGTAAATTCTAAGGTATCTAATATTGGCGTACGGCCCTGTATGTCTTTCTCAAAATAATATAGCCTCATATTATCCGTGGTCCGGACTAATGCTATTGCAACCCTATTAGTTAACGGTCCTATTTCGCTATATCGTATGTGCAACCGATAAGTATTCAAATAAGGGTGCGACAAATCACCTTCATAAAAAACCGGAGTCGCGTCGTCAGGGTCTAATATCTGCATATTCCCGACATAATTACGGCCTAAATCTTCTAAAGCACCCCCTTCGGCGGACAAATCTATTTCCTTTAATAGCTGTGTGAAATAAAACCAATACTTATTTTTTAAATCGCTTCTATTGTCCACCGCCGTTAATACGTCCTGCTCCCACGACATCCCCGATATAAAACATGAAATCTTATCATCGCCGGGAAGGTAGACTTGAATAATCGGGCGTTTTGTGATAGTTAGGCTTTCGATTTCCGGCGTTAAGGGAATTAAATCGTATTCCTTCTCGAATCCGGCTAATATATCGTTATACTCATCGAATACGTCGGGTTTAACCTCTACTGTCATATCGTCTAAACTTATGGTACAGTCGGTTTGCATGAATTTTCCCGACCAATATTTCTCCCAACTTAACCCCAAATCGTTAGATTTAATGATAGTGACATAATACACCGTAGAGAAATCACACGCCATTATAAATTTATAATCGTCAAAAGTGTAAGTTAACTTTCCGCTTAACTTTTTCCTATAAAATTGCTGCGAAGTCTCTAACTCATACTCTAAGTTTAAATCGTCTTTATATACCGGCTTTGTGTATTTGAATGATGCTTTTAAAACGGCCTTATTTCCATCCATTCTTTGCGATACGACTATGATTTGACAACCGTCCGGTACATCTACCGTTAAATTGAAGTTTGCATCTGAAATGGAGGTTCCGCTCCCTTTCATAAACTTTTGTAGATGTACATCAAAATACATTGCATATCCTTGCCGGAAACGGTTATAAGAACCTATAATGTTTATACGCATTCCGGCTGACACCGGAAAAACGTATAAATCGCTGTACATATCAGTAATCACGCTACCGCTCGCGCTTATGGAGCTATCTTTAATAACATATAACGGCTCCATTTCGGTTAATTCGGGGTTATATCCGTATTCTTGATAATCTACCGAAAGCAAGAATTTATATATAGGGTTTATCATCTTAATTTCCTTGTTAAGTTCTTATATTCAATTATAATTCTCCCGTCTTTATCTAAGTATGTACGCCTTTCGCCTTGTTTCTTTATTGCGTTTACGTCCCTTTCTAATTTGCTTAAATCCGCACCGGAACTGGCACCAATAGAAATCAGGTCTGCCCCTTTGTATGCGTTTAGATACTTATGCGCAAACGTCCCGTTATTCATAGAGTTTATCACGTCCGGAATATATCGACGGAAACGGCGCGAATTTCGTTTGTTTATCACGGCAAAAAATTCGCCGCCTTCTGCCCTGCGTCGTGTACCATCCGGTTTTTGCCCTAAATCTATATCGTTTCCGGATTGATGGCTACCACCTTGCAAAAGTTCAACAGTTCCTTCGCCATACGTTTCAGTACCTGAATTTTTCGCCATTTGTGCAGCCTTTATCTTAGATGCAGCAAAGCTTCCCCACATTACAGCAATAGCCGGAATCGCGCCCCATATACCCAACTGCCGCCAGATTAATGCGGTTGCCGTCACAAGCGAGCTAATTTGCTGTGCTGTGTCTATTGCTTGCTGCTGACGTTGTGCCTTTTGTTGCTCTTTCAAGGCTTTTTGTTCGTTCTTTTTGGCGTCTTCTAATTCTTTTTGTGCATAAGCTACATTTGATGCGTATCCGTTTGCCCTTGCTTGTAATTCAGCCTCTAATGCCGTTTGCGCGGATTCTACTTCCTTTTGTGCCGCTTCTACCGCCCTATTTGCCGCATCAACTTTAGCCTGCGCCAACGTATTCAACGCCTCTATGGCATAAGACACAGAAGTATTTATGGCTTCCTTTTTGTCATCATTCAGATTAAGCCCTAAAATACTATATATATCCTGCGTTTTATCTTTCTTTTTTGATTCCTCGATTTGCTGGTTTATTCGTTCTATTTGGTTTTCTATCGTTTGTACCTCAACATCAGACATTTTAACCGCTGCCTGCTGATTTAATTCTAAAATCTTATTTAGCCTGTCTTTTTCAGCTTGCAGCCGGAATTGTGTTTTCTTTTCTTCCGTTGTCTTTAGTAAATCAAACTCGCTTTGTGCAAGTGCCTGTTGTTGGTCAAAAATACGCAGTTCCGCTTGTATCTGCTTGTCGGCGTATTCCTGAATTAGAGCCGTTCTTTGTGTATCGAATCCGGCATTTATCGCGACGGTATCTTGTCTCTGTCCGGCAGGCTTCTGTTGGTTTTGAAGTTGCGCTGTTTGGCGTTCATTTTCCAAAAGTTCCAACCTTAAAGCCTTTTCTTCCTGTGTGCCCGCTTTAATGGCTTGTAGGCGCAATTCAATACTTTGCTTTTGTAGTTGCAATTCTTGCAACTGTCGCTGCTGCTCTATCTTTAGCAAATCATTCGTTAAACGTTGCTCCAGCACCAATATAGTAGCATTTATAGTTTCCTTTTCTGATTCTGTGATACTTTTTTCGGTCTCTAATTGGTGCGTTAAATCTTCTATTTGGCGTTTATATTGGTATTCTGTTTGCTTACGCCTTTTTTCCCATTCGTCGGCCTCTAATTGTAGCTGTGCATCTTGTAATTTTCTTGTAGCCTCTAAATTTCTTTTATAGGCCGCCTCCACTTGCTTTGCTTGCTTATTCGTATCAGTACCGCCAGTTTTAACCGAGGGCGTTTTAGTCGTTACCGCAGCCGTCGTTTTCGTTGATGTGTCCGGCGTACCCACATTAACCGGAATGGTTAACGGTGGTATCTTCTTTTGCATCCGGTTTATGCCATTATTAAGGCTTTCCGCAACATCTTTTATCTCTTTATTGATTAGGTCGCTAAAGGCTGTCCCGAACTCCGTAAAGCCTTCCTTTACCCCGTCCCAATCTAAAGAGAATGCAGATTTGAATATTTTTCCGGCGGCTTGTATCATATCTATTAAAGCCCCGAAAAGATTCCCTATCGTGTTAAATACCGTCTTAAAGACTTCCGGAAGAGCCACTACAAACGCTCTAAATAGATTGCTTTCATTGTATAGCTCAATGAAATAATTTATCAAAGAAACGACACCTTTTATCAAGGCCGTTAAGCCCTGATTAATGAACACCTTTATAGAGGTTGTAAAGCCCTCAAAGCTGCCACCCGTAGCATCAAACAAACCTGCTAAAGCGTTTTGTAGTTCAATCTCGCTTTGTAGTTGTTCTTCTTGCAACCGCCCTAATTCGCCGGCCTTGCTTTTTACCGTATCTAAATCGATAGATATATCTTTTAATGTCCGAAGGTATTGTAACCCTGCATCCTCGCCGGGACCGCCGAAAATATCCGCTATTGCCGTTCCCACACTTTGTGCGCTGTCCGGCAATTCGGCCAACTTTGCGGAAACTTCCTGCATTACCTGAAACGTTGTCTTTGCGCCGGTCTGCAAGTCCTTTTGTACTTGTGTGGATGAAATGCCGATTCCATCAAGCGCGGCAGCGGTTGCCGTTGTCATTTCGCGTAACCGCAAATTACCCTCCTTTATAGCGTCTACTCCCTTATCAGAGAAAATACCGGCCTTATTGGTTTCGGCTACAATAGCTACAAACTGACTTGCGGATATTCCGGCCTCCTTAAAATACGCAGGATATTCTTTCAACGTATTTAAAAACTCGCCGTTTGCATCCCCACCCGCTATAAAACCGTCTTGTATTAATTGTATTGCTTCGTCTGCTGATATACCGAATTGTTTCGCTAAAGCATTTGCGGAAATAAGCGTTTCTTTGAAATCAGCGTTAAAAGTGTCGGCTACTGCTTGCACTTGATTTCGGAACGCCTTTAAATCATCGCCGCTTTTTCCCGTAAATTGTTGGGTTAATCTTGTAGCCTCTACTAATCCGGCGTTATAATCGTACCAAAACTTAAACGCCACACCGGCTCCGGCGATTCCGGCTATTGCTAAAAATACGGGATTTGTCATTAAAGACATTAGGGTATTTCCTAAAGCCTTTGCGCCGTCGGACATTGCGGCAAACACCTCCTTACTTTCATTGCCGCCACGGCCTAAAGCTAAAAGACTCTCCCCAAAAGAATTATTAAGCCCTAAAGCCTCTTTTAGCCTATCCGCATACGAAATAATTGCGTCGGAAGCCTCCGTATAATTACCAACGTTAAGATTGGTTTTGCCGGTGGACTTCTGATACTCATTCATAGCTTTATATAGTTCACGGGTTTTTGTTATAAGCCCCTCTTTTGCTTCGGCCTCCTCGCGTTCGGCCTTGGTCATATTGTTAAGGTAGATTTTATTCAATGAATACTGCGCCGACAAACGATTATAACTACCTTCTGCGGACTGATTCAGCTTTATAACAAGTTTGTTTATTTGGTTGGCTTCTGTCTTTGCGAGATTAAGCTCCGCAATTTTTTTAGCCGTTTCACTTTCAGCGAAAGCAAGTTCTTTTTGTGCTCTTGCTAACCGGTCTGCATCTTCCGCGCTCTTTTTCGTTTTCTTTCGTCCGTCTTCTGTCGCGCCGGATACCTTTTCCAATTCTTTGGTTAACTGTATTGCTTCCGTCCGGATATTCTTTAATGCGTTCGTATATGTATCCGAAAGTTCATCGAGTTGTTTTATAAGCTCTGTTATTGAATTGTCAGGGCTTACCAAATCGGAGTATTTAATTGCGTCGTTATCTGCCATGATTCTATAATTTTAATTTTGCTCAAATTTTAAATATAAGACGTGTTTTCATTAATAAGGTAGTATCACCCCACAACAAAGATAAAAACGCCCCTATCGCGATTATTTCGCCTTACTTCGGCGTTTTAAGTCTTTGACCATCTCCTTAATGTATTCAAAAGCGTTATAATATGCCAGTACTGACATATTTTTCGGGTCTGTATGTAAATGCTGCGACAACATTAAGCACATCTTTTCAAACTGTTTATCTTGCTCTATCTCTACACTATCGGAACCGGAAAACGATTTAGGATTAAAGTACGTTATTAACTCTGCCGTTATATCGTCTATTTCCTTTTCTCTCTCTGGCTTGCTTCCACCGTCTATAATGGTTTGTAGTATTAGAACTGTACGCCGCTTTAATTGGTCATAATATTCTTTTACCGTTGCATCATCGAATAAACGGGGGAAATATATTTGCAGCTCCCTATCTATTTTTTTTTTGACCGCTTCGATTGAGGCGGCTAAATCCTTATACGGGACATCGGCGAACATATCCACTATCTTTTTTAACCCCTCATCTGAAAGGTCGTCACATGGTTTGCCGTCTATGCTTTTAACCAATACGGCAAAGGCCAAATTTCGCGGCGATACGCCCGATTGAATAAAGTACACATTTTGGCGTATATTTTCAAGCTCTGTAATAGCCTGCTTATTGTCATTCTTTGCCAAAAAGGCGGCAATACGCGAAATATGCTTATCAAAATCCGCTATATCCGAACCTATACCGGCATCGACTAAAAGCATTTTATTATACTTGTGGAATCGTGTAACCGGAAGATTTTCTATATCATCGTAAACCTCAATAGTTTTACCGGCTAATTTTAATGTCTTCATAACATTTTACGTGTTAATGCGGTTGAAAATACGGGGATTAAAAGGAAATAACCCTCCCCTAACATTATAGCAAATAAGACAGCGAAAAAACACCCCGTCCACCATGAGAGGCAGAAATTACACTGAAACATTTCACTAAAGAAATCATTTCCATGTACCTGCACATATTCAATAACACCCCATTTTTGCAAAAGCAAAAGAACAAAAGCGGCGGCAAACGCTACTAATAGCGTTGCCACCGAAAACACACCTACAAACAAAAACAAATTTATCATAACTCTATATTATACATGTTTCAGTAACCTCCATAATGCCTTCAAATCTGAATCCCCCATAAGGAGCCATTAAAAACTGATTATCCACTTCATCCAACGAAAACCCCCTATATATGTTTTCTGCAAGCTCGTAGATTCTATTTATTTCTATCCGGCCATCCTTTAGCCAAAAACCGCCGTTTAAGACATCTAATATATCGCGCTTAATCCTTTCTTTGTTCCGCGTATTGGGG
>ENA-UEPD01000588-UEPD01000588.1-human-gut-metagenome-genome-assembly--contig:-NODE-588-length-27423-cov-52.859943_pt1 | contig 27423 bp, 26 predicted proteins | sample MGYA00242895_ERZ507906 | MGnify/ENA primary metagenome ERZ507906 (study PRJEB26167, sample SAMN06115416) | human gut metagenome | host: Homo sapiens | place: China:Guizhou | collected 2015-03-03... | reverse complement strand
ACTCAAGCCGAGTATTATAGCCCGGTAAGTACACCTGCTGATTTCAGACAGCTGACCCCTTATGTCTTCAGGCTGGCTTTGCAACAGTCAGGTGTGGACATTCTCGAACCGATGCTCTGTTTTGAGTTGCAGATACCCCAAGTAGCGAGTTCCAAAGCTATTACAGATTTGCAAAAACTGATGTCTGAGATTGAAGACATCAGTTGTAATAATGAGTGGTGTCATATTAAAGGGAAAGTTCCATTAAATACAAGTAAAGACTATGCCTCAGAAGTAAGTTCGTACACTAAGGGCTTAGGCATTTTTATGGTTAAGCCATGTGGGTATCAAATAACAAAAGACGGTTATTCTGATAATATCCGCATGAACGAAAAAGATAAACTTTTATTCATGTTCCAAAAATCAATGTCATTAAAATAATGGAGCGGTCAGGAAATTTCTATAAGGCAATACGGTTGGGATATATACTTATCTCCATTCTTATCGGATGTATGGCATATAATAGCCTCTATGAATGGCAGGAGATAGAAGCATTAGAACTTGGCAATAAAAAAATAGACGAGCTCCGAAAAGAAATAAACAATATCAATATTCAAATGATAAAATTTTCTCTATTGGGTGAAACAATACTGGAATGGAACGATAAAGATATCGAGCATTACCATGCACGGCGTATGGCAATGGACAGTATGCTCTGCCGTTTCAAGGCCACCTATCCAGCAGAGCGCATCGATAGTGTGCGCAGTCTTTTAGAGGATAAGGAACGACAGATGTTCCAGATAGTCCGGTTAATGGATGAACAACAATCTATTAACAAGAAGATAGCCAATCAAATTCCGGTTATTGTACAGAAAAGTGTGCAGGAACAGTCCAAAAAGCCAAAACGAAAAGGTTTCTTAGGCATATTCGGCAAAAAAAAGGAAGTAACTCCAGCAGTATCAACCACTATCCTTCATTCATTGGCACAGGATGCAGCAGCCAACCGTCCGGTTGAAGCAAGAGAACACGTAAGGAGGTTTCATGAACTGTTCTTTACACTGGCTCCGGACAAAGATGCCATAGAAAGCAATATGAGACGTGCATTTATGCTAACCGACAAGACTTCTTATGATTATTACAAGGATTTGGCTGAGAAAGGATATTACAACAGAATCATTTCCGGAAATATCCATCAGCGCATAGAGATAGATTCTATAAGCTGCAATTTTGATTCACATCCTTACAAGGTAGTGACATTCGCCAAACAGTATATAGTCAGAAGTAGCAACACTACCATAAGATCATTGGTAACTGAATGTAATCTTGTCAACTCTATACGTTCAGACAACAATCCTCAGGGATTTACCATTGAGAAGTTCGTAGTATTGGAAAACCGGGATTTACAAACCATAAACAAATAAAAGCATGGGAAATATACTAAAAGGCATTAGGGAAACTATAAAAGAAAGATGTGAAGCTCTTTCTCCCAAACAGAGAAAACGGGTGCTTATAATCATGTGTCTTCTTTATTTTCTTGCATCGCTATGGATGATAATGGGCTTTTTTATAAAGGACAGACAAAATGAGCAACAAGACTTCATGGAAATGTTTGACGACTCAATATCTGAAGATACTCTTGACATGCCTGAACTTATGAATAACAATAACCAACCATTAAACAATCAAGATTATGAGCAGTGACAAAGGCAAAGGAACTGACCTTATAAAAAAGGAGAAGGCAAAGAAAGCTCTTGTCTTCGGAGGTCTTGGTATCCTCTTTCTGGCTTCAATGTATCTGATATTTGCGCCAACAAACGCAGACAAGGAAAAGGAAGCGTTACAATCCGGACTGAACGTAAATATACCTCAGGCTACGGACAACAAACTGACAGACGATAAGCAAAAGGCATACGAATTCAGTTCTGATGAAAAGAAAAATAAAGACAGGGAAAGAGCTATCGGGACATTAGCTGAAATGTATAGTTCTGAAAATACAAATGAACCTGATACAGAAAACAGCAATAAAAGTAATACTACTGTAAATAACAATAATGAAAGTAGCAGTCATATAGACCGTTCCGTACGTGAATACCAGGCGGCTTCACAAGCTGTTTCCAATTTCTATGAAAATGATTATGACTACGAAAAGGAACAGATGCGCGAGGAACTGGAGTATCTCCGTCAGGAACTAAAAGATATGGAGGAAAGCCAATCAGAGGAAGAAAAACAGTTGGAACTACTTGAAAAATCCTATCAGATGGCTTCAAAGTATCTGCCAACAAATATGAATACACAGACTTCTGTCAATGATTCAACCAATAAAAGCCATATAAGTTCGACATTCAATGGCCAATCAATGGAGGTGCTTCCGGCTTCAAAACTGGTTGTGTCTTCATTGATTCAACCAATGACAGACGAAGAATTTACAGAGGAATACTCCAAGGAAAGGAATATGTCATTTATCACACCTACAGCTAATACAGATAATTCGCAAAAAAATACAATTGCCTGTAAAGTGGATAGAACTACCACAATCAGAGACAATGAAACTCTGCAGCTCAGACTGCTTGAATCGGTACGTATCGGTGAAAACATCATTCCAAGAAATGCACTACTTACAGCAAAAAGCAAACTGTCCGGTAACAGAATGATGCTTTATGTTACAACTATAGAATTAGGAGAAAATATCTATCCGGTGAAACTGACTGCATACGACATGGACGGTCTGGAAGGGGTATTCATACCCGGATCTGACGAAATGGATGCATTGAAAGAAGTAGGTGCAAACGTAGGCGGTTCAGTAGGAACAAGCTTTACATTCTCATCATCGGCAAAAGACCAGATAATATCTGATGCGGCAAGAGGACTGATGCAGGGAACTTCCAATTACCTGGTCAAGAAAATCAGAACAATCAAGGTAACATTCAAAAGCGGGCACAGACTTATGCTGATGCCTACCAAGTAAAACAATAAAATCAGAAAATATGAAAAAAGGATTCTTAATTGCGGCTATATGTGTCGCATTCGGTTTGCAGACAATATCAGCACAGGATACAGAAGTAAAATCACACGGTGACTTGTTCCAGGGGATGAGCAGAACCATACCTCAGGGACGTGTGGTACTCCCATACGGACTTGAAATAACTTTTGAAAAGACTGTTCATCTAATTTTTCCGGCTCCCATAAGATATGTGGATTTAGGCTCGTCAAACATTATTGCCGGACAAGCTGATGATGCAGAAAATGTACTTCGAGTAAAAGCTGCAGTACGTAACTTTGAAACAGAATGCAATCTTTCCGTTATCTGTGATGATGGCAGTTTCTACTCATATAATGTAAGATATGCGGAAGAACCTGAAAAACTGAGTATAGAAATGAAGGATTTTCTTTATCCGGGAAACAACAATCTGCCAGTTAATAAAGCTGATATCTATTTCAAGGAATTAGGTAATGAATCTCCCGTACTTGTGAAACTTATAATGAAAACCATATACCAGAACGACAAGAGAGAATTCAAACATATTGGCGCAAAACAGTTTGGTATGCAATTCTTACTGAACGGACTTTACACCCATAATGGACTTCTATATTTCCATACCGAAATAAAGAACAGAACCGATATGCCTTATAACGTGGACTTCATTACGTTTAAGGTAGTGGATAAGAAGGTTGCCAAACGTACAGCTATTCAGGAAAGAATACTCCAACCATTAAGGGCATACAATCAGATTACCTGGATAAAAGGGCATAGGGAAGAAAGAAGCATTTTTGCACTCGAGCAATTCACACTACCTGAGGACAAGCGTTTGGAGGTTACTCTCTATGAAAGAAACGGTGGTCGCACGATGACGTTCTATATGGAGAACGAAGATTTGATAAGAGCAAAAAACATTGACAACCTTAAACTGAAATTCTGATGAAAAGGATACTTGTTATTATAATTACCATTGTCGGTTTGAGCATACCGACAATGGCACAACGATTATTACCTCACCAAAAGGGAATTGAGTTTTATGGTGGTGCACCTTTACAGAAGCATAATACATTTGGAGACGGTAATTTCAATGCCGGACTTAATTTTACAAGGTATATCCGTAACTATCACTATTATCATTTCGGACTAAATTATCTTCAGCAGAACTATCACTATAATGAACTGAAAGTGCCGGTACGTGATTATACTGGTGAAGGTGGATTTATGTTTCACCTGATTTCAAGTCCTGGAAAAAGTTTCCTCGTTTATGGTGGACCATGTCTTTCACTCGGTTATGAAGAAGTAAATGACAGCAAGAAATGGCTGCCTGATGGTGCATACCTTGAAGCAAGAAACAGATTTGTTTATGGTGCTGGCGCCCAATTATCTATGGAAGGATTCATTACGGACAATGTGGTGGTTCTTGCTAAAGCCAAAGGGACATTCCTTTTCGGAACAGACTTGGATTTATTCAGACCTTCAGTATTGATAGGAATCCGTATTATCATGTAATATCAGTCAAACGAAATCAGAATCAATATAATAGCACATTATGAAAACTATAAAACATATACAGTCACTTCTTGTGATAATAATTGCCTGCATGACATTTGGTTCATGCAGCAATGAACTTGATGTCACAAAATCATTTCCGTTTACAGTAGAAACGATGCCTATCCCAAAGAAACTCAGCCACGGTGAAACCATTGAAATCCGCTGCACCTTAACCTGTCCGGCTGACTATTCCGGAACTCAATATACTATCAGATATTTTCAGTATGACGGTGATGGCATACTTCGTATGGGAAAAGATGGTGAACCATTCATCCCTAATGACAGATACCCAGTAGAAAAGGGGGACTTCCGTTTATATTATACCTCTCAATCTACAGAACAGCAAAGTCTGGAGATTGTTTTTGAGGATAATATGGGGCATTCTCAGGTGGTGGAGTTTGATTTTAATGATGCCGGAGAGTAAATAAAAGAGGCGCCTCTTAATAACGTTATCAAGAGACGCCTATATAATTAGTTTATTCTTTTTTTTAGCTCTTCAATTTCTTTTCTCAACATATTAATTTCTTCGCTAGAATCTATCTTATATTGTTTGTATAATTTTAATAATTGCGATTTCAAGAAAGGTTCACTTACCAATAAGATTTCATTATATAATTCATCTGAAATTATTCCACGATGTAACTTCTCAAACATTTTGTTGATTTTATTTCGAGCAAAATCCCCAATAGGTACATTCGAAAGGAAAAAGCCATTATGCAAAAGAGTGTGAATATTTGCCCCAAAGGTATCCTCTTGCATTGGATAGCTTGGTAAACCATCTTTCAAAAATAATACATTTCTTTTAGGTATATCAGATAGAATAAACGGAGAATGTGTAACAAAACACATATTAATAGCTTTTAATCTTTTAAACTTAATTCCTGACAATATACTTATTAAACTTAAGATATACTTTTGCTGAAATTCTGGATGAAAATAAAGTTCTACTTCTTCAAAAATAAGATTTACAAATTCATAACCAATAGTTCTTTCCGAAATAATAGTAGTATCAATATTACGTAAATGATATGCAATTCCACTTATGCTATTTAATAATTGACGTTCACCTGAACTTAATGATGATAATAAAGCTATATCTTTTCCTTTATCAATAATAATTTCTATATCAAATATAGGTGGAGGTAATAGTTCTATTGGTTTAATTCTATCACTTACATTAATAATAGAACTTATTCTATCGTTATATACATAAAAATCTATATAGTTTTTGAAACTACTATCACACAAAATATCAGAAATCTTTTCTACATTATCGGATTTTAGATTTAAATAGTTATATTTATTATTTAGTAAAAGGAAATTTAAAGTTTGCCGTAATTTTAAAGTAATATGACTTTTATGTTTATTAATATCCTCTAAAAGCAAATCAAAAGCTCTACGAATATCATCAATTGCAATATTATAAGCATCTATTCCATCCAAAAAAAATGAATAGGTGTTAAGATTTTTTACATTATTACTATACTGAATTTCATATTTTTCAAGTATATCTAATGTTTTATAAGTTATATATAATATTGCATGTTTTTCAATAGAACTTAGTAGTTCTATATCGTAATATGGATTTTCAGATATACTTAATTCTTTAAATTTTTCTGCCCACAATTTTTGAATTTCATATATTATTAATATACGATGTATTATTGAGTAATCTAACTCTTCTAAATGATTTTCAGTAAATAAATCAATTATTTTATGTAGCTTCAAATTAAAGTCTTTGTTTGCTCTAATTATGTAAACGTAATGAGTAAAGGATGTCATTCTTTTAAACATCTTGTTTTCATTTTTGCTTTTAGATAAATCATATGCTATTTTAAACAATGGCATATTAACACTCATACATTCATTTATTTTTTCCCAAAATGTGGAATGTTTTTCCAATAAATCACTGGGATTTTTTTGAGGAACAGTCTCAAACTGTTTTACATCATAATCAAAGTTATTCTCTAATGCTTCATGATTATTATCCATATAATCTTTTATAGACTTAGTTATTAACTTTGAATTATTCTCTAATTTATAAGCAAATCCTTTCGGTTTTTCATTTTTATTGATATCCTTAATAGAACCGTCAACAAACATAGCCATTAAACGTTGTTTACTTAGAAAATTTTCTTTATTAATATCAATATTCCCTTTTATTCTATAAGGATTCAATACAACAGGAGTCTGATATCCATCATTCTTATGAAAAATGCTTTCAATCCAACATTTGCCATCTTTATTATATTCTTTCGTTAGATCATTAGAATTATAAGAATAAAGTGAATAATTAGATACTGAAGTATAAAACAAACTAGCAACATATTCTTTTAGAAAATCAAAATCTTGTTGAGGGGTTGCAATAGAGAAATTCCTTAGCAAAATTCCTCCTTTATAAAATACTATATTATCCCCATGACATTTAATAGCATATATAACTCCATTTATTCTATAAAACAATTCTGCCCATACATCTTTAACAGGAATCAAATCACTATAATAATATGAATATCCAGAAGCATATGCAAAATTATTAAGTATTCTTAAAATAAGTTCAACAATAGAACTTTTCCCATCACCATTCTGACCGACAATTGCAGATATGTTTATTTTTATAGTATCCTCATTGTCTAAGTTAATATTAAAAAAATCTTCATTTAAGGCAATAATACCATTTTTAGGTTTAATCCAATTAGTATTTTCATCATAAATATATTCATCCTGAAAAAAATATGTGGTATTATTTCCTAGAACCTTTTTTATATATGGAGCACATTGTTCCAAAACTCTTATACATATAATATCAAATGTATTATTCATATCCAAATCCTATCTTAAAATAAAAAAGTATTTACTTTATATTGTAATGTTTTAATATGTCACGTGTTAACTTTGATAATGGTCTTTTATTCAAATCAGAGTTATCGATATACGTTCCCCATATTAAGTTATCAATATCTTGAGTATCTAATCCCATACCCCTAAAGTCTTCCACCAAACTATCATAATATGATAAATTATACGCTATTGCTTTATCCATGATTTCCTTTATAAAATCCTTATGTTCAGAATATAATTCATTTAGTCCTAATACTTGAATATTTTTCTCACCAATATGTTCTTCATTACATTCAAGTCCAAATTTAATATCAGCCACAGTTTTAACACTTTCAATATCCTCAAATTTAAATTTAATTGAATCATTTTCTGCATTTATCAAATAAGGATTTAAATCAATTTCTTTTTCTTTTTTCAGATGATTGCAAACTGAACATGAAGGAATTAAGTTATAAAAGCTTAAAGCAAGGCAAGGATAAACAGATTTAGGATAAAAATGATCATATTCTGGTCTAGTTTTACAATCCTTGTTTATTGTAAATGTATAACTTCTATTACAATAAGGACAAGTTCTAATGTTTAGCATTTTTGATAACCAATATCCATATGTAATTTTTTCATTAAACTTTGCATTCATAAAACCTTCATAATAGGCTTTCATTCGATTTTTAAATAAGCCAAATAGAGTCTTATCTTTCAGGTCATCGTCTACTTCATTATAATACTCTTTATCTCTAACAAATACTGAATCAAATTCGTTTTTTATACCATCCAATTGCTCTGGACTTGCCAAAATTAAATCTTCCGGTTTAGACAAAATTCTATCATGAACGAATTGAAGCATAGCCTTATAATTTGGTTCAAGATCTTCTTTTTCTATTATTTTTTTAAATTTATCATTTCGTTCTGATATGTGTAACCAAGAGACTAACTCTTTGTGGTATTTTTGTGCTTTTATTTCTATCCCAGGCTGTATAATACTTATCATATGTATACCGTAATATTAATCAAATACAAATTTACTGCAAATATTTAATTAACAATAAATTACATCCGTCTTTGTGATAAAATCTATTATTGTTGTGAAAACATTTAATTCAATTCTAAAATAGAACATGTTAGCTTATGGTATATAGATGACTACACTAATCGTGTCCTTATAGGAAATTTATTAAATACTATGGATGTCATTTTGAATCGGATTTTTGCTACTTTTTGTGCCGCCTGAAGCTCACTGTAAAAAGTAGTGGGCGGGAATTCCGCCCACCTTCATTCTATTAACTTGAGATATTTAAGAGGTCCGAATTCATCGGATTTTCTTCCCCATGTCCAATCGTATTCATAAATATCATCTCCCCACTGCTGTGGGGAGTCAAAGACAACTTTTACGTTCACAGAATACTTACATTCTTCTATTTCAGTAATAGTACCTTTTACCATTATACCGGTAAACATACATTCACACCTTTTTCCGATTATACTCTGATTTATTTCTGTAGTTTTCATATCTCATATATCTGTTAAGCGACCAGGCATTTCTGTATCATTCCCATATTCTGATTTACCAAGTTTATTATTTGCTCATGGTATTCGGTATTCTTATTACATACACCTCGACTTTGTACGACCTTTAAAGTTTTCAATGAAACCTCAATTGTTTCAATGCGTTTTCCTTCAATGGTAGCCGATAGTATCAAAGAGTTTTCTTTCAGATAGTAGGAATTTGAAAATACACAATGGTGCATTATCTTAGCTTCCTCAATAAAATCATGAACACTGCTCAAAACATGTACTTGAATTATGCCGTCTGTAAATGAAATACCGAAGAACTTACCCTTTTGCTCCTTATATATCCTTTCATTCTCAATAGCTTGAGCCTTTTTGCGTTCATTATCTTCTCGTCTGATTTCATCATTCCTTCTTTCAACCAACTTGTCATGGTTGGAAACAATATCTTTCGGACAAACGTATTTGGAATTTTGAATGTCCATACCAAAGTGTTTCAGCAGTCTGATATAATCACACCATTCAGATGGATTGGTGATTTCATAACCATTACGGATACAGATTTTTAAAGCTGCCCAATATTCATTTATATCTGCATTTGAACGAATGAAATGACGGAACATTTCTATCTGACCGACTTTAAGTAATGTTTCCATCTTGTTATTAGATAGGATTGCTTTAAAAAAAGCATTGGGGGATATATCGTAAAACTTTCCCTTGAAGCCATTTCGTCTGATTTTCTTCATAATTCTGATATGTGGATAGGTGCATTGTGGAGTAATATCGTATGCAAAGTGATTACTATTTGACCTCAGTTCCATGCAGCTGTGTTCATTCCACAAATCATAATACATGGAAGACATACACCGCAAACGTGCTATAATTTCACCTCTACCATTAGGAGCAATCCACTGCTGCACTATTTCATTGATTTCATATTTCGCTGGATAGCCAACCTTTCTATTGGCTCTGACTATAAAGAAACGGATTACCTGATAACCTTTACAGGTTGTTATAACAGAGAAATATTCTGTAGCCTTAAACACTCTCTGACGGGTTTTCATTACCTCCAATTTGCTTCCACAATGAGGACAAGTACATTCCGCATGGTCTGAGGAAAGGATATTTTCACCCTTCCAAGAATGCCCACAATCGGTACAAGTTACAATTCCCTTACTCGTCATACGTGCAATATGGCTGAAACAATGCTTGTATGCGTATGCCTTTTGTTTCTCTGATATGCTTTTCAGTCTTTTTGATAATGTAACAATTTCAGACTGGATACGTGTTTTCGGCTTCATAATCAAAAATCAAATAATGAGGGTTGAACATTGGTTGTCTGAGTTGCAGATGATTTCTGTTTTGCTCTGCTCTGTAACTTGCTGAGTTCCATTTGCTGATATTGCTCAATAGCCTTTCTGCGTGCGTTCTGCTTTTCCTCTTCAGTAAGTTCAACATGGTGGTTTACCATTACTTTACAACTGATAGGCTTTCCGATTTCAATATCATCTTCATCATAGTAATGAATAGCCATAGAATATATTTCATCATCATCAAATCCGTTCATCCCGCTTTTCTGAACTTCATTAAGTATATAGGTTATGCAATCGTCAATGTTCTTTGCCGGATTTGTGTATCGTGGTGCAAACAAATCGTCTGTCATTGCTCTATACTCCAAGTAGTTTTGGATAGCAGCCTTGAATAATTCAGTACCTTTCATATCTCACAAGTTTAATAGTTGAAAATTTTATGCGGATTCTAGAGCTGAGAGAGTTGAGTTTCAACCTTTGGTATCTGCCTCTCGTATATCCGACATTTTTTTTATGCGTCTTTCTTTCACTTCGGTCGTTTTCGTTTCAGGTGCTATAAAAGGTAGGTATTAGCAGATACAAGGTTTTTGTATAAAATACTACCCGAAGGGCTGGAGATTTTCTACAAAACCACCGGCTTGACCTTGTATCTGAGTAAAATACCGTAATTACCTTTGCACCAGAACGTAAATGGCCGTCAGAAGTGTGGAAAGAGAAATGAATGGAGGTACTGCGATAAAAGAGGCAGACAAATTAAACTTGATAGATATTTCCGATTTTGTCACAAAATCAAAAGTGTGTTTTTCTGATTTAAGATTATAAAGATGAATTATTTAAATAATACCATTAAATGATTTTATATAATTTATAATAAAGGGAATAACTTCGATAGCTATTCCCTTATTTTTTCGACTACTTTTTGGCCCTATTAGCTTCAATTTCATCTTTTTCGGCTTTTGTAAATACTTCACCACATTGAGTACAAATGTAATCACCTGTTTTGTTTTCAACATATCCAAGATTTGACATCGGTGCTCCTTGAGTTTCTTTCTCAAAATTAGGATGATTGCATGGCTTATCTCCCCATTCTTCTCTTAATCTTTTTCCTTTATTAATATCCATAAAACATATACTTTAAGGTTTAGATATGTAAAGATAAAACAAGTTTTTAGGATATCCAATAAAATAACTGTTTTACAAATGTTTCTATAAATCATTCACTTATACATCCCAATTTTTCTAATATAGAATTAAGGAATATAACAATAATTTGAATTTAAATACAAGATAAAGATTATAAAGAAGCATCCATTATTGTTAAGATAGAAGAAATATCTTTTATGCATCTCAGTTTTATTCTTCTTTATTTAACTCATGAGCACGTTCTTCTGCTGCTTTTTTCGTTAAATATATTTCTCCTTTAATAGGGATATAGTTACTGTCTGTTTCAGAATATTTAGCAACTTCATACATTCCTAATTGCTTATCTGATGGTTGAGCTACATACATTTGAATTTTATTTCCCATAATCATTTCTATTTTTTATTCAATGTAAATATACAAATTTCCTTACATTTATATATTCTTTCCAAAAAACAAAATTTTATAGTATATAATTTATACTAAAAATGAAATCGTATTATTTTTTATTATCATAAGATTTTTCATTATTAGAAATATACTCTTTTTCATACTCAGTCACATAATGCAGGAATTCAATCGTCTTCAGACGTTGTTCAACACTAGTTTTAGATACAAGTACAGGTTCTTCATCACTAGCACACCAATGGGCATACATATCAATAAGTGCCTGGATATCCTTCCTTATATATTGTGGTACACGCATGGTTACAGAAGGAGAATTTCCGGCAAGCTTCTTTCTGCCAGTTCCTTTTCTTCTTCCCCCTTTCTTTTGTGCTATAATCTTCTCAATATCTACAGAAGTTAGAATTTGAGGTCTATAATATTCAGGTAAACCACCCTTGGCCTTGTAATAATAGCTGCCATAAGGATTTCTCCATATCCGATCGAGTTTGTTCAACAAGTAGAGTCGAATAACTTCCTTGCACAATTCATGGTCATAAATATTCCTGACTGATTTCGTCACATTTTCAGAGGTATAAAATGGTATAATAATATCGTATTTCGTAACGAGAGTATCTGTCGGTTTCATAATATAAAATGAGTTATTTGATTTTGTTACTTTTTCAAAAGGCATAATTAATGCTTATATAAAGCATAGCAACAACAGAATGATTGCAGCAATCGCAATCCATTTGACGATAGTGAGTATTACAGAAAATGCAAACCTCATTATGCTCGAAATGAGAATAAAACCAATAAGCAATCCTATAGCTATAACCACTTCTTTGGTAATGATGCAGCTAAGCAGCCAGCAGAAGCCTATCAGAACAGCAATATAAAATGTTAGCTTGATTAGAGATATAACTCGATAATGTGAAGCAGGCTGATTTACAGGTTGCTTCTTCAATGATTCATTTGATATAAAAGTAGGTTCTGTTTTCATAAGCATCCATTTTAGAAAGTTAATATTAGGTCGGGATAGAACAACCTTTGTTTCAAGGGCTTTATAAAGGTCGGCTTTCAGAAAAGGCAAGGACTATGGGATAAATACAACCTTCAGGTGGAGATTTCTCCCATAGCCTTGGGAATCCTTGCCGATTGAAAGCCGGAAATTACCTTTGCACTTGAACAAAGGTTGTCCCGACTTTAACTGGTAAAACAGAATCAGAAAACAGGAAGCTCGTTTCTTTCAATAATAATCTGTATGCAACCTGTGAGTTCAGTGTAAAGTTCATCATACTCTGGTTTACCGTCAAAATCATCATCAAGTTTATATTTGGCAAATGTTTTCTGAACGGCTGTATTGCCCAAAAGGATAGCTGCCAACCTCTCAGCAAGACTCTGAGGTATATTTTCTGCAAACTCATTCCATAATACTTCTACAATTGTATTATACTTGGAAAAGTGAAGTCCATTGTACAGAACCTCATTTGCAGCTTCTTCAGCTTCAAGATCTGAAAGACCAATGGTTATGGCATTAGCATATACATTCAATGCTTCATCTGCACGGCTATTTAGGAAAGCTTTGTCATTGGACAATTCCGGATGATGCTCACTGATATACTTCCCCAATAAAGACTGGAAGTAAGAAAGTTCTCTTTTTTCGTTTGTTTTCATGTTACCTACTTTTTTATTTGGTTAATGGAATCATTGAAATTATCTAATTTACCTGCAAGTGCCAGCATATCTTCTTCTATCTTCTTGTTTGTTATACGGGCATATACTTGTGTAGTCCTTATATTGGTGTGACCAAGCATTTTTGACACAGATTCAATAGGAACACCTTTACTTAAAATCATTGTAGCAAATGTATGTCTTGCCAGGTGATAAGTCAAATTCTTCTTAATGCCACAAACATCACCGATTTCTTTTAAGTAACTGTTCATCTTCTGATTGGATAATATAGGAAGAAGTTTACCATCTTTCGTTCTTCCTCTATACTTTTCAATAATCATAGCTGGAATATCAAGCAACAAAATATTACTTGGGACTTTTGTCTTCTGACGTGTAGTCATTATCCATCGTTTACCATCAAGTGTAACTATATTATCTTGTGTTAGATTTGCGACATCTATGTATGCCAAACCACAGAAGCACGAAAAAATAAAAATGTCCCTTACAGCTTCAAGTCGTGCTGTCGGAAATTCCTTTTCCATGATACATTTTATTTCTTCATCTGTAAGGAAACCTCGGTCAACATATTCCAATTGGAAATGATGATTCATAAACGGATCATGAGTAATCAAGTCTTTCTTTTGAGCATCCCTAACAACAGTCTTAAAGAACTTCAACAATTTGGTTGCCGTATTGATTTTAAGATTAGCAACAGAACGTAGATAAGTTTCAAAATCATTGATAACCTGATGTGTCAGTTCTTTTGGCATCAAGTCTTTTCGTCTATACTTATATCGCAAGAAATTCTCAAAATGACGTTTGGTTCCTGAATATTTGTGATAGGTAGCTTTTGCTTTGATTGTTCCTACCTGCGCCTGCAGTTCTTTTAAATAATCATCATAGAATTCAAGAAAGGTAATTTTTGCCTTATCCTTCCCTAGAAAAAAATTCTTTATTTTTTCAAGAGTAAGGTCTGCATCACTCTCATGGCGTTTAAAGATTTCCTGGAAAGATGTAGATATTTCATCCAATTGAGCATTGACAACCAATGCCTCCTGAGTACGCCCTTTCATTCGGCTTGTTGAATTACACCACAATTTTTTATCCACATAAATACCGGATGAACCTACATTAAGCATTTCTTTGTTTAAATAGATTCTGATCATCAATGGAGATTTACCACTTTTGTTCTCGTAATTGGAGCGTACATAGAACGACACTTTAAAAATCATTCTCATAATAACTAATCATTTTTTAGTGTAGCAATTTTGCCACAAAGTTCGACATAATTTATTATGAATGAGTGATTTATAAGGCGTCAATTTGGGTATCTTTTGACCGTCACTGCTACATTTTTTTGCCAAAAATGTGAGGTCATTTTCTGTAGCAGAGAATTCAAGATGGTATTCATCTCAAATTTTCTGCTACATTTTTGTGACAGCAAAATTTCTGTAGCAGAAATTGTAGCAGAAATTGACTAAGATATGACTGCCAACCGATGCTGGATGGCCTTCACCTTGAAACAAAAATATACGAAAAAAGCACCGTAATCAATTGATATACGGTGCTTTGACTCCTTGAGTGAAGGTTTAATTGAATACCTTCTTTTAGTCTCGTTGCGGAAGCTGGGGGATTCGAACCCCCGGTACGGTTACCCGTACGGCAGTTTAGCAAACTGCTGGTTTCAGCCACTCACCCAAACTTCCAAATTTATTGTTTCTGCTTACGTTTTCTCTCAAACGCGGTGCGAAGATAGATGGATTTTTTGATTTGTGCAAACTTTTGCGATACTTTTTTTATGCCTTCTATGGTGTTGTTTCGATAGTTTTCTGATTCTAAACTGATTAAGATTTTTATTTTTTTTCTTTGAGTCGGACTGCTTGTCTGTATTTGTCGGATGTATTTTAATTTTTCAAAGGTTGGGATTTTTATATTCATTTTTGTAACTGTTGCAAATTGATAATATCACTAATTTTAGGTATTGTATAATTAGGCTTTATTGACTATCTTTGCATTCGGTTTTCAAATAGAGTAAAAACTAGATTAAATTATCAATTATGGCAATGAATTTTAAAGAAGGTCGTTGGAACCATGAAATCAACGTTACCGATTTCGTAAAGACTAACATTACCCCTTACGAAGGCGACGCCTCATTTTTGGCTGGTCCTACCGAACGTACAAAGGCTGTATGGAACAAGTGTCTGGAAGCTTTGGCTGAAGAACGTGCAAACAACGGAGTACGCTCGCTCGATCCTTCTACAGTTTCTACTATCACATCTTTTGCAGCTGGATATATTGACAAGGATAACGAAGTGATTGTAGGATTGCAAACTGATGAAGTGTTACGCCGTGCCATCAAACCTTTTGGAGGTATTAAGGTGGTAGAAAAAGCGTGCCGCGAAAACGGAGTAGAGGTTGACCCTAAGGTAAAAGATATTTTTACCCATTATCGCAAAACGCATAACGATGGTGTATTTGATGCATATACTGAAGAGATTCGTTCGTTCCGCTCTTTGGGATTTTTGACTGGATTACCTGATAATTATGCTCGTGGACGTATAATCGGTGATTACCGTCGTTTGGCATTGTATGGTATTGATCGTCTGATTGAGGCAAAACAGGACGATTTACGTCATCTTACAGGTCCTATGACTGATGAGCGAATCAGATTGCGTGAAGAAGTGGCAGAGCAAATTAAGGCTTTGAAGGAAATAAAAGTGATGGGACAGCAGTACGGACTCGATTTGAGTCGTCCGGCTACTACTGCACAGGAAGCTGTTCAGTGGGTATATATGGCTTACCTGGCTGCTGTGAAAGAACAGGATGGTGCTGCAATGTCACTTGGTAATGTTTCGTCATTCCTTGATATTTATATTGAGTATGATATGGCTCACGGAAATCTTGATGAGTTGCATGCTCAGGAGTTGATTGACCAGTTTGTCATTAAGTTGCGTATGGTGCGTCATCTTCGTATGCAGGCTTATACGGATATCTTTGCCGGTGACCCGACTTGGGTAACGGAATCTATTGGTGGACGTTTTAATGATGGCCGTACGAAAGTCACAAAGACTTCATTCCGTTTCCTCCAGACTCTTTATAACCTGGGTCCTTCTCCAGAACCTAACTTAACTGTTCTGTGGAGTCCGCAGTTGCCGGAAGGATTCAAGGATTTCTGTGCTCGTGTGTCGATTGATACATCATCTATCCAGTATGAAAATGATGATTTGATGCGTGAGGTACGTAATTCGGATGACTATGGTATCGCATGCTGTGTGTCTTATCAGGATATAGGTCGTCATATTCAGTTCTTCGGTGCACGTTGTAATCTGGCTAAAGCTTTGTTGCTGGCTATTAATGGTGGACGCTGTGAAAATACAGGAACACTGATGGTGAAGGATATTCCTGTGCTGACGGGAGATGTACTGAACTACGAAGAGGTGCTGGCTAACTATAAGAAGGTCTTGAAAGAAATGGCTCGTGTGTATAACGAAGCGATGAACATCATTCACTACATGCATGATAAATATTATTATGAAAAAGCTCAGATGGCATTTGTTGATACAAATCCGGTTATCAATCTGGCGTATGGTGTAGCGGGTATGTCTATTGCTGTCGATTCACTTTCGGCTATCAAATATGCTAAAGTTACCGCTAAACGTAATGAAATCGGCCTGACTGAAAGCTTTGATATCGATGGCGAATTCCCATGCTTCGGTAATGATGATGACCGTGTAGACCATTTGGCTGTCGACTTGATTTATTATTTTGATGAGGAATTGAAGAAGCTTCCGGTATACAAGAATGCAAAACCAACATTGTCTATTCTTACTATTACTTCAAATGTGATGTATGGTAAGAAGACTGGTGCAACTCCTGATGGACGTGCAAAAGGTGTTGCTTTTGCTCCAGGTGCTAACCCGATGCACGGACGTGATAAGAATGGTGCTGTCGCTTCTTTGAGCTCGGTTGCTAAATTGCGTTATCGTGACTCACAGGACGGTATCAGTAATACGTTCTCTATTGTTCCGAAATCGCTTGGTGTAGATATGGAGAATCGTGTAGAGAATCTTGTTACAATGATGGATGGCTATTTTATCAAGGGTGCTCATCACCTGAACGTAAATGTGCTGAACCGTGAGATGCTGGAAGATGCTATGGAGCATCCGGAAAAATATCCGCAACTTACGATTCGTGTTTCCGGATATGCTGTCAACTTCATTAAATTGAGCCGCGAGCATCAGTTGGAGGTTATTTCTCGTAGCTTCCACGAACGTATGTGATTTTGGTAATCATTACTTGATATGTAAAACATTTGTCGTTCTCCTCGCTGAGCTGGGCGGCAAATGTTTTTTCTTTAATTAATATTGAACAGATGATTAGAGTACATTCATATGAATCGCTTGGTACGTACGATGGTCCGGGGATTCGCCTTGTTGTCTTTTTGCAGGGCTGTAATTTCCGTTGTTTGTATTGTGCCAACCCTGATACCATTGATGCAAAGGGAGAGAGTAAGGAAACTGCTCCTGAAGATATTTTGAAGATGGCTGTCAGTCAGAAACCTTTTTTCGGAAAGAAAGGGGGAATTACATTTAGTGGAGGTGAACCGACTTTTCAGGCTAAAGCGCTGATTCCATTGTTTCGGATGTTAAAGGAGGAAGGTATTCATATCTGCGTTGATACTAACGGGGGTATCTGGAATGAAGATGTAAAAGAACTCTTTTCACTGGCAGACTTAGTTTTGCTTGATGTGAAAGAATTCAATAATGAACGTCATAAGACTCTTACCTCACGTAGCAATGAGCAAACACTTCGTACGGCGGCATGGCTGGAAGAAAATGGAAAACCATTTTGGCTGCGTTATGTACTGGTGCAGGGCTATAGCTTCTTTCGGGAAGATATTGAGGCGTTAGGAGAGAATTTTAAAGATTATCGCATGATACAACGGGTGGAAATTCTTCCGTATCATACCTTAGGAGTACATAAATATGAAGCAATGAAGCTGGAGTATAAACTGAAAGGTGTGAAACAAAATACGCCCGAGCAACTGGAAGAAGCCCGGACGTTATTTGAAAAGTATTTTGATACAGTTTATGTAAATTGATTTATACGCTCTGAATATAATCTTTCGAGTTATTTGTCAGCCTGATGCATGGTGTTTAACTTTGCATCAGGCTTTTTTATTTAGCGGTTATTCTTTTGCAAATGGATTGCATAGGCCAAGATGACAATAAAACAAAGCAACGGAACGATAAAGCCTGTAGCTGTGCTTATTGTATCTGCGATGTATCCCATAATTATGGGAGCTATGGCTCCTCCTACAATACTCATAATAAGATAGGAAGATGCGCGTTTAGTATGTTCACCTACACCTCGTATGGCAAGTGCGAAAATGGTGGGAAACATAATAGATTCGCATAGGAAGCAAAGAAAAAATGCTCCTACCGATATGACTCCCATACCTAACATCACTAAGATCATGGCTAGAATAGCTCCTGCCGCCATATACGTTAATAAACGTTCGGCACGGATGAATCCCATCAGCCAGCTTCCTCCCATTCTGCCGGCCATAAAAAGTCCCATGCCGACAAATGACAACCAGAGGGCTGCCTCACGTGCGGATATACTGATGTGCTCTGTCACATAATTGATGAAGAAACTGTTAATACCTGTTTGAGCTGCAACATAAAAAAACAGAGCTATCAGTCCGAAGGTAAAATTGCGATGCTGCCATAAAGAACTTTGCTTATTGTTTGCAGTTTCGACTGGCTCTTCGGCAAGTGTAATTTCAGGCAGATGAATGCGTGAGAAAACAATTGCTACGAGCAGAACTAATATGCCGATAATGGCATAGGGGATAGCAATACTTCCGCTTCCTCCATCTGCGGCAAAGAGGAACAAGCCTCCTACCAGTGGGCCGCAGATCCAGCCCAGTCCATTGAATGATTGTGCCAGATTTATTCGTCTTTCGGCGGAGTCTTTATCGCCTAACACCGTTACATATGGGTTGGCTGCTGTTTCTAGGCAGGTTAATCCACATCCGATAATAAACAGTGAGAGTAAGAAAAATTCGAAAGACATGATCTGTTCTCCGGGGATAAACATGAGTGCACCGATGCCATAAAGCAATAACCCAGTGACAACTCCTGCCCGATAGCCATGACGACGGATTATTTCTCCTGCTGGCATGGCCATCAGAAAGTAACCCCCATAAACTACCGCTTGTATAAGTGCTGAATGAGTTTTTGAAATACTTAATGCATCTTGAAAATGTTTGTTTAGCACATCCAGAATGCTATGTGCAAATCCCCATAAAAAGAATAGTGTAGTGATAAGTACAAACGGGACGAGGTAATTTACCCCGTCGGCCGTTTGCACCAGTCTTATTTTTGGTTTCATATGTTTTTGTTTGATAGTTATTAACTACGGCTTACCTCCAGACCTTTATTGGAAAGGCTCATTTCTACAAAACGGGCACGGTCGTTTGGCGGGTTCTGGGTAAGTATTTTACGAATACGCAAGGCGGCTTCAGGGTCTTTGGCAACCATGTATAGATAGCCACCGCCTCCGGCTCCTGGAAGTTTATAACCCAAACAAAGATCATCTATCTGTTGGGTAATGGCCGCTACACTGTTAGGATTGGTTCCTGAATCGAGTGCCTGATTCTGTTGCCATGTTTTGCGTATTAATCTTCCCATTTCCTCGAAACTGTTTCGCTGGATTGCATCGTATAGATCGATGGCATGTTGTTTCATTTGTCCCAGTAAATTCAAGTGCTCTGTAGAATTGAGGAACATGCCACGTACGATTTCTGCCAAAATACCTTTTGCGGTACGTGTGATACCTGTATAGTATAATAGATGACATTTTTGATATTCATCGTGTGTAAACAAGTGTTCTGGCAACCAGCGCACCATTGGCTCCTGGTTCCATCCGGGTTGTGTCTGCAAGAGTTTCACACCTTGAAGCACGCCTCCGTATTGATCTTGCCATCCGCCTCCGGTTGTAAGCAACTGTTCTAATATCAGTGTACGGCTTCCGATTTCGTGTTTGTCCCAGTTTAAGCCACAAAAATCGTTTATTGCTCCTAATACAGTAGAGGCTAGGATAGAGCTTGTTCCTAATCCTGAGCCGGCTGGAATAGCAGACAATAGTGTTACTTCTATACCAGCTCCGAATGAACGTAATTTTTCTTCCAGTGAAGTACATCTTTCTGCCGAGAAGTCGGGATGGAAACCTGCCAGTACTAACGCTGCCTTAGGAATAGAGAAGGGAGAGCCTACTTTATTGAATGTATGTAGTTCATCGAAAGTGGTGATAACTTCCATTGCACCCAAGTCGATGGAACGAAGGATGATTTTATACTCATTACAGGGTTTGACATAGACTTGTAACGGGGGTTGACCGTTTAGCTCTATTGCAATGTTTACCACGTTTCCTCCTTCCATCAAACTGTATGGAGGGGTATCTGTCCAACCTCCAGCTAAGTCTATACGTACCGGACTGCGTCCCCATACAATCTGGTCCGGATACACCGAAAGACGAGGGTGCTGTTTATGGTCGACTGTTGAAGTAAGCCCTTCACGCATCAGGCTGAAAGCTTTTTCTTCTTCCCGTGCTATTTCTTCTACCAAATGGCCGTCTGAATCACGCAGTTGTAATGTTCGTGCACGGAACATTGCATCGCTGATACGGGTCATTAACGGTGCAGAGGAGGGAAGGGGAGCGGGTAATTCTAATTGATGATGTGCATATTCTTCGGCTGCTTCTTGCAAATTGAGCTGATAGAATACACTGCGTTCATAATTTTTAGCCAGGGCAGTCCAGCTGTTTTTACGGAAAGCTTCACGCTGCTCTGTCAGACGGCGCAGATTGGCATAAGCTGAAATCTCATCGGCTGAAACTTTTTGTGCGTGTATCCAGATATCTTTTCCCTCGTTCAACTTCGGCTCGTCTGTCATCCAACGCATGACAATTCCAAGTTCGTCGACAGATGTACATATCGGGAATATGCGTGCAGCCTGAAGATCATGGTTACATGCTATTTCATCAGCTGTCAGGTCACGGTCTGATAACCATTTCTGAACCGGTATTCCTTGATATAAGGTTGAATCATCTTTCAGACTGCCTTTGAAAGCGTCATTAAATCCATAGGGACGGGCCACATAATTACTTTCTCCCATCGGTATGACGTCAATACAGATTCCCTCAGGAATATTGATGTGCCATTGATTGACAGGTACTCCTGTTATGATATTGCGCTTATGGAGTGTCCAGTTTTTACTTATGCAACTGTTTTCTATCCATACCTCTGAGTTTTCGGATGTCAGTGTATAGTCGGTCAGTGCATTTTGCACGAAGATAGCCGGATGAGGCTTTACTTTCTTGTGCATAATTGCTCTCTGGTCGATTACGCAATTTTGTATTGCCAGTGTAGACGAAATCATCTCCCGGCTTGTTCCATAGTGATGAAATTCACCACCCGGCAATGGCAGGATTGCTACTGTAAGTTTGTTTATTTCGGGATCGTTGATACGAGGATGGCTACCTAGAGCTGGTCCGAAGTCAGAATACATATCGTAGAAGCCGATTGATCCATCCTCTTTGAGTGAACGTTTTACCATTAACTCTACAGCCCGGTCACTCAGCAGCCAAATGCCAATATCCATCAGAAACAGATAGTTTTGCATCAATGCTCCTAATTCATCTACACTCGGCTTTTGAAGCATAAAGTCCAGCTTTTCGGGAGTATTGCGTGATGAAACAAAAACACCGTGATTCTTTGCCAGTTCAGGATCTACCCACAGTCCGTAACATACAACGTCTGCATCGGGGATTTCTTGTAAGGCTTGTTCTGCACGGATATATACATCTCCGCTGGCAATAAGTGTATGCAATTTCTCCGGGGCTTTCTGCATGATTTGCTCATACAGGGGAAGCTGAAGTGACAATAAGTTTTGTGTAAGCTTTTGACCACGTCCCCAGCGGAAAACTGGGATTGGGGTAAGTATTTTACCGGAAGGAGCATATGAGGGTAATCTCCGACTTTGGCCGCCGGCGTGTAGCAGGATACGTTTTTCGTGAGCAAGCCATTCTGTGAGTGGAGTAGTGTCACTTTCGCTGTTTTTGCATGCTTGTAATAACCATGCAGTTCCACCACCTGAACCTAACTTTGAACCTACCGGATCGGATGTACAGAACCATTCTTGATGGTTGGCATGCTCTATATCGTGAAAACATTCCACCAGATTAGGTGGAAGCGATAAAAGTTTCTTCATATTGGATTATGTCGTTTGATGATTGATGCAAATACCTTTCAGATACCATTCGTAAAGGCGATGTATTCCTTCGTCGATTTCTACTTTGTGATGCCAGCCTAAGGCATGAAGTTTAGAAACGTCGGTAAGCTTACGCATTGTGCCATCAGGTTTTGATGAATCCCATTGCAGCTTGCCCTTAAAGTCTATTTCTTTCATGATTTTTTCTGCAACTTCACGGATTGACAGCTCTTTTCCTGTACCTACGTTGATGTGGCAGTTGCGTACTTCTTTTGCCCCTTCTGCATAGGTATCTTTGAAATCGACATTTAATAATACATGTACGCTGGCGTCTGCCATTTCCTCACTCCATAAAAATTCGCGTAATGGCTTGCCTGTTCCCCATAAAGTAACGGCTTGAGGGGTAATGCCGAATTTAGCCAGTTTATCAAGAATTTCCTGGTCTGTGCAGTTGCCGTCTACACCTTCTACCGGACGTAGGTTGATATCTTTTCGTACAGCTTCCCAGTTATTCGTATTCAAGCATTTAGCAAGATGGATTTTACGGATCATTGCTGGCAATACATGACTGTTTTCCAGGTGAAAATTATCATTAGGACCATACAGGTTGGTTGGCATAACAGCAATGTAGTTCGTGCCATACTGCAAATTGAAACTTTCACACATTTTCAGTCCTGCTATTTTGGCGATAGCGTATGGCTCATTAGTATATTCTAACGGAGAAGTAAGAAGAGCTTCTTCTTTCATTGGCTGCATTGCTTCACGAGGGTAGATGCATGTACTGCCTAAAAACAATAGTTTCTTTACCCCGTGACGGAAACTTTCACCTATTACATTCTGCTGAATCTGTAAATTGCGGTAAATGAAATCAGCGCGGTATTGCAGGTTGGCCATAATTCCTCCTACATGTGCAGCAGCTAATACTACGGCATCAGGCTGTTCTTTGTCAAAGAACTCTCGTACTGCTATCGGATCCAACAAATCAAGCTCTTTATGGGTACGTCCTACCAGATTGGTAAAACCGCGTTGCATCAAATTATTCCAGATGGCAGATCCAACCAGACCTCGGTGTCCTGCCACGTATATTTTTGAAGATTTGTCTAGCATTGTGATTCTCTTTTTTAAAGTAGGAACGCGAACTTAATCACTAAGTCCGCGCCCCAAATTCATTTTTAATGAATTTATCGGTAAAATTAAAGTAGTGTCTTTTGCAGGAAATGACACTGCTATATTGATTTATAATGCAATTTTTTTACGAATTTCATATCATGCTCTACCATGATACGGACTAATTCTGCAAAAGGCGTTTTGGTAGGATTCCATCCCAAAAGAGTCTTGGCTTTCGTTGGGTCTCCTAAAAGTTGTTCTACTTCACATGGGCGGAAGTATTTGGGATCTACTTCAACTAATACTCGTCCGGTTTCACGGTCAATACCTTTTTCGTCTACTCCACTACCTTGCCATTCAAGTTCAATACCTAAATAGTGGAAAGCTAGTGTACAGAATTCACGTACGGTATGCATTTCTCCTGTAGCAATGACAAAATCTTCAGGGGTATTGTGTTGTAAAATAAGCCACATGCATTCTACATAATCCTTAGCATAACCCCAGTCGCGTTGTGCATCTAGATTACCTAGATATAACTTATCCTGAAATCCTTGTTTAATGCGTGCTGCAGCCAATGTGATCTTTCGTGTAACAAAAGTTTCTCCACGTCGTTCTGATTCATGATTAAACAAGATACCGTTTACAGCAAACATATTATAACTTTCACGATAGTTCTTTGTTATCCAGAAACCATATTGCTTTGCTACACCATAAGGCGAACGGGGATAGAACGGTGTGGTTTCCTTTTGTGGAACTTCCTGCACTTTGCCAAAGAGTTCTGAGGTAGAAGCCTGATAGATGCGACAGGTTTTTTCCAAACCGCAAATACGTACAGCTTCCAATAAACGCAATGTGCCTATGGCATCGGCTTCGGCTGTGTACTCTGGCACGTCGAATGATACTTTTACATGGCTCTGTGCTGCTAGATTGTAGATTTCTGTAGGATGAATATCACCAATAATTCGGATAAGCGAACTGGAGTCTGTCATATCTCCCCAATGTAGGTTCACCAAACGTGACTGTTTCATGTCGCGCACCCATTCATCTAAATAAAGGTGTTCGATACGTCCCGTATTGAACGATGAAGAACGGCGTAAAATACCGTGCACTTCATATCCTTTTTCTATAAGGAATTCGGCAAGGTATGAACCGTCTTGTCCGGTAATACCGGTTATTAAAGCAACTTTTCTCATAAATAAAACTTTACTGAATAGGTTGGTTTTTTTATTTCTCAACACAAAGATATGTCAAAAAAGCTGTATTGCCAAGTGCGGTTTATATTATTTCCATATTATTCACGTCTTCTTGAAATTGGATTTTTCGGCAAATGGCTCTACGATTTATTTGTTTGCGTACCCAGTGTATTCCCTTTATTTTTATTAAGTTATAAAGTACGATAGGTAAAATCTGTTACATGCACTTCACCTTCACCTCCTGCATATATGCCAGGACGGAGAGAGAGGAATTCTCCCAATGTATTGTGATGGTAGCCTTGCATGTCAAATCCCCATGGATATTTGTGCCATGTCTTACCGTCGGTGCTGTACCATCCGGAAATAATGTTGTCATAATTGCGTAAGCGTACCCATAAGCGGCATTTTCCATCATTTACGGTTATTTCCGTTTTGGGCTGGCTGGTATGTATGGCTCCACGGCGATAACGAAGAAGTTCACCGGGACGGAATCCTAACCCAAAATGCATGTCTTTATTGTAGTAGATGACTAATCCGGCTGAAGCTTCTGCATTATTTAGTTCAAGGCATGCTTCGATTTCATACCGGTGATCACCTGCACGTGCAAGAAGGGGAGAGGCATCTTTGGGACTTTTACCTTTTGCTTTCAGTGTGATGAGTTCTGGAGTGACATGGAAGCGTGCGGAGAAGTTTTCTCCGGCTGCTTGCCAGATAAAATCTTTCGCTGTACGCAATGACGGACGTTGAGGCTCCGGCAATGGAGCGGGTTTGTCTGTGAGATGTAGCCATCCGTCATCACCTATAACAACTTCACGTGTTAAAGTTTGTCTTCCTAACGTAAGATATCCTTTCTCATATCCATGAAAAAAAAGCATCAATTTACCTTCTGGAGTATCAACTACTGATCCGTGTCCTTGACTCCACCAGGTTTCTTGTGGTGACTGAGTTCGTAATAATGGATTCTCTGGTGCATTTTCCCAAGGACCGTGTACGCTTTTTGAACGTGCCTGTACTACCATGTGTCCTGTAGGAGGTCCGGCAGTTCCACCTTCAGCCGCTAGTAGATAATACCAATCATTGATTTTTTTCACATTCAGGCCTTCTAATGAGAAGCTTTCTATATCCCATTCTTCAGGTATCTCCCAACCTTTATAGATGATTTCAGGCTTACCTGTAATGGATAGTCCGTCGGCGCTTAATGGGTGTAAATCGCCTGCGCTGAGTAATAGATATCGGTTACCTTTTTCATCCACTACATGCTCAGGATCTATTCCTCCTACTTTCAGATCTACAGGTTTACTCCATGGACCTTCAGGGCTGTCTGCCCATGTAACCATATTCGTTTTTTCTCCTTTTTCATTGCGGGTCGGGAAATAGATATAAAAACGGTTGTCGTACACACAAATATCAGGAGCCCAAATGTCACCTGTATATTCGGGTAATGCTGCCGAGCAGGGAGTCCAGTCTGCAAGATTTTTTGAACTGTATACCACTAGTCCCGGAGTGTAGATGAATGACGAATGTACCATGTAATAAGTGTTACCTACGCGTACTACTGATGGATCTGGCATATCGCCTTCCAACAGGCGAACTGTTGTTGAAACAGGTTCGGTTTTGTCTTGTTTTTTCTGATTCTCCGTAGCTGTACAACTTGTAAATAAGGCTGCAAGCAGAAGAGCATAAATGTTGGTTCTCATAGTTAATAAAATTTGTGTTAAGTGTTATGTTTCGCAAGTTCGTCAAAATAAGTGAAATATCCAAATGTTTAGATATCTCAGGTAAATGTGTATCGATAAAATCAGGCGTTGAAGAAAAAATAACAGTAAATTTTGGAAATTCCCAATTCTTTTCAGAATCGGTAGGTAGTTTTGCAATAGAAAATTAAACGAAAACAAATAATAACTCTTTAAAAACTTATGATTATGAAAAAGTTAGTATTTTTCTTGGTGTGTTTGTTTACAATGCAGGTTGTAGTGGCTGACAATGATAAGCCTGTCACTTTTGAACAACTTCCTCAAGCGGCTCAGAGTTTTGTAAAAAAACATTTTGCAGACCGTAATGTGGCTTTCTCAAAAATGGATAAAGATATATTTGATGTTACTTATGATGTCATGTTTGTTAACGGTGATAAATTGGAATTTGACAAGCAGGGTAACTGGAAAGAGATGAAGTGTAAACATGGTTTGGTGCCTGAAACTGCAGTTCCGGCACAGATTGTAAAATATGTAAAAACAAATTACCCGGAAGCAAAAATCTTGCAAATAGAAAAAGACCGCTATGAATATGAAGTAAGATTATCGAATTTTTGGGATTTGAAGTTTGACTTGAAATTTAATCTGATTGATATGGATCGTGATGACGATTAAAAAAGGAAGATAATTTTAAAGTGGCATGCCTCTATAGTATTAGCCTACATTATTCATAGTGGATTCATTTCAGGTTATCAAAACAGATATGGGGACAATCTGAAGCCTCCAACTAATGTC
>ENA-UEPD01000582-UEPD01000582.1-human-gut-metagenome-genome-assembly--contig:-NODE-582-length-27740-cov-7.023063_pt1 | contig 27740 bp, 39 predicted proteins | sample MGYA00242895_ERZ507906 | MGnify/ENA primary metagenome ERZ507906 (study PRJEB26167, sample SAMN06115416) | human gut metagenome | host: Homo sapiens | place: China:Guizhou | collected 2015-03-03... | reverse complement strand
CGGGTTCGAGGTCGCGGATGAGGGTGGGCCCGTTGGTGGTGTCGTTGGGGTGGCCGAGCTGCCACGCGTTGCGTTGGTGGGGTGGGATGTGTTGGCCGGTGCGCCTGCAGGTCCAGCCGCCGGCCTGGTCGATGCGGGCTTGCCAGGCGGCGCAGAGGTTGGTCCAGGCGCGGGTACCGCGTGCGGGTGCGATCATGCGCTCACCCTCACCATCGTGAAGCTTCCGCGATCGAGTGGGAGGGTCTGCCCGCTGCCCTGGTAGATGCCGACCTTGATGTGAGCGCCGACGGGCAGGTCGACCACGATGGATGCACGGCCAGGTGTCGGCTGGCCGTCAAGGCAGAGGTGGTCCTGGTCCACGATCGGCAGCCCGTCGCACTCGATGATGAGGGATCGGGCCCCCGCTGGGCCGGGGCCCCACCGGAGTGACGCCTCGATGTGGTAGACGCCGCCCATGCCTTCGGGGACGGTGAATGCCTTGCCGTCTGCCGACTGGAAGCCTAGTGGGTCGGAGGTGGCGGGCTTCCACGCGATCGGCATCACGTACTCACCCACGGAAGTGCCTGCGATGAGCCCGCCTTCGGGGGTGGCGTTGTTGTTGAGCGGGGGCGCGCACAGGACGGCGGCGCGCTGCTGGGCGGGGCTGACTGCGGCAGCGTCCGAGTATGAGCGCAGGGGGTCCACGACAGCGAAGTGAGCCGGGTCGGCGTTGGTGGCGCTGACCGTGTACTCGGGATAGGCGAGGGTCTGGACGCCGAGGACGGTGCCTGTGGGTTTGGTCGGGAGTTCGTTGAGGTAGTGGAGGACGTGAGCCGGGAGCGTGCCTGCGATGTGGTTGCCGTCGATGATGGCCCCCGAGACGTGCGGCGTGCGGGTCGCCACGAGCGCGCGCGCGTAGTCGCCGCCGTTGAAGAGGTTGTCCCTCACCCGCAAGCCGGTCTCGTATCCGACGGAGGGTGCCGCGGAGGGGAGCCGATCACCGAACCACGTCCCGGGCCCTTCGTCTGCAATGAGGATGCCGTAATCGTCCGGGCCGATATTCTCGTTACCGAACTTGTTCTTTTCCACGACGGTACCCACGCCCGCATCGACATTGGTGGCCTTGGGGACGAGCCACACGGCCGCACGCTCCGACCCGGCTTGAAACTGGATGAAGTCGTTGTCTGCGATGGTGGTGTTGGCGTGGGATGCGCCGAGCTTGATCCCGATCTTGTATCGGACGAAGTTGTTGGCGGCGATAACACTCTTGTCAGAGAGTCCGCGCAGCGCTATTCCGATACTGGTAGTCACGTTTCCGGCATCGAACGTGCAGCGCCGAATGTCCCAGTAAGGATTGTCGCTGTGGTTGTGGCTGATGGCGGCCCCCGTGAAGCCGACGAAGACGCAGTCCGTGACCACCAGGCGATCGAGGACGGCGACGTTGAGGCTGCGGTTTCGGATCACGCCAGCGCCACCCTCGACGCGGACGCCCTGCACGAGCAGGGAGTTCCACGCCCGGTCGGCGTCCACGATGTAGCCGCCGGCGGGGAGGGTGATGGTGGTGTGCATGTTCCCTTCGCCCACCAGGGCGAAGTTCCCTACGTCGATCCCTCGACCGTCGTGCTTGTACACCCCGCGCTGTAGGCGTTTTCCGGTACGTAGGGCGTCGTTGATGATGAGCGTATCTCGTGCCTCATCGCCGGTGGGGGGTGAGGCGACGCCGCGACCCAGCCGCTGCATGATCGCGGTAGCGAATGCGTCTAAGATCATTTTTCCTTGGACTCCTTAAAGGCTGTTGATGAGTGCGATCGCGCTATCCGCGCTCTGAACGCGGAGGGCTTCTTCGGCGGCCGTGAGCGCGGCGTCAGCGGTCGCGATGGCGGCCCCGGCGGCGGTGATGGCTTCGGAGACGCTGGCGGCGTTCTCGTTGACGGTGCGGAGGGCTGTTGCGGCGTCCGTGGCCGCGGTGGTCGCGGCGGTGCTGATCTCGTCGACGGTGGTCGCGACTTCGTTGAGGCTGGCGGTGACGTATTCGCGGAGCACGGCGGGCGTGATCGCCGTGGGTGCCGTGCTGGTGGCGACCTCGGCGGCCGTCGCGAGCCGGAGCACGCCCGGCTTCGTCGGGGACGCGTCGACGACCTCGATCCCGTCGGGCAGGTACTCGAGGCGGTTCTCGATGACGGCGAGGCGGCTGGCGAGGGTGGGTGTGCCCGCGGACGCGCCGACCTGGACGGCGTCGACGAGGTTGAGGACGTCACCGCGCGTGGGGAGCGCCTGGCAGGTGACGTTGATGGGCTTGATCTTGCCGGCGAAGTAGATCGCGGCGTGGATCGTCCATCCTTGGGGGTCGATTCCGGGCGAGTCGGATCGGGGGATGGTGAGCCCGACACGGCCCTGGTCATCGATGAGTTCACCGGTAGACGCCTGGACGGTCAGGTTCCACTGGTTGACCTCGGTGAGTCGGGATGGCTCGTCGCCGACGCGGATGACGAGGAGGCTGTTCGTGGTGTTGACGGTGAGGACGACGCGGCCACCGGTCGTGACCCAGTCGGGTAGTGCGTCGACGTCGATGCCGTCGGGGACGAGGGTCGCGAGGTTGCAGATGACGCGGACCCACTTGAGGTCGGGTGAGTCGACGGGTAGCTGCGTGAGCTCGGTCATGGCGTGCGGGTGCCCCTTCAGTCGTGGCGCGGGTCGTAGGTGGTGCCGTCGTGGAGGACGGCGTTGGTGGGCTGCTCGGCGCCGGTCAGGGATGCTGTGCCGGTGGCGGCGCCGGCGGCGATCGCCTTGAGGACGGCGAGGACGGCTGCGCCGGCGGACGCCGACCCGACGATGACCCATTGGACTTCGTGGACGAGCGCGGTCGCGCCGATGGTGGCCACGGCCGTTTGGGCGGCCGTGCTGATGGCGCGTTCGGTGGTGCCTTCCCAGAACGCGGTGCTCGTGAGGTAGCTGCTCACTGCTGCGGGGCTGCGGGGCGCAGGTTGACGTCCACGGTCGCCTCGATGCTGTCGAGGGCGTCCGTGACGCCCTGGCGGACCGCGGTGGTGATCGCGTCCGTGTCGACGGGCTGGCCCTGGCTGAGCTGGGCGAGGAGTTCGCGTTGCCCGGCGAGCTCACCGGTGATGCCGGCGAGCTGCGTGCGGAGGGCCGCGAAGTTCGCGGGCAGCCAGGACAGTTCGATCGCCAGCGACGTCTGGCGCTGCTCGGGCGCGTCGACGCCGCGGAGCTCGACGGGATGGTTCAGGGTCGCGGACGCGGCGTCCTGCGGGGTTCCGGACATGCTCATGGGATTCTCCTTCGTGGTGGTGGGCGCGGTCGCGCCCGGTGTGAGGTAGCGGGCGAGGGCGGGGATCGTGCCGGACCCGGGCCATTGGCCCGTCTGCGGGATGCCCAGGCGTGCCTGGAGGCCCTTGAGGGTGCCGGGGCCGATCACCCCGTCGTCGGTGACGCCGAGCCAGCGCTGCAGCGCCTTAGTGGTGCCTTCGCCCCATTGGCCGTCGACGCCCGCACCAACCCGGGCCTGGAGTCCACTCACCTGGGCGTTGGTGAGTCCGCGGGGGCCCTCGAGAAGCAGGGCCGCGGTTTCGCGGCGCATGCGGTCCATCGTGTAGTCGGCGATGTCCTGCTTGCGGCGGGGCGCCCACTCGTGGTGGCCGCACATCAGGTCGGGGCTGAAGCCGCCCAGCATGCAGTAGGCGGCGTTGATACGCGGGTACGCCTGACGCTGGGCCGGTGTCCACTCGCCGCGACCGGAGTTCTCCGCTTCGGTGCCGAACACGTTCGAGTTGCCGGTGATGCCGCGCCAGCTGCCTGCGCCGGCGTGGTTGGCCTTGCCTGCGGCGACGACGATGGCGACGCCGGCGCGGGTCAGGAACGTGTTGCAGAGGGGCCCGGGGAGGTCGGGGCGTCCGTGGATGCATACCTTGAGGGAGCCGCGGTCACCCGTCGGGGATCCTGCGGTCCAGTGCGACACGGCGGCGCGGGGGGTGAAGTCAGCGCCGCCGCGGGTGGCGTATCCGTCGACGAGTTCGACGGGGCAGCCCCAGGCGGCGAGGGTTGCGGGGAGTCCGATGGTGCGCGCCATCAGGGCTCCTCGGGGTTCTGCCCGGGCACGTACTGGCGGGTGCGGACTGCGGTGTCGGGGGTCTGGTGGTCGAGCATGCGGCCGTCCCGGTCGCGGTCCCAGTCGAGGTCGTCGGCGTTGGGGTTCTGGTTGGTCGGCATGGTCAGGATGCTAAGGAGCGGCCCGTACATCGCCCCCGGCAGGGGGCGGGTTGTCCACAGGGGGGTGGCGGCTGTGGTGACGTTCCCGGGGTCTGTCTCTGGGTCCTCCGCCTTCTCTCCTCCTACCTATTAGTTCCTCTATCTATCCTTGGGGGTACACCGGGTGTACCCCATTAAGTGCTGATTCTGTACCCCATTCCAGGGCTAATGGGGTACACCTGTGTCCAGAAAGGGGTACACGGGGTGTCCCCCATTTCTCGGGAGGTGGCCGCAGGCGGCCAGTTATCCACAGGTGGTTATCCACAGGTATCCACAGGGGGTGGGGCGAAAGCTCAGGGCCCGCCCCGACCACGCGAGACGAGCCCCAAGCCGGCCCTGCCAGCCTTTGTTCCCCTCAGGAACAGGCACCACCCTACGAGCCGGCCACGACACCCTCCTGGGCGTCAGCGACGGCCTGGATGAACGCCGTCACCTTCGGCAGATCCTTGGCCTTGAACTCGTACGTCTGGACGTGCTGGCCGTCGACGTGGAGCACCAGGCGGCCGCGCGTGATGTCCTTGCGCGCCAGGGCGCCGATGAGCATTCCCACGGGCCCGGCCAGGACGCCGCCGGCGGCGATGCGGGTGGCGGTCATGCGGTTCGTCTTGTCGTCGACCTCGACGTCGAGGGTCGCGGACGTGACCGGGTACTGCTTGAACCCGGTCGAGAAGTACGGGTCGACCACCTTGCCGAACTTGCGGTTGGACACCATGAACGGCCCGAGCTGGCGGTGGATCAGGCGGGGCTTCGTCATGGCGGTGAGCGTACGCGCCCAGCAGGACGTCCGCGGCCGATTCAGTCGAACGGGGGGAGGAGATCCATATGCCGGCTGTCGGGCGTGACCTGGTAGATCGCGTGGCGGCCGCGGTGCGCCGACTGCACCAGCTCGATCGCGCCCGCCGCGACGAGCTGAGCAACCGCGCGCTTCACCCGCTTCAGTGCGGCCGCGGCCTCCGGCGTCCCACGCAGGGGCGGCAGGCCAGGATCCTGCCCGGTCAGGGTCAGGACGAGGGTGTCGTGGCCAGCGAAGTACTGGCCGGACGCCTGCGTCGGCCCCGGATGATCCTTCGCGGTCTGACACATGGCCACGAGCACGAGCCGGGCCGTGTCCGGCAAGTCCCCCCACACCGGGGAGAGGGCGAGGCTCACGAGTCTGGCGCCCACGCTGCCTGCCTCCTCGTGTGTTCCTGGATGATGTCGATCAAGTCGTCGCGGCCGGCGCGTCTCAGCGCCACATACAGGCTGTCGACGTGCCGGTACCCGCACCGGATCGCGACCGTCTCCGGGTGGGTCTCCCCCGTCTCGAGGAGCCATTCGACGTCCTCGACGACGACCGCGGACGGGCGCTGGCCGGGTGGTGGGCCGGGTGTTGCGGCCAGCTTCTGCTGGCAGGTGGTGCAGAGCCCACGCACGACGGCCAGGCCGCCGCAGGGGCAGAAGAGGGCGTCCTGCGTGGGCTCTGCGGTCATGCGTTCGGGTCGGCCTCGACCGCGGCGAGCGCGGCCCGGGCAGCAGCCCGGAACTCGTCACGGATCGGACCGGGGACGAGCGCCCACGGGCGGCCAGTGAGCTGGCTGATCGCCTGGGCGAGTGCCTCGACGCGCGGGTCAGCAGGGTGGGGCGCCAGGCGCACGAGTGCGTAGATCGCGGCGGCCTCCCAGCACTTGCGGATGGACGGTGCGAGATCTACCCACATGTTCTCGGCGGAGAGCGTTGCGTAGTTCTCGCTCATGACTCGTACTCGGCATCGTCCTCGTCGGTCCCGGCCAGGCGGGCGCGGGACTCGTCGACGGCGTCCAGCTCGGCGTCCGACATGACGTAGCCCAGGACATCCAGGAGGTCGTAGAGGCCGAGCGCCCGCTCGTTGAGCCGCGGCCACGAGTACTCGTAGGTGCCGACGTCGTGGTGGAGCGCGGCTATCAGGAGGACCTCGGGCACGGTGGCGGCCTTCTCCTCGACGAGGGCCTCGAACTTCTCTTGGCTGTCGGTCGCCCACTTCCACATGCCCCACGTGCGGGGTGAGTTCAACACCACGAGGGGCGCCACGGCGGCGCAGATCGCATGCCGATCGGCCGAGGGCAGGTTCTTGCGATCCCACATACCGCGCACGAACTCGTCACGCAGCTGGTGCGCGGTCAGGGCGGCTTCCCGGTTCGCTCGGGCCTGCGCGCCGCGGGCTTCCTCTGTGACGGTGTCCGCGGCGACGCCCCCCTTCCCCTCCTCGTAGAGGTCGGCCCACGTGTGTCGGATCCGAACGACCAGCTCGCGGCCAGCGTCGATGAGCGTCTGAACGGTCGGCGGGATCTGCTGGCCGGCGTTGACGTAGCCCTGAAAAACCATGCCGTCCGGCAGGTCTTCGTCCTCGTCGAGGATGGTCACGCCGGCCTCGCGCAGCTCGTCGGCCAGGGCGGCGAGCTCGGCCTTCGCTGCCACTTCAGCGCGTACGTTCTTGACGCGCCACGCGAAATCGTTGGTGCCCAGCGCCTCCACCAGCTCGTCGAGGTGATCGCTGCCCTCGAACTCGTCGAGCACGGCGGCGTCCTCCAACGACGCCTGCCCCGCGTGAACCTTCTCCCGCGCCCCATCCGGCAGGGCCAGGAGCTTCAGACGGCGCTTGACCGTCGCCGCGGCCCGGCCCGTCTGCCGGGCGATCATGGTGACCTTCACGCCCAGGTCGAGGAGGCCCTGGTAGCCCTCCGCCTCCTCGACCGGGGACAGGTCCGACCGCTGAATGTTCTCCAGCAGCATGAGTTCGAGCTGGTCGGCGTCCGACAAGCTCTCGTCGACGACGGCGGGCACCTCGACCACACCAGCCGCCCTCGCGGCCGCGAGGCGCCGGTGACCGATCACCGCCCGCCACCGGCCGGCGGCGTCCGGGTTCGGGACGAGGAGGAGGTTCTGCCGGATGCCGTGCGCCCGAATGGACGCCGACAGTTCAGTCAGGTCGCCGAGCTCCCGGCGCGGGTTGGACGGGTGCGGGTCGATCTGGTCGACCAGCACGAGACGGACGTCGTTCATGAGGGTTCCTTTCAGGGTGACCAGTGGGTGCACGGGCACCCGTGGCATGGGTCTGGATAGTGAGGTTCGTGGCCGCACCAGGTGCAGCACGGGACAGGGAGACGCCGCATCAGTCGGCGTCGAGGGGGACGCCCAGCTTCACGAGAGCAGCCAGGTGCGTCTTCGGCATCGGGTCGTCGACGGGCGCACCCTGGACGCGCGCCAGGATCGCGGCGATCGCGACAGCGTCGGCCTCGTCGTTCGACACCATGTCGACGCCCGGATAGCGGCGCGACACGGCCAGCAGGACCTCGTCCTTGCCCGAGTTGCCGTTACCGGTCGCGTACTTCGCGCGGGTCTTGGGTGACACCACGAGGACGTCGGCGTACCGCGACGCCCGCGTGAAAACCCGCCACCACAGGCCGGCGCGCTCGTGGTCCTGACCCATGCGCCGCGGCGACAGGCTCGGGCCCTCCATCGCGATGCCCAGCAGGACACCGTCGACGCCCTCGAAGAAGTCGCGGATCTCCCGCTCGATCCGGTCGAGACGCCGCATCGTGTCGGCGTGCGTGTCGGTCTGCCGGCCCTGGGAGAACACGCGTCGGGTGCGGCCGGTGGCGTCTTCATGGAGCAGGCACAGGCCCGTCGCGGTCAGGCTCGTGTCGATCCCGACCCACATCAGAGTGCCTGTCCGATCGCCATGACGACGTCGCGTGGGAGGTTGGAGACGATCCCGTCTGCGAACCGCATGGCCTCCACGTGCGTGTCGAACCGGACGGCCCGCTCCGCGTAGGGCAGCCACACCCCCCAGTAGCGGGCACGCACGATCGTGGTGCGGGCGTTCGTCCCGACCCTCGTCTCACCCAAGCGTGGCCGGTACATCACGCCACCCCCGCGGCCGCGAACGCGCGCCGCACACCGGCCCGCATCGACGCCAGGTCAGGCGCGAGACGCCCCGCCTCGGCGAGCTCGAGGAGAGCACGCGCAGCCGCCTCAATCTGGGTGGACAGCTCGACGTCGGTCAGGAACCCTTCGAGGTCGTCCCGCAGGTCAGCGATCAGGGCGACGTCGAGGGTGGGATCTCCCACCAGGCGGGTGGCGTGGGCGAGCATCTGCTGGACGTGCCGCACGGCAGCGGCCCGCTCTGTGTACGCCTCGACCTTGTCTTCGTCGATCGTCTCGGCGGCGTCCGGGCGTCCCGCGGCCTCCCACGCCGCCACGATCCCCTTGGACAGCATGCCCAGCAGGCCGACCTTCTCACCCTGCTGCAGCGCCCACGCGCGAGCACGCGCCCGATCCGCCTTGCTCAGCCCGTCACCCCGGGTGGCGTTGGCCTCCGCCACAGCGGCCTCGATCTCCTCCGGCGCCGCCGGCGGCAGCACGACCGCCTCCGCCTTCGGCTCAGGCGGCGGCACCACGGCCGGCGCCCCCGGGCGGAGCAGCTCCGCGGCCGCGGCCTTCAGCACCTCCGGAGCCGGCCCGTAGTGGTCCCGCAACGCCTCCACCGTCGACACGGGCACACGCGCCCGCGCCGCGATCTGCGACAGCGGACGATGCCCCCGCGCCAGATCCGCCACAATCCGCTGAGTCACCTCACGCGGCAGCCGGCCGCTCATCGCCGACCCCCTCGGATCCGCACGACGCCGTCCTCATCACCCGGCACGACCGCCACCGTCGTACCGCGATCGTCATCCAGGTGATCCTCGAGGGCCTGGTCCTCGTCGAACAGTGCCTCCTGCCCCAGCCGCGCACCCCGCAGGCCACGCAGCCGGTCGTACAAGTCGCCGGCGTCGTCGAGCGCGACAGCCTCGACCTCCCGGATCCGCATCATCGGGACGTCCGCACCCGACGGCACATCGTGCGTGATGGACCGCGTGTCCAGAACAGCGATCGCGAGCACGAGAGTGCCCTCGGGATCCTGAACGATCCTCGACGCCAGATAGTCGAGGCCGTTCTCCTTCATCTCGCCCGGCAGAGCACCGGACAGCTTCAGCTGCTTGTCGAGAGTCGTGTCAGCCATGGTGATTCTCCTTCGTGATGGTGGTGGTGCTGGTGGTGGGGTCGTAGTCGAACAGGGCCGGCGGGCGCGGCTTCTTCGCGCGCCGCCGCATGTCACACACGCGGTAGTGGGGGTCGAACAGGGTGAAGCCCTCACGCAACGGCTTGCGGGCGGTGACGATGTAGCCGGCGACATACCGGCTACCGACGAGGCGGGCAGCGACCGTGCCCGTGTTCGGCGTCGGGACGGGATCACACGGGAACAGGCGTCCCGTCTCCATCTCGATCCACCGCAACGTGGCGTGGCAGGCCGGGCAGGGGCGGTTCATGGCGGCTCATCCGCGCTGCTCGTCGAGGAACGCCTGGGCCTGGCGGGCGATCAGGTCGCCGACCAGGTCACTCGAGTGATCCTTCAAGCGCGCGCACGCGGCGATCGCGGCGTCGATTGCCTCGACGGCCTCACGGACCTCCGTGGGTGCGTCCGCGACCAAGATGCTGGCGAACGTCGGCGGCCCAGAGAAGTGCTCGTTGAGCCCGATGAAGAACACCAGCCCGTCGACATTGGACCAGTTCGTCGCGGCCGCATTCGCCAGGATCACGTGCAACATCGCCGAGGGCTTCATTCCGCACCCCCAGCCGCATCCGCGACGAGCTTCGCGAGACCGTCCCGGTTCATCCCCCGGCACGCCTGCAGCAGCTCCACGGCGTCGTCCTGGGACAGGTCCGCGAGTCGCTCAACCGGGACGCCCAGGGCGGGCAGGTACGCGTCCGCGGTCCGCGCCTCCACACCACACCGCTCGAGCTCACGCAGGATCGCGGACAGGGTGGCCTTCCGTACCGGCTGGGCGGGCGCCGAGGCAGCCGGCACGGAAGGCTCAGGGGTGGTGGACGCCCCGTTAGTGGCGGCTTCCCCGGCGTCCACCACCGGATCGAGGACCTCACCCGTCGCGAGGTCGACCACGTCGTCGCCGGCATCATCCGGGTCGTCGACGGGCGGCAGCTCGGCCGCCGGCACGTCCGTAATCTCGCCCGTCGAGATCGCCGGGTGGACCTTCTGCAGGTCACCGCCCGGCTGCTCGTCGACGACCATCGCCCACTGGGCGGCCGTCGACTTCGGGGCCAGCTTCAGGACCTGCTTCAGGACCGTCTTGCGTTCCATCCAGTGCTCGGGATCCTCGATGTCCCGCTTCTCGTTCTCGCCCTTCCCGCGCAGGCGGGCGACCTGCGAGGGCGACAGGATCAGGAAGTCCCGGACGCCGTTGGCGAGCTCGTACGACGCCCAGAACGCGATCGGCCGGCCACGCTCACCCAGCGCCGGCTTGTGGACCAGGCGCGAGTCCGTGCCGTACTCGTAGTCGAACGTGTCGTGCTCGCCGACCCAGTTCGTGTTCACGCCGCGCGCCATCGGGTGCTGCTGGAACAGCTTCACCAGGCCGCCGTAGCCGACGATGAGCTGGGCCTCGACCCACTCGCGGCCGCTGCGCTTGTCACGCCGCTTGTAGGGCACCAGGTGGGCTTCGTTGTTGAGGCCCACCTCGAGGCCGAGTGCGGACGCCGTCAGCAGGGCGCCCAGCATCGACGCGGTCGTCGCCGTCGCGAGGGTGGGAGTCTTCCGGACGGAGTTGAACACCAGGCGGGCGAACCGCTTGCTGTCCATCGACGCCGGGAGCGACCCGGCGATCGCGTCCCATGAGCCGCGCACGAGGTCCTGGACGGTCTGCTCGGCCTTGGTGGCGTCCGGGCGAGCGACCTGGTTGTTCTGTCGGGGGGCTGGGCTGGCGTTCATTCTGAGAGGTACCTTTCGAGTTCGTCGAGGACGTCCGCGGCTTCGGACGCCTCTGCCTGGCTGAGTGCCCACGAGGGCGGGGACACGGTGACGACGTCGGCCGAGTAGCCCGGCCACGTGTCGGTGGAGGTGCATTCCGCGAACAGGGCGAACGCGGTGTCGAGCTGCCGTTGAGCGAGCTGCTCGAACGCGGTGTCGAGCTGGACCAGCGACGGCAGGTAGGGCGGCGTCTTCTCCTGCACGATGAACGTGAGTGGCCCCAGTACGGCGCCGGTCGTGAGGTACGCGAGGCGCCGGTAGAAGACGTCCTGGACGTGGTAGCCGTACGACACCGCCGACCGGCGGAACTGCTCGGGGTCAGCGCTCCGGGCGGTCTTGTAGTCGAACAGCTCACCGCCGAGGAGGTCGAAGCGGCCCCGCAGCCACACGCCCGTCGCCTCGTGCTGGGCGTACGCGGACACCTCCGGCCGGTTCGTCGGGTCCGTCAGGAGCTCCGCGGCTTGCGGATGCTCGGCGAGGGCCTCGGCCATGTCCATGACCAGCCGGAAGTCGGCCGGCGTGAGGGGCACGATGCCGTGCCGGCGCTGCTCGAGCGCCCACTCCTTCGAGACCTTCGTGGTCATGGTGCCGTTGCTGGCGAGGAGGTCGTCGGGGCACGCGGCCATCGGCTCGCCCACGCCCAGCACGGTCGTGTGCGCGGCCCGGCCAACGTCGAACGCCCGCTTCGTGCCCTCCGGGTGCGTGAGGCGCCAGGCGAAGTGCGCCGGCGTCGACGGCGGCATGAGGAGCTTCAGCTGGGACTGCGACAGGGACGGCGTGGGCGTGTTCTGGCCGGCGTGGTAGACGTCGTCCGGGATGCCGTCGTACAGGCCCGCCTCAGTGATCGGGGCCGTCATGCTGCGTCCCGGGAGCTGATCGGGGCCGGGGGCCTGTGCTGCTCTTCCTCGTGGGCGACGAGCATGTCGTACTCGGGGAACCGCGCCTGGCACACGTCACACCCGAACCGTGGCCACGCGTCGGAGTGGAACCACAGCCACGCCCACAGGGCACTCAGGATGACGATCACGATGATGAGCCAGCCGTCGATCATCGCGTCACCGCCTGGGCCTCGGCGATCGCGGGGTCCGCTTCGGTGGTGCCACGCAGGCGCTCCACCTCACTGACGGGGAATCGGCGCTGCCCACCAGGGGTGCGCTGCGCTTGGATGCGACCTGCCCGCTCCCAACGGCGGACGGTCTCGACTGTGACACCGAGGAGACGTGCTGCCTCGCCGATGGGGACCGCCTCAGCGATCCTCTGGGTATCCCTAGAGTCCATGGGGTGAATCTAGACATATCTAGACCAGCAACGCAAGCGATACCTTGAGAACTGCCCGGATTGTCTAGATATGTGCAGGTTTCGCCGGTATGGTGGAGGGCATGAGTAGTCAGCCCATCGCACTCACCGACCTCTCGTGGACCTTCGGTGATCGCATCAGGAAGATCCGTCGGCTGTCTGGGGAGTCCCAAGCGTCCTTTGCGGCCGCCATCGGGCAGGGTGAGAAGGCCGTGGGCGCATGGGAGCTGGGCACCAACGAGCCCCGCAATGTCGTGACGATCGCCCGACGCATCGAACTGCGCTACGGGATCCCGGCGGCCTGGACGTTGGGGCTCACCGAAGAGCCGCCCAACCCCGGCGGGTGGGCCCACTGGGAATCGAACCCAGAACCCGCGGGTTCACCGCATCACCTCGCCACCGTCGCTCTCTTCCCGGTCTCGATGCCCGCTGAAGAGTTCACGGCCGCGTGACCCAAACGCTGCACATCGTCCCGCCACAGACCGCTACCGTCCGCAACATGGACTGGTCAACGCTGATCGCCGGGTGGCGAGCATGGATGCAGGCCGCTGGACGTCCGACCCCGACCGTGAAGCTCCGCTGCTACCAGCTGCGTCGCTACGCCGAGGGCCACCCCGTCGATTCGACCACCGACCAGATGATTGCCTGGCTCGCCCACTCCGGGTGGAGCCCAGAAACAAAGAAGTCGTACCGGGCTGCCCTCGTCGGCTTCTACGGGTGGGCGCACCGACGCGGCCACCTCGACCACGACCCAACCCTCGACCTACCCACCGTCCGCACGCCCCAGCGCGTGCCCCGCCCCGCACCCGACCAGGTGCTGCAGCGCGCCATCCTGACCGCCGACCCGCGCGTCCAACTCATGCTGGCCCTAGCCGGCCGCCACGGCCTACGCCGCAGCGAGATCGCGCAAGTCCACACGCGCGACATGCTCGGCGAGGACCGCATCGTGCCCCTCGACGTGGCCACCGGGATCACGATCGCGCGGACGCCGCCGGGCTGGGTGTTCCCATCCCCGTCCGGCGGCCACCTCACCGAGGGCCACGTCGGCAAACTCGTCGCGGCCGCGCTCGACGGGCACTGGACGGCCCACTCGCTACGGCACCGGTTCGCGACGGCCGCCTACGCGGGCACCCGGGACCTCCTGGCCGTGCAGCTACTCCTGGGCCACACCAGGCCCGAGACGACCCGCGGCTACATCCTCGTCCCGCAGGACGATCTCAGGGCAGCACTACAGGCCGCGGCCTGACGTCAGCGCTTGCGCGTCACCCAGCCCGGCAACCACGACGCGGGCACCTCGATCTGGTGCTTCTCGAGGAGGTTCAGCAGGCGCGTGACCAGGTCACGGCTCTCGACGTTCTCGGCCTCGAGCTCGTCGATGCGCTTCTCCAGGTTCGGCACGGCTTCCTCGAGGTGCACGACCCTCTTGGCGATCGCCTCGTACGGTGACGCCTTCGCGTTGAGCCGGGACGCCAGGAAGATCAGGCCGGCCGTGAGGCCGGGCACGCCGACGCCGACCATCCACGGCAATAGCTCCGTCACGCGGCCCCCCGATCCTCGACCCATCGGGCCATCAGCCACAGGATCCACAGCAGCAGCGCCCACCAGGCCACCCACGCGATCGCGTACATGTCACCGCCCGGGGCGCCCGGGACGGCCCACATGAGCCACGACCACAGATGCCCGGACAGACGCTGCCCGAACGCGAACCCGATCGCCATGAACCCGACATCTCGCCAGCCGGGGCGGGTCGTAGCGACGAGCGCGATCAGACCGGCCACCAGCCAGACCCCGACCCGGGCCGCCGGCGGCCACAGAGAGAAGAACACGGCCGAGTCCTCGTCCCACCGCTCCCCGGACAGCACCGTGAGGCCGCGCGCAATGCACGCCAGGGCGAGGACGCCGAGGATGAAACCCGCGCCGGCCGACCTTGTCGACGAGCGCCGCCGGCCGCCACCCCGCCTGCCGCTCGGCGTCCACGATCAATCCCCCATCCGCGAGACCTGGAACGCCGATCGGTGCTTCAAGATCTTCACCGACTCACCCTGCGTGTGGTAGGCGTACACGCTGATCGGGCCCTCAGCTGACATGCGGACGTGCGAGGCGATCGTCACACGCGTCGTCGAAGCGGGATTCGGCGGCGTGGAAGTATCACCGGCGGGACCATCCGGCGTCCAGAACCACGTCGACCGCTCCCCCTTCGCTCCAGGCATCGGCTCAAACTCGACCGTGGCCGTGCACATGTAGAGACCTGCAGGCACGATCACCTCGGCGCGCCCGTCGACGTGCCAGCCCTCTTCGTCCTCGAGGTGATTCCACGTCAGCGGCGTCGTCTGATTCGTGGGTATCGCCTGCTCCACCTGCTTCACCATGCGCACCACCTTGGCCCGCAGCGCCTGCAGCGCCAGGGCGTTGAAGTGCTCCCACAGCCGCGTGTGCGACTCCGGGACGAGGTCCTCAAAGCTGTCGTCCATCAATCCGTCCTCTCCCAGTCCACCGACAGGGCGAAGTCCGCCCCGTCGAGCCGCATGTACGGTGTCGACGCGTCCACACCAATCCCGATCCCGCCTGCCTCACCAGACGACAGCCGCGGCAGCCAGTCCGACGGCACAGTCCACGTCTCCACCGACCCAGGACCACCCAGGCCAGGGCCGACAGCGGACGCCAGCACTCGCGGGAAACTGGACGTCTTGCCACCCTCAAGGAGGAGCATCGTGGGGTGCTGCCGTGAATAGACGCCGAACGACAACCGCTCGCACCGCAGCCGGGCCGCCGTGATCCTGCCCAGCATCCGCAGCGACTCCGGCCAGAACGCGGCCCCCCACGACCTGCCCCAGCCCCCGTCGCCCTGGATCAAGTGGTTCGTGTCCCGACGCCAGGTGCCGCCACGGTGCGTGCCCGACCATGCCGGCCCCATCACGGTGGTGCCACGCGACACGGGCCGCTCCACGGCCGGCGGCGCAGGCGGCGGCTCACCCGGGATATCCACTGGGGGCGGGAGCTCGGGAACGGGCGCCGTCCCCATGATCCCCACCACCCACAGCTGCCCAGCGTTCAGCATGAGCCACACCAGTTCGCCCGGCTGGACGTCACGTACATGTCGCGACACCACAGCCCGCTCCGGCGCAGCTGCCCCGTTCCGTCTGACCGGCACCCGGTTCCCCTGCACTGCCCCCATGACGCGCCCGATCACAGCGGCAGCCCGCCCAGGAGGCTCAGGTCAACCGACATCGACCGCGGCGTCAGCCGATACCCAGTGAGGCGCACCAGCGACACGACACCCGCGCGGGGGGACGCCACGGTCCCGACGTCCCCGATCTGCAGGCGCAGGTCGGGTGTGATCTGCGCGGACGCCGTCATCTTCCGACGGATCGCGCGCATCGTCATGTTCTTCGCCGTCTCGATCAGCACTGCCTCCGAGGCAGGCAGGAGCGGCGACGAGTAGTACTCGGGCTTCTGCCCATACGGCCCCCACCAGCGCATGGGCCCCTCGGGGACGGTCCACACGCCGACCATCTCGGGCTCATCGCCCTCCGGGATGTTCGCGACCCTGAAACCGTTCGGCGGGTCAGCGACGCCAGTGCGGATCTGCTGCAGACCAACGAGGTTCCCCCCGGGGCCCGACCTCAACGCGAACACGGGTTCCCCCGGATCCTGATCATCCCACACGGGCGCCACGTGGATAGCGCCATCGTCACCCACGTACCAGCGGGCTGGCCACGTGTCCGTGATGTCGACCAAGGCGTCGAACCGGTCCTCGTCCCACGACATGCCGGCCTGCAGCGACCGATCGATCACGCCAACGTCGGGGACCACGGGCAGCGGCATGATCGCCTGCAGCGTCTGCAGACGGCTCGACGTCCCGTCCGTCTGGTAGCCGCGCAGGAACCGGGCGCGCGCGATCTCGTAGGCCAGGCCGCGAGCGGTCACCTGCAGCGTTGAGCCGTTGTCCTCCGGCTCTTCCACGATCCGATACCAGCCCGCGCTCACGCGCTCATTGCCGTACCCGATCTGCGCCCACAATCGCTGCCCATACGCGGCGAGAGGGTGCGTCGCCGACGTCGGCCAGTACTCGGGTTGATTCGGCACCTCAAAGCGCAGCTCACCGGGCGTCTTGGCGTCGGCGACAGCACTGATCTCCCACGACTGTGTCGCGATCGGCAGGCGATCCAAGGCTCCGACCTTGAGTCGGGAACCGTCGAGCCACGAGGAGACGCGCAGCGTCAACGGCCCGCCCGCACGCACGTGCTCATCGAACGACGAGGGCACACTGCGCATCTCAGCCCGCTTTCAGGTCCGCCCGGGCGATGTCGCCCAGCGTCGCCCACTGCGCGGCAATGGCCGCGAGCGTCGTCGGGACCGCCTGGTGCAGGTCACCCAAAGTGTCACCCACAGGTCGCTCATCGGGCCGCGGCGCCGCCACCGAAACGGTCGCCGCCCACGAGTGCACCCACCAGTCGTTGCGAGACAGCGGGTCGAGCTTCTTCGACGTCCGCTGCCCCCCGTCCCGCACGAACCAGCCCACCGGGTGCCGCTGACACGCGCAGCGGAGCAGCAGCGGCCCCCCAGCGGCAACGAGCTCGAGGAACGCGTTCCTTGCAGCCGCCGTGAGCGTCATGAGGGTGATCTCGCGACGAACTGCAGACTCGACGTCGTACACGAAGACGACCTGGTCGCTCTCCTCGATATCGATCGCCTTGCCGCGCTGCCCGGCCTGCTCCTCACCCAGCGAAACGAGCACGACTGGCACCCACCGGCCCGTGTATGGATTCGACAAGATCGGATACTGCGACGTCACCACCACGAAGTCGCTCACCGCTGAGAAGCCGTCCGACAGGACGGCCCGCCACCGCACCGGAACGTTCAGGTCGACCTCGACGTCGTCGATCACCGTCGACTCGGCCGGTAGGTCCCTCCCGCCGAGCAGTGGGACGTCGCGGCCCCCCACCACGCGGTACACGCTCATCCGCATCGTGGTGCCAGCCTCGACTTCCACCGTCACTCGGGCACGGCCGCCCGGGCTCGTCGTCACGCTGACCTTCATCAGTAGACCTCCAGCGGCTTGGGGGCCGGACGCCGCAGGTCACGCATGACGCGCTCCCACTCGTCCTCGCCCATCGTCTTGCGCAGCAGCGCCCGCATGAGCTCGACGAGCTCACCGAGATCCTCGCCACGATCCGACGTCGTGGCCACGACACGACGCAGGTCGTCCCACTGCCCACCCGAGAACACTGGCTCCGGCCGGGACGACCGGTTGACCGCCGCCTCGCCCGGCATCAGCCAGCCACCGTCGTCGTACACGCTCACGTGCACGTGGTCCATGTGACGCAGGGTCGGGTTCTTCGTCGGGCCCAACGGGTGCGTGTACGGCCGCCAGCCCGCACCGCGGTTGACCTGGTCACGCCAGATCACCATCTTCGTCCCGAACACACCCGGATTCGACACGAACCACGACGCGATCGCGTTACCGGTCGGGATCCCGGATCCCTGCCACTGCGGGATCATCACGTCGAGGGCCTTGCCCATCGGGTGGTCCGACTTGTTCGGTCGGGCCCCCAGCGTGCCGATGTTCGCGATGCCCCACGTCTTGCGGACGAAGTTGACCGCGGCCGCCGTGTTGGGGCTGACGGCGCCCATGCGCGCCACCGGCCAGTTGCCGGGCGTGAACTTCCCGCCGGGCGCGAGCGCCCCGAACAGGTCCAGGAGCTTCTTCGACGCCCACTCGCCGATCTTCGCCGGCACACCTGACAGCATGCGCGCGATCGCGGAGTCGCCGAGCTGCGAGAGAATCGGCCCGCCGAACTTGCCGGCCTGCTCCTTCAGCCAGCCGATCGGGTCGAGGCCCGGCAGGGAGCCCGACCCGAGCTTGCTCAGCGTGTCCCCGATGATGCCGCCATTCGCGTGCCGCTGCACCGGCATGCCCCCACCGAGGAACGCGCGGACGCCAGCGGTGCCACCCGCCCGGGCGGCAGCGTTCATGCGCTCGATCATCCCGCCGCCCAGGACCGCGCCCCACTCCGGGCGCAGCACCGGCTCACCACCCGACAGCTCGAGGAGGCCACCGGTCGGCGACCAGAAGCGGTGCACGTCCCGCCCGGGCGTGTAGCCGGGCATCATGCCGCCGTCGTGGAAAGCGAGACGACCACCCTTCGGGCCGTTACCGCCCACGATGCCGCCCTGCGCTAGCTGGACGCGCGGCAGGCTGAGCTTCTGGCCGAACACGCCGGCGACCTTCTCGATGCCGGCCAGCAGTGGGTTGATGACATGGTCAGTGACCCACCGGATCGGGGCCGTGATGGCGTTCTTCAGGTTGGTCGCCCAGTTGCCGAGTCCACGCACGAACCCGTCGAAGCCGCGCGACAGGCCACCCAGGAAGCCGTCGATCATGGGGGCGGCGACGCGCGTGAACCAGTCCACGACACCGGACACGGCCACCTTCACCCCAGCCCAGGCGCCGGTGACGACGTTGCGGAACGTCTCGCTCTTGTTCCACGCGATCGCCAGGCCGACGCCCAGCGCGGTCAGAGCGATGATGACGAGCCCGATGGGGTTCGCGCTCAGGGCGATGTTGAGGAGCCACTGGGCGGCCGTGTACAGAGTCGTCGACTTCGCGACGGTCGTCAGCCAGGACAGCAGGCCGCCGGCGGCGACGACGGCCTGGACGGCGTTCATCGCCCACATGCCGGCGACGAGCACGCCGATACCGACCGCAAGGGGCCCCACGACGTCAGCGTTGTCCCGCATCCACGACGCCATGCCCTCGACCGAGTCGAGGAACCCCATCACGGCGCCGGTGGCCTGCGGGATCACGTCGTCCGCCAGCCACGTCAGGCCCTGACCCAGCGGCGACTCGTACGGGTCGACCTCCTCGCCGCTGAGCGCCGCCCCGATCCGGCCAGCCATCTCCCCGACCCGCTCACCGACGGCGATCGCGGCGTCCCGCGCCGAGAACAGGAACGCGACGATCGGGTAGTCCTCCTCGACACCGAACGCCTCGGCGAACTTCGACGTGAAGTCGCCCTTGATGATGACGTCCGCCAGGCCGGTGATCCCGTCCGCCATCGTGCCCAGCACCGGCACCCAGCCATTCAGGAGGCCCAGGCCAGCCTCCATGACCGGGAGGAGCCCCTGCCCCACCTTGGCCTTCAGGTTCTCGATGTTGGCGGCCTGCACACGCGACGCGTTCGCCTGGCCCTCACTCGTGTTGACGAAGTCGCCCTGGATCTTCGACGTCTGCTCCATGACGAGCGCCAGGCGGGCCTGGGCGGCCGCGTTGTCACTCAGCGCCCCCTTGCCCGAGTAGAGGCCCAGGCTCACGGCCTTCTGCTTCACCGCGGTGTCGTTGAGGAACACGTTGAACCGCTTGAGCGACTCACTGTCGCCTCGCAGGCCAGCGCCCAGGGCGGCGATCGCGTCTGACGGGTCCGCGTTGAACGCCGACCCCATGTCGGCGCCCAGCTTGATGAGGGTCTCTGACCACTTCGCCGATTCCGTGTTCGAGAACTTCATGTTCTGCAGGAGGCCGCCGATGTTGGCCGACGCCTCACGGGTCGCGGACTCGCTCATGCCGACCGCGGCCGCCGAGCTCTTGAAGAAGCCCTCCATGGCGTCGGCCTGCTTGCCGAACACGAGCGTGGTCACGTTGAGGGACTCGGCCAGATCCGATGAGGCGTCGATCGACCCTGAGAAGAAATCGAGGGCAGCGTCACCAGCTGCCCGCAGGCCGCGACCCACCAGGCCACCGACCGCGGTGCCGATCCCGGACGCCACGGCCATCATGGTCGTCGACGACCTCTTGACGGTCCCCTCAGCGTCGCCGGCGGCCTTGGCCAGGCTCGGGTCGGTCTTGCCCTCGAACTTGACCAGCAGGGTACTCGCCCGGTTGCCGCTCATCCGTTGCCCCACTCTCGTTCCAGGGCCGTCAGGGCGCCCTCCCAGCGGGCCAGCATGCGGGCCTCGTCCTCACGCAGCTGCTCCCAGAACCAGTAGCCTCGGCGTCCGCGGTGAGGCCGGAACTGGTTCGTCGTCGACCGCTTCCCGCCGGCGAACGAGAACCCCGTGGTCCGGGTGCGCTCCTTGCCCGACCTGGTCTTGTACGTCTCCGTCTGCGCGGTGAACGCCTTCGTCGATCCACCACCGAACTCGGCGCCGAAGAACAGCTGCCCGGCGGTCGCGCCACCACTCACGCCGGTCTTGCGAGCACCGCCGGCGGCGATCGCCGGTAGGCGGTCCTTGCGGGCCTTCACGAACCGGGCCACCGCCTGGGACTGGGCGTCGTCGGCGGCGCCGGCGGCCGCGATCCGGCGGGCCTCGTCTTCGGAGATCTCCAGCGCCGCCTCGCGCATCTCGACCTGCGCCGTCTTGGGGAGGCGGTTGAGGCGCGCGATCAGGCCCTTGTAGCCCTCGAGCTGGATACCCATTCGCACGCCCACAACCCCTCACCCCCCTTCGTTTGAGGCAGCCCGAGCCTGCTCGGCCTGCCGGTTCAAGATGTCCCGCACGGTCGCGATGGTCTCCAGCTCCTCCGACGCCCAGGCGCTCGGCATGGTGCTGGTGGCCACCGCGATCTCACAGATCAGTCGGCCGACTGATCCGGGCTCGTAGGGTCCACGTCGACGTCGTCCTCGTCGCTGTCCTTGCCGAAGTCGTCGAGGGTGGCCACCCACTCGTCGAAGTAGACGACGTCGGTGAGCTTCTGCCGGCGCAGCGCGTAGAAGACGACGGTGAGCATCGCCGTCACCGACTGGGCGCCCAGCAGCGACTTGCCCTGGTTGTTCGCCTCCCAGCGCAGCGCGTCGGGCACTCCGGTGCGGACCTTCGTCTCGGTGCCGTCGACGTACTTGAGCGTGTACTGGGCCTTGAGGCCGCTCCAGCTGATGGCGCGCATCACTCACCACCCGCGAACCGCTGGCCCTCGGCGGTGCCGCCGGCCACGGCGTCGACACGGCGGGGCTGCCCGTCGACGGGCAGCGAGACGCTGCCCTCCATCCACGCGTCGACCTGGGCGCCGATGTCGCCGGCCATGATCGTGACCTCACCGGCGTAGCCGCGGCCACCAGCCTGGGGCCGGTACAGGAACGGCACCTTCGTGCCCGCCCGGTCCATGAGGAAGTCGGACAGGATCTCGACCGGGTCACCCTCGCCGTTGTCGAAGCCGTACGCGTATCCCACCTCGAGGTCCCACTCGGGATCGGACACGTCCGCGTAGCGGCCCTCGGGGCACGCCGTCTTCAGCTTCTGCGGCGAGCTCGACGGCGCCAGCTTGATCTGCCGCACCTGGCACTTGAAGTTGGGGCCCGTCGCCGGATCACCGAGGATCAGGTCGACGTGCTTCATCATGATCGGCTTGAATGCCATGACAATGCTCCGTTCTTGGATTTAGACGTGAAATTCGAGGGTGATGTTCTGCGCGGCGTACGCCTTGCCCTGCACCGCGTAGTCACCGAAGTCGGCCCGGGCCATCCGGACCGACGTGACCAGGCCGCCCAGCGTGGGATCCCGGTCAATGTGTGCTCGGAGCCGGCCCGCGACCTGCGGCCACAAGCCCTCCAGCTCGGCGATGGACGCCGCCGGCCCGTCCGGGTGGTCCCGGACCACGACCGTGACATCGAGACGCACCAGGTCGGTACACAGGTAGTCACCCCACTCGACGTCCGGCATGCCCATGACGGCCACCGGCGGCTGGAACGGCCCCCGCGGGCCACGAGGGAGGACCGTCAGCAGGTCGTCCCCGACGAGCCCCTCCAGGAGCTCACCGAGGGCGTCACGCAGCTCAGGTGTCCAGCTCATCCGAACACCACCCGCCGGTAGGGGCCCTCGAGCTCCTCGATGTCGCGGTCGACGGAGCTGATCCGGATCGGGCCGAGGTCGCCGAACCCGACGACCCCGGCCGGGGACTCCCGCCGCGCCAGATAGCGCGACGTGCGGAGCGCGACCGCCTCGACGAGCGCCGCCGGCGGCTCGAGGTTCTGGCCTGCCCCGTCGACCTCCGGCCACCTGCAGCAGGCAGCCACCGCCCCCTCGGCCGCCTTGTAGGCGGCCTCGAGGTGCGACGACTTGGCGACGCCGAGGACTTCGACGACGGCCTCGTAGGAGGTGACGGGCTTCATCAGGTCAGACCCCTCAGATCAGGCGCCGGCGCCGGCCGCGGGCGTGATCTTGACGAACGAGGTCTTGTCGAGGAACCCCGACGCGATGTAGCCGCCGTACGCGATCTCGACGCCCAGGACGCGGGGCACGACGGCCGACAGCAGACCGATGCGCTCCTCGTAGAACTCGAACTTGTCCTTGCGGCCGACGACGACGGTCTTCGCGGGCAGGCCGGGGACCATGATCCGCGGGAACGACAGCACGCTGCCGGCGAACGACTGCGGGTTCGCGCCGCCGGCGCGCATGCCCGGCTTGTTGATCGCGGCGATGTCGAGGATTGCGCCGATCTCACCCCACATGTCGATGCTCGTGAAGATCGTGTCGGGCAGACGCCGCGCGGACGCCCGGACCGTGTTGTTCTTCGTGGCCGCCTTCGCCGCGGCCGCGTAGAGCGCCCTCACCCACGAGTCGACGTCGTTGGCCGCGAGCACCTGGGTCTGGGTGACGCCCTTCGCGAACTCGTCCGACGTGAACGCATCGGTCTCCTCGGCGTACTCGGCCTGCAGGTCCTGCAGGATGATGTTCCACGCCGACGGCGACGTCCAGTCGATGTCCTGCCGGCTGATGTTCAGCCAGCCACCGACGGTCTCCTTCGCGAAGTCGATGCCGTCGATCTTGAGGTCCCGCGACGCCAGCTCGGCCTTCTCCTCCTTCTGCTTGCCGACCTTGGTGTGCTGCGTGATGTGGGGCCGGCTGAACGTCTTGCCGGGGATCCCCGCGAGCGGCTTGATGCCGATCTCGCTCAGGAACGGGCGCAGGCCGTCGAGCTGCTCGAGGATGCTGCCCTGGATGGTGACGGGCAGCAGGCCGGGCGTGTCCGCCGTGGTCTGGTGGACGCCGGGCGCGACGTCGCCCTCCGCGCGCGTCTGGAGGCCGGCCTGGCGGGCCGACCGGACACGGACGGCCGCGGCCTCGTCCGCCGGGATGGGCGCCCCGTGGGGCGTCCAGCTCTCCTGGGAGCGGATCAGGTCGACGATGTAGTGCCCGGGCGTCTCGTAGGCGTGGGGCTGCTCACGCACGGTCAGCGACTTCCGCTGACCGGCGCCGGCCGCGACGCCGCCCTGCCGGGTCGACGTCGAGGACACCGACCGGACCGTCTCCTCGTGCGCGGCACGGGAATGCTCGAACTCGTCGAGCGGCGCGATCTGGTCGTCGAGCTGCTTGATGCGCTGCTTCGCGGAGTCGAGCGCGGAACGCTCGGCGTCGACCAGGTCGCGCTGGTCCTCGTCGACCTTGGACAGCAGGGTGTCGATGTAGGTGATGTGCTTGGCGCGCTCTTCGCGCAGACGATCCAGCACGGCGTTGGACATGAGAATGGGCCACCTTTCAGGAGGATCAGAGTTCATCCCTCCGTGTGGTGGCCCATCCCAGGCGATCGCGTGGTGCCCTACTGGTCCGGCGCGGCGCCCTTCGTCTCCGGCACGAAGCTTGCACCACTCACAGTAGGTAGCCGCCCCGACAACGGCCGGTCACCGGACCTGGTCGAGGTACTCCCGCCACGCGGAGATCTCCGCGCTCCGCCGCTGCTGCTTCCCGCCGGCCTGCGGCGACCGGGACCGCACCAGGGACACGTTCGCGCCCGCGTACGCCGGCGTCGGCGTCAGCGACACCTCGAGGAGACGTGCCTCCTTCCGGGTGATCGACACCATGCCCACGTCGTCGATGTCGATGACGTTGTTCAGGTCGACCACGTCACCGCGGGCGCCCTTGCCGAGCTTCTCGATTGGCGCGAACCCGATCGACAGGCCGGTCAGCATGCCGGCGCGCGCCTTGCGGCTGGCCTCGACCGCCATCTCGTCCTTCGTGTCCACCCGCCACACCACGTCCAGGCCCTCGTCGTTGTCCCGCCACTCATGCGAGACGCCGATCGGGAACGTTCGGTTGTCGTGCCACAGCAGTAGCGGCAGCCTCTTCGCGGCCTCCCGGATGCTCTTGGTGAACGCACCGGGAACGAACTGCTCCCGGAACCAGCCGATGTCAGCCCACGTGCTGTACGGGACCGCGCGGCCCTCGAGGTATTCTCCCGACTCCGTGCCGTCGACGTCGCGGAACTCCAACGTCGGGAACGTTCGGACCTCAGGTGCCCGCAGGGTCACCATGTCGTCGCTCATGATTCGTCGCCTTCCTTCGCAGTGGTGGTGTCGTCGCCTGGTTCGAGCGGGGTGAGCTGAGGGGGCGGTGCCGCGTCGAGTTCGGCCGGCACATCCGCGGAGAACCCCAGCGCCTTGCGGGCCTCCGACTTCGTGATGATCTTGTCCCGCACCGCCCGGGTGGTCCACGACACCGCCGTGGTCATGTCCTCGGCGAGCACGACGCGGCGATCGAACGTGATCCTCTGCCCGTACGGCAGCCACGCCTGCGACCAGGTCAGCTCCAGCTGCTCCAGGATCGGCGCGCCCGTCTGCCTCAGCAGGTTCAGCCACATCGGCCCGGGCGACCGGTACGTGAGCCCCGACGACGCCGACCCGCCCACCCAGAAGCTGTCGAGGTTCATGAGGTTCGCGACGTCGGTCAGGGACAGCTGGCGGGCCTCGACGAGTTGGGAGTCCTCCGGCGACCACGACAGCGGCTTGACCTCCATGCCCTGAGGCAGGAACACGGGCTCGCGTGTCGGCCCGCCGAACTTCTCCTGCCAGCGGGTGGACGCCGCGTCGAGCTCGTCCTGGGACGGGCGCGAGTTCGCGACGGTGACGACAACCGACGGCACCGCGGCGCCGTCCAGCACGCTCTCCTCGTACCGGTGCTGCTTGTCGATCCGCCCCAACGCACCCATGAACTGCTCGAGGATCCCCACGCCGCGCTGCGGCAGCATCGGGTCGGCGCCGCGGCGCACATGCACGACGTCGGCGCTGTTGAGCTCGATGCCGTTGTACCAGTACGACTCGATGCCGGCCGTCGACACGACGACGTCGACGAACTCGGCCGGTAGGTGCATGACCGTCGCCGGCCAGTGCGTGGCGTCCCGCGACGTCACCAGACTCACGGCGTTGCCGTGGACCAGGAAGTCCTCGACCTGCGCGGCCACGAACCAGGCACGATCGCGCGTCGGGTCGGGCTGCTGCAGAAGCCGCGGCCGCGGCAGCAGCACATCGCCGCGGACGGCGTCCATCGGCATCTGCATGAGGAGACCCTCGATCAGCGCGAGACCACGACCGATCGCCGGGATCCCCCGCATCTGCGTGGCCGTGCGCACACCCGACGGCTTCACGCTGGACGCCGACGGTGGCCACACCACCCCATTCCACGGCTGCGTCACGCCCGCCACGGTCGCTGACCGCTGCTGGCGCCCACGCGACCGCACTCGCCCTCGGTGATAGCTCATCCCCGCTCCCCCTCTCCTCAGTACACCCAGAACGCGCCGGCATGCTCGGCCGGCGCATGCTCGGCCGCCCACACCGCCAGCGTGTGCGCCTGGACGGCCGTGATCGGCTCCCCGTCCCGCGACACCCAGTCCCCGCCCACCGGCAGGTCCACCGACGCCAGCGCCGCCTTCAGGTGGGGCGACACCGCGAAGAACACCGTTCCGTCCTCCTCGACGCCCGCCAGCCACGAGCCGGCCGCGGCCACGGCGTCCGCGACCGGAACCCGGTCCACGGTCCGGTCGACGTGCTCCTCGGCCCACAGCCTGTCGACGTCGTCGGCGAACCCGCGCCCACCCCGGCGGTTCACGACAGCGACGTTCCGCACAGTCGGCATGCCTGCCACGTACGCGGCCGCCCACCGGACGCCCGCCTTCGTCTGTGACTCCACGATCAGCCGGTCGTCGTCGGTCCGCCACGCGACCGCGACCGTCGTCTCGCGCCGCTCGTCGTCCAAGGCGACCCCCACCGACACGGACGTGCCCCGCGGGATCGCCTCGGACGCCGTCTGGCGGGTCACCATGTCGTCCGACAGGATCCCCGCGCCGTCGTCCTCGGCGTCACGGTTCGCGTACGCCCGCAGGAACGACGCCCGCCCCAGCGTCGCGAGCTCGCCCCGCAGGTAGCCCTCACGAAGCCCGAACCCGCGCCGCGGATGATGCTCGAGCGTGAGCCGCACCAGCTCGGCGTCCGGCAGCGCGTGCACGTCGACGTCGTCGGAGATCCCGAACTCGATGTAGAAGATCCGGCTGTTCGGATCGTGCACGGACGCGCGGCCCAGCCGGCGCACCTCGTGGAGCCACCCCGACGCGTGCGTGCCGGCCGCCGACAGAAGCCACTCCTGGCCCGGCTTGACCGACCACATCGGCCGGTAGCCCTGCTGGACCAGCTGCTTCGTGACCAGGCTGTGCGCCCATAGCTCGTCGACGAACACCAGGTCGTAGGAGCCGCCGTGACCGGCCTTCTCATTCGGCGCGAACGGGAACAGCTGCGACCCCGTCGCGGTGAACGTCAACATCTCGTTGGTGTTGCCCGACGTCACGCGGACGCCGGCGCCCAGAACCTGCTTCAGACCCTTGTCAGCCGGCACCTCCGACGGCTGGTCGGCCATCTCCAGCCAGCGCTCCCGGGCGTGATCCCGGGTCTGCGCGGTGTACGCGATGCGGGACTTCGACCGCAGAGCACGCTCCGTCGACACGGACTTCACCATGAACGTCTTCCCGCCACGGCGCGTCACCAGGACCACGACCGTGTCGTAGGCCGGCTCCCAGCCGTGCTCGCCCTCGACCTGCTCCAGGGCGCCCGCCACCGCGTACGACTGCCACGGGTACAGGGCGCCACCCAGCCGGGCGGCGACGCTCTCCACCTTCGGCCCGAACGACGGCCGATCAGGATGGGGCAGGGTCACGAACTTCGGGCGCACCCCCCACGACGTCGGCCAGGTCGGGAACTCCGTCTGCGCCGCCGGCGTCCGCCGCGTCGCCACCGCCGTCACGACGACCCACCAACTGCGCGCGAATCGCCAGCAGCCGCGTCGACGCCGACAGCCACAGCCGCGGATCCTGCTGACGCTTCGCCGAATCGACCAGATCCGCCGTCGCCCTGGCCAGCTCGGCCAGAACCGGATCCGCCGCGGCCAATCCCGACAGAAGCTCGTCGATCCCGGCCCGTGTGGGCCCCGGCTTCCTCGACCTGACCGCGAACCAAGCCGTGCGCCTCTCCGTCACTCCTAGCCCCCTTTCTGGGCGTCCCAGCCCCATCCACGCGCACACACCCCGCGCCGCTAGCTAGATCGAAGCGCGATAGCTTTCTACTAAGGTTAACTATAAGGGGTACCTTGTAGTATAGTAGGTAAGGTTCTTTGTCATATACCC
>ENA-UEPD01000554-UEPD01000554.1-human-gut-metagenome-genome-assembly--contig:-NODE-554-length-28577-cov-8.846070_pt1 | contig 28577 bp, 26 predicted proteins | sample MGYA00242895_ERZ507906 | MGnify/ENA primary metagenome ERZ507906 (study PRJEB26167, sample SAMN06115416) | human gut metagenome | host: Homo sapiens | place: China:Guizhou | collected 2015-03-03... | reverse complement strand
CGCTCTACCTCTCTTCTTTTCTTTCAAAAAACGGAATTGAAGAAAGCCGTGCAAACAGGATTGCAGTTGCCGTTGAAGAAATGGCGGCAAACTGCGCTGAAAGAATGGAAGGCAAAAAGAAGTTTGCAGACATCGACATCAGAATTTTTGCCGATAAAAAAGAAACCATTATTTCTGTTCGTGACAACGGTGACGAATTTGATCCGCTCAATGACGACAAGGAATTTGAGATGAGTCCTCTCACAGTTGTGAAGGCGATTTCGGATAAGGTTGAATATTCAAGGGCGCTTGGTTTCAACCGCACAATAATTAAACTTTAACAAACGGAGTTGAATATTATGAGTAATTTAATCAACTTGCTTGATACATACAAAGGTGAAAAGCGAGAGCTTTATCCGCTTACACCGAGCCAGATGGGTATTTATCTTTCGTGTATGCACAACCCAAAAGGCACAATGTACAACATTCCCTGCACCTATGTTTTTGACAAGGGCAGTCTTGATACCGACAGGCTGATAAATGCCGTAAGAAAAACTGTTGACAATCACCCTGTTATGAAAATTTTCATTGACAATTCAACAGGAAGTCCGATGATGAAACTTCGTGACAGCGTTGAATTTGACATTCCTGTTGTACAGGTTGACAATCTTGAACAGGCGGGCAAAGATTTTGTTAAGCCGTTTGACCTTGAAAAAGATGTTCTGTTCAGATTTGCAATTTTTGAATGCGGTGACAAATCTATGTTTGCAATGGACCTTCACCACATAATATCTGACGGCACATCTGTTTCGGTTATCTGCAATGACATTGCGCTTGCATATGACGGAAAAGAGCTTGAACCCGAAAAGTTTTCTCAGCTTGATCTTTCTGTTTTTGAGGAAAAGCTTGAAGAAACCGAAGAATATCAAAAATCAAAGAACTACTATGACAGCATTTTTTCGGCTGTTGAGTCAAAGTCGGAAATAACGGAAGATTTTGCAGAGAATTCAGAGGTTGAGGATAAACCGAGCGGTTCTTTTGAATTATCCACGAACGGAAAATTCTCCGTTGAGGATGTTCGCAATTTTGCCTTAGCAAACCGAATCACACCATACACAGTTTTCCTCGGTGCATATGAATACGCAGTTGCAAAGTTTACAAATCAGTGCGAAACAACGGTTTGCACGGTTACTCACGGAAGATTTGACAAACAGCTTAAAAATACGGTCGGCATGATGGTTCGCACACTTCCTATCCACGCAAATATTGACGAAGAAGATACAGTTTCGGACTACCTCAAAAAAATACGCAGAAATATAAAGGAAACAGTTGCAAACGATTGGTTTCCGTTTATGAAACTTGCGTCCGACTATGACCTTTCTGCTGACATTATGCTGGCTTATCAGGCTGACATATTCAACACATTTAAAATAGGCGGTCAGGCTCTAAAATTAAAACTTGTTCCGTTAAAAAGTGCCATTTCAAAATTGAATGCTATGGTATTTGAATCAGAAACAGATTTTGAATTGCGTTTTGAATACAGAAACGATTTATTCAAAGAGGAAACTGTCAGTTCGTTTGCCGACAGCTTTTTAAAGATTGTTGAGCAGTTTCTTAAAAAATCCAAGCTCTGCGAAGTTGAGCTTGTAAACGAAAATCAGCTTGCAGAGCTTGATAACTTCAACAAAACGGAATTTCCGTTTGACGACAGCAAAACCGTTGTTGATTTGTTTGAGGAGCAATGCAAAAAAACTCCCGACAAAACAGCGGTTGTATATAAAGAGAAGAAGTTCACCTACGCTGAAATTGATGAGATTACAAACCGAATTGCAGGTTATGTTCACTCAAAAGGTATCGGTAAAGAAGAGGTTGTTTCAATTCTGATTCCGAGATGCGAATATATGCCGATTGCGTCAATCGGTGTGCTAAAATCGGGTGCGGCATATCAACCGCTTGATCCGTCATATCCGCCCGAAAGACTTCAGTTTATGATTAAGGACGCAAACGCAACGCTTCTTATTGCGGACGAAAATCTGCTTGAGCTATTGCCCGATTACAGCGGTGATATTCTTCTTACAAAGGATATTCCGAATCTTCCGAAATCAGACGCAGTTTTTGCAAAACCCTCACCCGATGATTTGTTTATACTTATCTATACATCTGGTTCAACAGGCACTCCAAAGGGTGCTATGCTTGAACACAAAAATGTTCGTTCATTCTGCGATTTTCATATCAGAAACTCTGACATTGACGAACACAGCGTTGTTTCGGCATATGCAAGCTACGGTTTTGACGCCTGCCTCAGTGAAATGTATCCTGCGCTTATCGGCGGTGCCGAGCTTCACATTATTGAGGAGGACATCAGACTTGACCTTGTAAGGCTAAACAGATATTTTGAAGATAACGGAATCACCCACGCATTTATGACAACACAGGTTGCAAGACAGTTTGCAACCGAAATTGACAACCACTCGCTCAAATATCTTCTTACGGGCGGTGAACGGCTTGTTCCCCTTGAACCGCCAAAGAATTTTGAACTCATAAACGGTTACGGTCCGACAGAATGTACGGTCTACATCACAACACAGCCCGTTGACAAACTCTATCACAGAATTCCTGTCGGCAAGGCTCTTGACAATATCAAGCTTTATGTAACAGACAAATACGGCAGACGGCTTCCGACAGGGGCTTTGGGCGAGCTCTGTGTATCAGGTCAGCAGGTTTCAAGAGGGTATCTTAACCGTCCCGAACAGACTGCAAAAGCATACGAAAAGAACCCGTATTGCAATGAAAACGGTTACGAAAGGCTTTATCACACAGGCGACATTGTTCGCCTTACAGATGAGGGCAAGGTTGACTTTATCGGACGAAATGACGGTCAGGTCAAAATCAGAGGATTCCGCATTGAGCTTTCCGAGGTTGACAAGATTATCCGCAAATATGACGGCATTACAAACACAGCTGTAATCGCAAGAAAGCTTGATGGCGGCGGACAATGCATTAACGCATACATTGTTGCCGACAGAAAAATTGACATTCAAAAGCTCAACGAATTTATTCTTGAACACAAGCCGCCGTATATGGTACCCGCCGCTACGATGCAGATTGACAAAATTCCGCTCAATGTAAACGGCAAGGTTGACAAGCGCAAGCTTCCCGAAATCAAGGCAGAATCTTCAAAAAAGAAAAATTCCGCTCCGAGGGAACTAACATTCCTTGAAAAGAAAATTTCCGCAATTATCGAAAAGATTATCGGACACAGCGATTTTGATATTTCCGAAAATCTCATCAACGCAGGTATGACCTCGCTTTCGGTTATCAAGCTTGCAGTTGAACTCAACAAGGCATTCGGCTTTGAGGCACAGGTTAAAAAGATGATGAAGGGCTGTTCGGTTCTTTCGATTGAGGACGAACTTCAGGAGTTTATGTTCAGCGGTACGGCAAATCAGCAAACTGTCAAAAAAGAAGAAAAGAAAAAACACAAGGCTCTCTATCCCCTTTCAAAAACTCAGCTCGGTGTGTATATTGACTGTATGAAAAATCCGTACAGCACACTTTACAATATTCCGTCAATTCTCACATTTTCAAAATCAGTCGATGCACAAAAGCTTGCCGACTGCGTTGTAAAGGTAATCAAGGCTCACCCATATATTATGACTCACCTTTCACTTGAAAACGATGATATTGAGCAGGCATATGTTGACTCTGCAAAACCGAATGTTCCCGTTGAAAAGCTTACGGAAGAACAGCTTGAAGCCTACAAAAAGGATTTTGTAAAGCCGCACAATCTTATGAAAGCACCGCTGTTCAGAATCTCAGTTGCAGAAACCGAAAAGGCGGTATATCTGCTTTCGGATTTCCACCACCTTATCTTTGACGGTGCATCCGTTGCACTCTTCTTTGAACAGCTTAAAACGCTGTACGAGGGAGGTAACATTGAGCCTGAAAGCTACACCTACTTTGATTATGCAGAGAATGAAATTAAGGCTGAAAGCAGTGATGAATTTAGAAATGCTGAAAAGTTCTTCGACAATATGATGAAAAATTTTGAATCTGCAAGCGAAATCACGGCTGACCTCAGAGGTCATGCAGAGGACGGTGCTCTTGCATCTCAGGCAGTCCCCGTTGATATGGCAAGGGTTGAAAAATTCTGTTCACAGCACGGAATCACTCCAGCCCACCTTTTCCTTGCCGGCACATTCTACGCTGTTTCAAGATTTGTGAACAGCAGAAATGTTTACATCAGCACAATCAGCAACGGCAGAAGCGATATGCGGCTTACAAACTGCTTTGGTATGTTTGTAAAAACGCTTGCGCTCGGCATTGAAATTGAGGACATCACCTCACTTGAATTTGTTGAAAAAAGCAAGGCTGTTTTCACGGATTCAATTGAAAACGAAATTTATCCCTACGCACAGCTTTGTGCAAAATACGGCTATGCACCGAACATTATGTACGAATATCAGCTTGGTGTTGTTGATAACCTTGAAATTGACGGCAAAGCCGTTGTCCGTGATTACCTTGAAATGAATACTGCAAAGTTCAAAACAGCCATTCACATTGAGGATTACAAGGGCAAGCCGAGCGTTGTGGTTCAGTACAATGACGCACTTTACAGCGGTGAACTTATGAGAACGCTTGCAAAATCCGTTCTCTGCACTGTTGAACATATTATAGAAAATCCAAACGGCAAAATCAGAAAGGTTTCACTCCTTGACAACGCCGCAATTGCACAGCTTGAAAGCTTTAAGTCAACAGAAATTGCTCCCGTTAAGACAAAACTTCTTCACAAAATGTTTGAGGAGCAGGTTGCAAAAACTCCCGACAGAATTGCTCTTTCGGCTTGTGACGGTAAACTGACCTATAAAGAGCTTGACCGTCTTGCAAATATCACGGCAAACTCACTCATTGAAAAAGGTCTTGAAAAGGGCGGAAAGGTTCTTATTCTGCTTGAAAGAACCTCAAAATTCTTCACATCACTTCTCGGCATTCTCAAGGCAGGCGGTGCGTTTATTCCGTCATGTCCCGACTATCCGAAGGAGCGAATCGACAGTATTATTGAGGACAGTGACGCAGACTTTGTAATTACAGACGGCGAACTGCTCAATAAATATGACCGCACGGTTGATGTTTCAAAACTTCTTTCAGGCAATAATGATGAAGACCCGAATGTTGATGTACAGCCTGACGACCTTGCGTACCTCATCTACACATCGGGTTCAACAGGCAAGCCAAAGGGCGTTATGCTCCGCCACATAGGCATTGCAAACTACCTTGCATACAGCGACTCAAACATTCAGGTTAAAGAGGTTGTTGACAACTGTCACGCATACGGCTCTGTAACTACAATCAGCTTTGATATGTCGCTAAAGGAAACCATGCTGTCGCTCTGCAACGGTCTTACCCTCGTTTTTGCAAGTAATGAACAGACGGTAAACCCGATGTCACTTGCAGAATTCTTTAAAGAAAACAATGTTGATGCGTTCAACTCTACACCGTCAAGACTTTTGCAATATATGGAGCTTGACGAATTTGCAAAAGCAATGGCAAACTGCAAGGTTATACTATCGGGCGGTGAAAAATATCCCGACAAGCTATTAAGGGTACTGCGTGAAAAGACGAACGCAACAATAATCAACACCTACGGTCCGACTGAAATCACGGTTTCTTCAAACGCAAAAAATCTTACGAATGCAGACGAAATTTCAATCGGCAGGCCGTTACGCAACTACACGGAATATATCGTTGACTCAGACAACAATCTCCTTCCAATCGGAGTTGTGGGCGAGCTTCTCATTCAGGGATGCGGTGTGGCGCTCGGCTATAATAAACTTCCAGAACAAACTGCAAAGGCTTTCATCAAATTCAACGGTGAACGCACCTACCGCTCGGGCGACTATGCAAAATGGACAACAAACGGCGATGTTATTATTCTCGGCAGAACAGACAATCAGGTTAAGCTGAGAGGATTAAGAATTGAACTCGGCGAAATTGAAAAGTGTCTGACCGCAATTGACGGAATCAAGAGCGGAATTGCTCTCATCAGAAAGGTCGGCAAGGCTGACGCAATCTGCGTTTACTATACAGCCGACAGACAGATTGAGCCAAATGAAATTAAGTCTGAGCTTGCAAAATCTCTCACGGATTATATGGTTCCGAGTGCGTATGTTCAGCTTGACAAAATGCCTCTCACACCAAACGGCAAGGTCAACACAAAGGTTCTTCCCGAACCTAAGAGCAACAAATCCGAAAGAGGTCGGTTGCCGAAGAATGAAATTGAAAAAACATTCTGCGACATCTTTGCAGAAATTCTTGAACTTGACAATGTTTTTGCAGACGATAACTTCTTTGACCTCGGCGGAACATCGCTTACAGCAACAAGAATTGTAATCTCCGCATCAAAGAAAAACATTGAGGTTGCATACAGCGACATATTTGCAAATCCTACTCCGCAGACTCTTGCAAAATTTGTGAGCAAGGATGATTCAGCCGAAGATGACCTTGAAAATCTTTCGGACTACGATTATACAAATATCAATAAAGTTCTTGAAAAGAATAATATTGATACATTCAAAAACGGTGAGCTTCAAAAACTCGGCAATGTTCTTCTGACAGGCTCTGCCGGCTTCCTTGGAGTACACATTCTCTACGAACTCCTTCACAAGTATAACGGCAAGGTTTATTGCATGATTCGTGACAAGAACAATAATCCTGCCGAAAACAGAATGAACTCAATCTACTATTACTACTTTGAAGAAAGTCTGAAAGAAAAATATCCCGACAGAGTTACCGTTATCAGCGGTGATGTTACAAACCGTGAATCATTCGATAAATTTATTGACAAGGACATTAACACGGTCATCAACTGTGCCGCAAATGTTAAGCACTTTTCAAAGGGTACAGACATTGAGGATGTAAACCTTTACGGTGCTCTCAATGTGCTTGACTTCTGCAAAAAGGCTAATGCAAGGCTTGTTCATGTGTCAACAATGAGCGTAGGCGGTATGTTTGTGGGTAAACAGGGTTCTGTTGACAAGCTCAAAGAAAATCAACTTTTCTTTGGTCAGCATGAGGGTTCAAAGTACACCCTGTCAAAGTTCCTTGCTGAAAGGGCGATTCTTGAAGAGGTTTCAAAGGGCTTTAACGCAAAGATTATGCGTGTAGGCACACTTGCCGCAAGAAACAGCGATGGTGAATATCAGATTAATTTCACCACCAACACATTTATGGGCAGACTCAAATCTACACTCCTTATCGGCAAATATCCGTATGAGGCAATGGAAATGCCGTTTGAGCTTTCTCCGATTGATTTTGTGGCAAAGGCAATTCTTCTGCTTGCACAAGCTCCGAAGGATTGCACCGTGTTCCACCCGTTCAACAACCATACTCTCATTATGGGCGACCTCTACACCGAGATGAACAAAATCGGACTTCACTCGGAAGGTGCAGAGTATGAGGAATATATGATTGCACTTGACAGAGCCGAGCAGGATCCCGAAAAAGCAAAGATTCTTTCGAGTATGATTGCATATCAGAACATGGCTCACGGTCAAAAGACATTTACAGTCGGCAAGAGCAACACATACACAATGCAGGTTCTTTACAGAATGGGATTTGTGTGGCCCGTTACCTCGCTTGACTATATGAAACGATTCATCAACGCATTAAGAGGTCTTGGTTTCTTCGATTAATAATACAAAATCAAGTCATAATAAAAGGCAAAACAGCGGACATTCCGAATCAATGGACTGTCCGCTGTTTTTATATTTTATAATAACGGCAAGCATAAAAAGCACCGCCCCTGCTCTGCCAAAACAAAACAAGGACGGTAAAGTTAAATGCTTGTCAAATTATGCACTTACTGTCAAATTAATAAACAAGATTTAATAATAATCTCTGTCTACATTTTAAATATTCAAAGTCGAAAATAAATATACCTTGGAGTAAAAGAGCGGTTTTTGGGAGTGAAAGGAACACTGCATACAATATTCTGAAAATAATATAATAAATTTCAGCAACGGCAATGCCATATATTGACAATAAGGTGCTTAAACACTATAATTTATTGTGTAGAAGAAGTGAACCGATAGGAGCAAAAGTGCGGTTTTCGGGAGTGAAATTACTTTGCAAATAAAAAGCAATCAAACGATTGCCTTTTATTTTTCAGGCATCAGAGCCAACCGAAAAGCCATTTGAAAATTGTACCAAACACTTTTTGCTCCCCCTTTATTATATTGTATGGGATTACAATAGCAAACAAAAAAGGCAACATAAATACAGTTTGGAGCAAGATACTCTATTTTGGGAGCAAGAGGGTGAAAATATGTTTGCGGCTTTGTGTGATGACGATAAATACATAATTGAAGAGCTAAAAATGCTGCTTTTGACATATGCAAAGGAAAATCGTATAATTATTGATATTGATGAATTTGAAAGCGGTGAAAAGCTTTTGAATTCCGAGAATAATTACGATATAATCGTGCTTGATTTTCAGCTTGGCAGTACAGACGGACTGACTGTTGCAAAGGAGCTCAGAAAACGCAATGTGCTTTCCTGCATAATTTTTCTGACATCTTATCCCCACTTTATGATTGATGCGTTTGAAGTGAACACATTCAGATTTCTTCTGAAACCGATTGACAAATCAAAATTTTTCAAGGCAATTGACGACTATGTAAAAATTGTAGATGCAAATTATCCGATAACTCTTATTCAAAATAAGGAATTGAAAAAAATTAACTCAAATGAAATCTGCTTTATTGAGGCAGACGGAAAGTACTCAAACATTCATTTAAACACCAAGGTCATGCACTGTTCAAAAACTCTTTCGGGAGTTACAAATCTTCTCCCAAAGTATTGTTTTGTAAAAACTCATCGTTCTTTCGTGGTAAATCTTCACTATATAAAATCATACTCATCAGATACGGTGTATCTGAGTAACGGCGAATCGGCTTATCTCAGTAAAAATTATCAAAAATCCTTTCGGACATCATATATGAATTTTCTTAAAAAAAATTATGTGAGGTTATAATTTATGCTATTTTACAGCTATGCGGAGCTTGTAGTGGGACTGATTGCAGTTTTTTGCTTTACTTCAAAAGTATTTTCAATTATCAAGTATAAAATGTATTTTGCCCTGTCTTTAATTTTTATAATATTAACCGCTTCGGTTGCTTGTTTTTTAAAAGATGAACAACAATATGTGATTCTGCCGGTTTTGCATTTTATTGCATTAACATTTCTTCCTCTTTCACTCGGACATGACAGAAAGATAATGTTAATATTTTCTTCCTTGTTTTTTTCAGGATTGACATTTTTTATTTATTCCATAAATCAATTAGTATGTTCAATTTTACATATAGAGTTAAACTCTCAAAGCTCTGCCGCCTTTGAACTTATTTCTAATTTGATTGTTTTCGGAATATTTATAATCCTGTCAAGTCCGCTGAAAATCAAAACAAAGCTTGTGGTTGAGTCAATTACCAAACCGACAATAATTATGATATTGATTTTTCTGTATCTCGGCGGAAGTATGGCGACCTTCGGTACATACTACATAATTCCGTCATCTGATTACAGAACGATTGCGCTCAAAATTCTGACCTTGATTGTGTCGATTGTATTCTCGTTTTCAATACCGATTCTATTGTACAATCAGATAAAAAAGAGCCGATATATGTATGAAAACGATATCTACGAAAGACAGCTTAACGCACAGATTAATTATTACAAGAGCATTACGACTTCGGGATATGAACTGAGAAAAATCAGGCATGATTATAACGACCTTTCTATCGGATTAAAATCGCTTATCAACAGTCGGAAATATGATGAGGTTCTTCCTCTCCTGCAAAAATATGACAGCGAGATTATAAGCTCATTTCAGATTTTGTACAACACGGGCAATGATCTGACCGATGCGATTTTAAGCGATAAGCAGAAAAATGCAGATGAAAATATTAAAATCACATTTGAGGGTTCGCTTGCAAATGTGCCTGCCGACAACCTTGAAATCTGCGTTTTGTTTAACAATATGATTGACATTGCATTTGAAAATGTAAAGGAATTTTGCGGTGACGGAAAACAAATTATCGCCTTAAAAGCAGAAACAAGGGCCGGATTTCTCTTTTGCTGCATAAGCTTTCCGATTGAAAATGAAATAAAAAAGGCACAGAACAATGTTCTGTACCACAGCTTTGCGTATAAAACTTTGAAAAATCTTGCCGAAAAAAACGGCGGTAAAATTGAAACAAGCCTGTCGGATGACAGACTTGCAATAACCACGGGTTGGGTAATTAATAATTTTAGTTAATTCTTTTCGGGAATTTTTGAATAAGCTTTTTAACATCAGTCTTTTCAATTTTGAGAAGGCTGATTTTTTTGTCTATGCCGCCCGCATAACCCGTAAGGTTTCCGTTTGTCCCGACAACACGGTGACACGGCACGATTATCGAAATCGGATTGTGTCCCACAGCACCGCCGACCGCCTGTGCGGACATTCTCGAAATGCCACGCTGTTTTGCCAAAATTTTAGCAATTTCGCCGTAGGTCATAACAGAACCATAGGGAATTGTCAGAAGAATATCCCACACAGCCTTGCGAAATTCTGAGCCGTTAAGCGAAAGTTTGGGCGTAAAATCGGGTTCGTTGCCCGAAAAATATATGTCAAGCCACTTTTTTGTCTGTTCAAAAACAGGCAGGGTTTTATCCTCAGTTTCACCTTTTACGGTTGACGCAAAGTACTTTTGTCCATCAAACCACAAACCGCAAAGGCTCTCACCGTCAGATGCCATAGTTATATTGCCAATCGGAGAATTGTAGTAATCGTTAAAAAACATAATATCACCCCACCTAATTGTACCGTTAAAGGCAGTTTTTGGCAAGAAAAAATCGGCACGAAAATCGTGCCGACTTTGGTTACAGATTCATTTCCGAAAGTTCTTTTGCGGTTGCATCAACAAGTTTTTCACACTTTTTTGTGTTTTCGCTGATCATTCCGCCAACGCTGAAAAGCCCGCCTGTGATTGAATCCAATGCCGCATTTTTGGCTACATTGTCCATACCCGCCTGAGTGGACTTTTGAATTGAGAATTTCTGCGTTTCCTTGCCGAAACCGCTCTTCATAATCCATACCTGATTCTGACTGTCGAGAGCGGGAAATGTTATTACGGTAGCCATTCCATGCTTTGTAAGTGACGGAGTTCCTGCCGTAAACTCTTTGTCTTTGATTGCATCAAAAAAGCTCTCAATCGTATAAGAATTTTGTGTCTTAATGTTTTTGGTTTTAACTCCGAATGCCATAGTAACTTCCTTTCAGATTAGTTAGCACCCCAGACATTTCCGTTTTTGTCCGTGAATTTGCCTGTAAGAACCATAATAAAATCAACAAGCCAACCGATACCGAAAACACCGCAAGTTAAAAGCCAGATGATACCTGTTCCGATTTTCCTGTCATAAATCTGTGAACACCGAGTTCACCGAGAAAAAATGTGATTAGTACCGCCGCTGTTTTGCTCATTTGTAAGCACTCCTTAAAATTTATTTGTTGAGTACACTATACAGAACAAAATTCAAAAATGCAACAATTTGGCAGCAAGGTCAGTTTTTCGGCAAGAAAGTCATAAAATCACAAAGGACATTGCCAAATGACAATGCCCTCTGCGAATGAGTTAAAATGAATAAACCTGTTATCTGTTTTGAATTGCAATTTTTCTGTAGGTATCGAACTTAACCCACTTTGCAAAGAAATCTGCATCGTTGATGCTTTTAAGATTTGAATACTCGGAAAGAAACTGCTGAATTTTTTCGTTGCTGTCGGCAAGAACCTCGAAGCCTCTGCCGTTTACAACAGGAACACCGCCGTAGCTGTACTCCGATGTTGGAACGATATCGGTAATCTTGCGATCACGAACCTTTACGGCAACGCTGTCACGAAGAATTATAATATCAAAGCTGTCGGGATACTTATAGCTTTCGCCCTCAACAGGGATTGTGTCCCCTTTTGTATAGGTTTCCTTAACAGGCTGATATTTGAGAACATTAAGGCTTGAAGTGTCATAGAAAAACTCTTCAAAGATGTCACCTCTTGCCTCAAGTGAGCCGAGTACAAATGACGCCTTTTTTGCATCATCGGCTTTTTCTTCAACCGAATCAACAACACCGCAGGCCGATGTCATATTTGACACACGGTCAATCAAAATAAGCTCGCCGAGTGTTTTATGCTTTGAGAAAAGGTCAACCGCAATCGGCTCTGCAAGCAGAATTGTGCAGACTGCGATTCCGTTCTTTGTGAGTGAATCGGCAGGAATATGCTCGCCTGTGTTCACATCAACAGCGTACTTGATTTCGGAAACGATACCCGAAATAGTCTTTGTGCCGAGCTTTACAAGGTAATCCTTGCCGGCTATAAGCTGTTCGTCATCCATCCAGAGAATTGACACTGTAAGCTCCTGATAGGACGCAAGATTTGTGTCCTTTGTTATTACACAGCCACGGGATACATCAACTTCCTTGTCAAGTGTGATTGTAACGGGCTGTCCCTTGAAAGCAGTTTTAACATCCTTATCTGTCATAAGAATCTGCTTTACATGAGCCTTTTCATTGCTCGGGAGTGTTACGATTTCATCGCCTACGCTGATACTGCCCGACTCAATCTGTCCCTGAAAGCCTCTGAATGTGTGGTCGGGACGGCAAACTCGCTGAACAGGAAGATAGAATCCTTCTTCCTCCTCCGAGGAATCAACATCAACAGTTTCGAGATACTGAAGCAGAGGAACACCGTTGTACCACGGAATGTTTTCGGACTTTACGGTAACATTGTCGCCCTCTGTTGCGGAAAGCGGAATGATGTAGATATCGTCAAGTAAGAGCTCGTTTTTAAGTTCTTCAATCTGCTTTACGATTTCTTCAAAGCGTGACTTGCTGTACTTTACCAAATCCATCTTATTAACGGCAAAGACAAAATGTCTTATACCCATAAGCTTACAGATTCTTGCGTGCCGTCTTGTCTGAACAAGAACGCCCTGTGATGCGTCAATGAGGATAACTGCGAGGTCTGCAAAAGATGCGCCTACAGCCATGTTTCTTGTATATTCCTCGTGACCGGGTGTGTCGGCAACGATAAAACTGCGGTTGTCGGTTGTGAAGTAGCGATAAGCAACATCAATTGTGATGCCCTGCTCACGCTCAGCCATAAGGCCGTCAAGCAAAAGCGAATAGTCAATGTCACCGCTGCGACTGCCGACCTTACTGTCAAGCTCAAGAGCCTTTTCCTGATCGGCATAAATAAGCTTTGCGTCATAAAGTATGTGACCTATGAGTGTTGATTTACCGTCATCAACACTGCCGCAGGTAATAAATTTGAGTAAACCTTTCATCAGAAGTAACCCTCCCTTTTTCTGCGTTCCATACTGCCCTGTGCCTCGTTGTCAATTACTCTGGAGGTACGCTCCGAAGAAACGGAGCTGAGGGTTTCGTCAATAATTTCATCAAGAGTTGTTGCAGTTGACTCTATGCCTCCTGTAAGAGGATAACAGCCGAGTGTTCTGAAACGAACCGATTTCAATTCGGGTACTTCGCCCTCTTTGAGCGGAAAGCGATCGTCATCAACCATAATAATGTTGCCGTCACGGTAAACAACAGGTCTTTTTGCCGCAAAGTAAAGCGGAACGATGTCAATTTTTTCCCTTTGAATGTACTGCCATATATCCTTTTCTGTCCAGTTGGAAATTGGGAACACACGAATGCTTTCGCCCTTATTGATTTTTGTGTTGTAAAGCTTCCACATCTCGGGGCGCTGGTTCTTAGGATCCCATGCCTGTGCTTTATTTCTGAAAGAGAAAATTCTTTCCTTGGCTCTTGACTTCTCCTCATCTCGTCTGCCGCCGCCGAATGCCGCAGTAAAGCCGTATTTGTTGAGAGCCTGTTTGAGAGCCTGTGTTTTCATAATATCTGTGTAAGCCGCACCGTGATCAAACGGGTTGATTCCTTTTTTAACCCCTTCTTCATTGGTGTAAACGAGCATTTCAATTCCGAGCTTTTTTGCTGTGTCATCACGGAATTTTATCATATCCCTGAACTTCCATGTTGTGTCAATGTGGAGGAACGGGAACGGCGGTTTTTCGGGATAAAACGCCTTCATTGCAAGGTGGAGCATAACCGAGCTGTCCTTGCCTATTGAGTAGAGCATAACAGGCTTTTCGCACTCTGCCGCAACTTCTCTGATTATGTATATAGCTTCTGCTTCAAGCTCATCTAAATGTGAAAACTGACTCATACCTTATCTCCTTTTCACGGAAATACTTACAAAGTGTTTCCTTAGTATTTGTTTGATTCTTTTTGATTTATATCAATCTTAATGACCTCGCCATGCGGTTTTTCAATTAACCACGAGAGGATATCTCCGTTCTTTTCGGTGTGAACCTTACTGCCCATACCACCAATATCGGAACCGAGGAAAAAGCTGATTGCATATGCGGGACATTCTTTTATGCAGGAGGTGCAGCCCCAGCAATCCTTGGGATATTTGATGTACGCTTTGCCGTTTTCGTCGGTCTTGATAAGACTTCCGGGGCAGACATTGCGACACCTTTTACAGCCTATGCACTTGGACTTGTCAATTACTATGCTCATACTTTTCACCTCCCGCTACAAGGTCACGAATAATAATTTTTATCTCGCCGTTTTCAAGACGGGAATTAACATACTTGTTAAAGTTCCTGTCGTCCTTTTCGGGATAGTCAAGGTTTTCGGCAAAGCTGTGCCAGCGTGTTTCCTTTCTCGCTCTGAGGTGAGCAATTACGCTTTTGCAGACCGTAAGCCTTTCTTTAAGCTCGCAAATATACATAAGCTCCTGAAAATCTTCTGCGTAGAGATCATCTGTGAGCGTTTCAAGCTGTCTGATTTTGCAGTCGGCAATGTCAAGCTGTTTTTCGTTGAAACGGTAGTTTGTTTTTATACCGCCTGCGTAGCTGTCCATAACCGTCTGCATTGCCTCTTCAAGCTGTTCCGTGGTGTAGAGTGAATGGCGGTCTGTGAGATATTTCTCGGTTTCTATGAGGTGATAATTTGTATCTTCATCGCTGATTTTCTCAAAGCTTTCTTTGCTGTCAATATACTTAACTGCCGAAAGTCCTGCAATTTCACCCTCTGCAAGAGCGCCCGTAACATACTTCTGCGGACAACCGCCTGCAACATCACCGCCTGCAAAAAGTCCTTCAATTGTGGTTGCACGGTCTGTGTCAACCCAGTAACCGCTTGCCGTGTGACCGCCTACGATATACGGCTCTGTTCCCTCAATTTCAACATTCTGCCGTGAAGGATTTCTTCCGCTTTCAATCCACTTGATTGTCTGCGAAGGTGCCATATTGAGATAGGCTTTTAAAAGTGATTCGTCCTGCTCGGCTGTGATTCCCTCTGTTCTGAGGTAGCAGGGACCTCTGCCCTCCTGATTTTCATTTACCGTACCGTAAACTCTTTCGGAAGTTGTAAGTCCGTACTTTGTTTCATAAACCTCGCCGAGTGAATTTATCTGCTTTGCGCCTACACCCTGTGCAAGAGTTCCCGTGGGAGCGATTGTGTCCTTGCATCTGAGTGCGATAAAACGCATTTCAAAGGTTGTCATCTCTGCACCGGCTCTGATTCCCATTGCGTAGCCTGCACCTGTATTAAAGGGCGGATACCACATCTTGTGACGGGAAAATCCGGGATTGTTTGGCTTGTAAAGTCCTGCCGCACCGCCTGTGGCAATTATGACAGCCTTTGCTTCGATTGTGTAGAAAATTTCGCTTTCAATGCCGAATCCGAATGCACCGTTGATTTTGTTGTCCTTTACCGAGTAATCAAAAATATTGACACGGTTGAGAACCGTTACATTCTTTGCCTTTTCGACTGCGTCCGCAAGAATCGGCTTTATGTTTTCACCGTTGATTTTAAGGTTTCGGTTGCCTCGTGTAACATACTTTCCGTTCTCGTCCTTTAAAATTACAAGACCGAGTTTTTCAAGCCTGTCGGTTACTTCGTTGAGCTTTTCGGACATGGTAAGGAGTAAATCCTCTCTGACAATCCCGTCGGCGTCCTTTTTAGCATAGTCAACATAGTCCTGCGGTTTTCTGCCCTCAACAATGTATGCGTTAAGAGCGTTTACACCTGCGGCAAGACAACCGCTTCTTTTGATGTGTGCTTTTTCACAGATAAGAACCTTTTTGTCCGAATTTTCGGAAATGGTCAGAGCCGCATAACAGCCAGCCGTTCCGCCGCCTATAATGAGGACATCGGTGCTTATTTTTTCTGTTTTCATAGGATTTCACTCCCTTGCCGTTATTGTTTTTCGTCAAGATATTTTTCTGCCGAAATCACACAGTTTGCACCGTCCGACACAGCTGTAACGACCTGACGAAGTGCTTTTGTTCTGATGTCACCGCCTGCAAAAATACCGTCTGCGGAGGTTTTTCCGCTTTCATCGGCAATAATGTAACCGTACTTGTCGGTTTTGACAAGATTTGCAAGAGGTTTTGTATCGGGAACACTTCCGACTGCAACGAAAACGCCGTTGCAATCAAGCTGTTTTTCTTCTCCGTTTTGTAAAAGTGTGACCGAAGTCACCTTTGTATCTCCGTTAATTTCAGATACCGTTGCATTTGTAAGAACTTCAATATTTTCCGTGACAAACACCCTGTTCTGCAAGGCTCTGCCTGCTCTGAAGGAATCCCTTCTGTGAACGAGATAAACCTTTTTGCAGAATCTTGAAAGCAGAAGTGCGTCACCCAAAGCAGTGTCACCGCCGCCTGTTACCACGGTAATTTTATCCTTATAGAAAGCCGCATCACACACCGCACAATAAGAAACTCCGTTACCCGAAAATTCCTTTTCGCCTTTTACACCAAGCTTTCTGCGCTGTGTTCCTGCCGCATAAATTACGGTTTTTGTTTCAAGACTTTCACCGCCGTCAATGTTTACGGAGAAGTTACCGTTAACTCTTTCAACCTCGGTAACCTCTCCCTCAACAAATTCAGCACCGAGTTTTTCGGCGTGAGTTCTGAACTTTTCTCCGAGGTCAAAGCCTGTTTCACCGTAAAGCCCGGGGTAATTATCTACTCTCTCGCTCTCGGCAATCTGTCCCGTACCCATAAATTCTTTTTCAACCACAACCGCTTTAAGGTTTTCACGCTGTGCATAAATTGCGGCTGAAAGTCCTGCGGGGCCGCTGCCGATAATCACGATGTCGTACATAATCTCCCTCCTTTACTCTATAACAAGTTCTTCCTTTTCTGCTGTATCTCCCGTAATTTTGAATGAATTGAGAACGGGATTTTCTCTGTCCATAAGCGAAAGAATCATATAGCTTGCCTTGCTGTCAAAGGCAAGTCTTTTGTCCTCTTCAGACGGTCTTGACGGCGATTCGGGATGTGAATGCCAGTTGCCGAGAGGAACAAATCCGTTCTTTCTCATATCTTTGATTGCCTCAAGCTGTTCCTTTGGATCAAGCGAAAAATGTTCGTTTGAGTGGTCGATATTTGTAAGGAGATAAACCTTTTTAATCTCCTTGTCACCGCCCTCAACCGTTCCTGCAATAAGACCGCAAGCCTCATCGGGAAGCTCCTTTACAGCGTGAGCAAGTATTTTTTCAAAGTCACTTTTTTTAAGTTTTATCATAAATGAACACCGTCACATTCTGCCTGTTCGTAGTCGATAAGCTCTATTATTGTCGGATGGTCACCGCAGACTGCGCAATTGTGTGTGTCACTCGGAAGTTTTACCTTGCGAAATTCCATTTTGAGTGCGTCATATGTAAGAAGATAGCCCGTGAGCAGCTCGCCCTGACCGATGATGTACTTGATTGCTTCCATTGCCTGTAGGCTGCCGATTACACCGCCCATTGCACCGATAACACCTGCCTGCTTACAGGTTGGAACTGCATCCTTTGGCGGAGGGTTCTTGAATACACAACGGTAACAAGGGCCTTCACCCGGCACATAGGTCATAAGCTGACCTTTAAATCTGATGATTCCGGCGTGTGAGAAAGGCTTTTTAGCCATTACACAGGCATCGTTGATAAGGAACTTTGCCGGAAAGTTATCCGTACCGTCAATGATGAAGTCATACTCCTTTACAAGGTCAAGTATGTTTTCGCTTGTAACAAATGTGTGGTATGTCTTTACGGTAACATCGGGGTTGATAGCCTTCATTGTTTCCTTTGCCGACTCAACCTTAGGCTTGCCGATATCCTGTGTTGAGTGGATAATCTGTCTTTGAAGATTTGAGAGATCCACCTCGTCTGCATCTGCAATTCCTATTGTGCCTACACCTGCGGCGGCAAGATACATTGCGGCAGGAGCGCCGAGTCCGCCTGCACCGATAATGAGAACCTTTGCATTAAGGAGCTTTTTCTGTCCCTTTGCGCCGACCTCTTTAAGAATAATGTGTCTTGAATATCTTTCAAGCTGTTCGTTTGAAAATGCCATTACTGACCGCCTCCCATAAAGTAAAGGAACTCTACAACATCGCCGTCCTTTAAGGTTGTTTCTTCAAATGTACCGCTCTTAACAAATTCGTCATTGATTGTAACGGTTACATACTCGGGTGTTTCAACATTCTCGTCAATAATGAGCTGTGCTACCGTAAGATTGTCTGCAACTTCCTTTTTGTTTCCTGCAACTGTGATTGTCATAACGATTACTCCTTAATAAGTTTTTCTGTCACTTCGATTATTTCTGATTTTTTGACCGCACCTCTGAGCCTTTCTTTCTCTTCACCGTTTTTGAAGAAAACGAGTGTGGGTGCCGCCTGTACTTCATATTCCGACGCAAGCTCGGAATCAAAATTAACATTTATCTTTGCAATTTTCAGCTTGCCCTCATACTCTTTTTCAAGCTCAAAGAGTATGGGTGAAAGTCTTTTGCAAGGGATACAGCTGTCGGAATAAAAATCCGCAAGCACGAGTGTATCGGCTGAAAGAACTTCGCTCTGAAAATTGTCTTTGCTTACTCTCTGCGGCATTTAATCACCAACCTTTTCAACAATCAGGTCATATGTGCCGTCCTCGTTGTCAATGAGCTTGAGAATTTTGTGTCCCTCTTCCTTGATACTTCTCGGAACATTCTGAACAGGCTCGCCGTCATTCATTTTGATTGAAAGGATCTGACCTTCGTCAAGTTCTTCAAGGGCAACCTTTGCCTTTACAAAAGTTGTCGGGCATACCACATCGGTAATATCTACTGTATCGTCAATTACAAAATCAGCCATTGTAAACCTCCAAAATTCTCTGTTCAAATTTTTCTCTGCCTACTCTGTCGATTGTAAACTTAAAGCGTTCGCTCGGCTTTGCGTTTTCTGCAAAGAAGTTAAGAGCGGCATCACAGATTTCCATAAGTTTTTCTTTATTTTCGATAAACGGAATAATTGTTTTTCCCTTGTTGATTGAGTTTCCGAAAAGTCCGCCGAATGAAACAATGTAGCCGTGAATTGTGTCCCACGCATCTGTCGGGCAAGCCTTGAAGCATCTGCCGCAGTAGTTACACTTTGAATTGTCAACGGAAATTTTCCCGTCCTCAAGAGTGATTGCACCCTGACGGCAGGCCTTTACGCAGACTCCGCAACCGATACAAGCGTCCTCTTTCCATGAAACCTTGATTCCGCCCTTGATACCGACATCGTTTTCCTCGGCTTTAAGACAGTTGTTCTGACAGCCTGTTATACCGAACTTGAACTTGTGCGGAAGTTCCTTTGCAAAATATCTGTCGTCAAGCTCCTTTGCAAGAGCGTATGTATCAATACAACCGCTGGGACAGATTGCCTCACCCTGACAGGCTGTAATTGTTCTTACTCTAGGACCGCAAACGCCCGGTTCAACATCGCCCTCGGCAAGTGCGTCCTTAACTGCCTCAACATCATCAAGCTTTACAAAAGGAATTTCAACACTTTGTCTTGATGTGAGGTGAACATAACCGTCACCGTAGTTTTCCGAAACCTCGGCAATTTTCGCAAGCTGTTTAGCTGTGAGGTTGCCGCCTACAACTCTGAGCCTGAGCGAAAAATTATTTTTCTGTTTTTGACGCATAAAGCCGCCCTTTTTAAGCGTAGCATAATCAACTGCCATTTCTCTTACTCCTCCGATTCATTCACATTTATACTGTCTACAGCCTGTTTGAAGTCAGACTTTAAATCCTCAATATCCTCAATGCCGACGCTGATTCTTATTGTATCATCAAACACGCCTGCGTTTCTTTTTTGTTCTTCTGTTCCGTGAGCGTAAATTGTGCTTGACGGATGAATTACAAGTGTTCTTGTGTCGCCTATATTTGTTGCATTTGTTGCATATTTTAAATTGTTGATAAGCTTAAACGCTCTTTCTTTACTTCCTGCCCTGATTGTGAGGATTGCACCGCCTTTTCCCTTCAACAGCTTTTGACAAAGGCTGTAATAAGGAGAAGCTTCAAGAGCCGGATAGTTGACTTCGATTCCGTTTTGTGTTTCAAAGAACTTTGCAAGCTCAAGAGCATTGTAACAAAGACGCTCCATACGAAGTCCGAGTGTTTCAAGTCCGACAGAGTTCATAAAAGCATTAAACGGTGCAAGGCAACAGCCTATGTTTCGCCAGATACCGTTTCTCAGCTTTGCAACATATGCAAGCCGACCGAATTTTTTGTACTCTGCAAGACCTTTGTATCTTTCCGTATTCCATTCAAAATTGCCGCTGTCAACGATTATTCCGCTGATTGAATTTCCGCCGCCGTTAATGTACTTTGACGAGGAATGAACAACGATGTCCGCACCGTGTTCAAACGGCTGAATAAGATACGGAGTTGCCGTTGTGCTGTCGATAATGAGAGGAACACCGTGTGAATGAACAAGCTCTGATACAGCGTCAAGATCGGCAATTTCAAGTCCGGGATTGCCGATAAGCTCGGCAAAGACTGCTTTTGTTTTTTCATTTATGAGCGGTTCAATCTCCTCGGCTGTCACCTTGTTGACATATCGTGTAACAATTCCGAAAGGCTCAAGATCTCCAAACAAATCAATTGTTCCGCCAAAAAGACCTGCGCTTGCGATTACTTCGTCACCTGATTCAAGAATGTTCAGGAGTGCCATCGTAACGGCTGCCATACCTGACGAACACGCAACCGCACCGACACCGTTTTCAATGGAAGTAATTCTGTTCTCAAAAGATGTTACCGTGGGATTGCCTATTCGAGAGTAGGCGTAGCCGGGAGCTCTGTTGTTGAACACCTTTTCAAGCTGTTCGGCAGAGCTGTGCGAAAATGCACTGACCTGATAAATGGGAGTTAAGGTTGAGCCAAAAACCTTTTCACCGTTAAAACCCTTGTGAAGTAATGCGGTGTTAAACTCCATAATATCACCAACCCCTTAATTTCATACAACCAACCCTTTTGTGTAAGACCGTCGTAAGAATTTGTCTGACGGCTTCGATTGATATAGGTAGATTATACTCCATTAATCATAGTATTTCAATAGGTTTAATAAGATTTTACCTCTTGCACAATTTTTCTTTAAAATTTGCCGTAATTCCATTATTTCCTACAATGCATATTTGTTTAGTAGGTATTGATTTTTAAATTAAAAACTGTTACCATTATTATATACTCTTTCAGCAAACAAAACGCACGGAAAGGAGATGCTAAAATTGAAGATTTCAACAAAGGTGGAATTCGGAATCATCGCTGTTATTGACATTGCGTCACACTCACTAAACGGCAATGCGGTAACAACTCCCGAAATTGCCAAACGGCAAAATATATCTAAAAAGTATCTTGAACAGATTCTCTCATCACTCAGCTCGGCAGGACTTGTGCGAGGTCAGAAGGGTTCAAACGGCGGTTATGTTATTGCAAAAAACCTTAAAGAGATTACATTCAAGGATATCATAAACGCACTTGACGCAAATGTTCTGAGCAATGTTTATTTTAACACTCGGGGCGATGATGATGTTATGATAAGACTTATCGACAACAGTCTTTGGTCGAAGATGTCGTCATATCTTCAGGAATATGCCGAAAGCATTACACTTGCACAGCTTTGCGATGAGTATATCAAAAACAATGAAATTGAACACAACATTCCGATGTACTACATCTGATAGATTAAAAACAAAAAGCCGCCGATTTTTATGTCGGTGGCTTTTCTTGTTTTTATCGGATTTTATTTAAAGCTTTCAATAACCTGACAGGTTTTTTCAATGTCATCTTCCGTGTGCGCAAATGAAACAAACATCGCCTCAAACTGTGACGGTGCGGCATAGATTCCGTTTTCAAGCAGATGATTGTAATACTCGGCATATCTCTTTGTGTCGGCTGTGGTTGCCGTGTCATAGTCAACAACCTTTTTGTCGGTAAAAAACGCCGTCATAATCGAACCCACACGGTTCACATTAAGTCCTGCGTTCTTCATTGCATTTTCAATCTTTGCAGACTTGCGTTCAAGCTCGGGATATATCGAATCTTTATTTTTTTCAAGAATTTTAAGCGTTGCAATGCCTGCACTTACCGCTACCGGATTTCCCGAAAGTGTGCCTGCCTGATAAACAGAACCGAGAGGAGCAACACACTCCATAATCTCTTTTCGCCCTCCGTAAACCGCAAGCGGCATTCCGCCGCCGACAATTTTTCCGAGGGTTGTAAGGTCGGGTTTTACTCCGTAAAGCTTTTGAGCACCGCCGAGTGAAAGTCTGAAGCCTGTGATTACTTCATCAAAAATAAGAAGTGAACCGTGCTTTTCCGTGATTTCACGCAAGAATTTTAAAAATCCCTTTTTTGGCGGAACAACACCCATATTTGCGGCACAAGGCTCAACTATTACACAGGCAATTTCATCACCGCAGTTATCAAAAAGCTGTTGTACGGATTCTTCATCATTATACTTTGCAAGCAAAGTTGTGTCTGTGTAGCCTTTCGGCACACCTGCGCTGTTCGGAATTGAATTTGTCAGAAGTCCCGAACCACCCTTTACAAGCAAGCCGTCAGAATGGCCGTGGTAACAGCCCTCGAATTTTATGATTTTATCCCTTTTTGTAAAGCCTCTTGCGGCACGGATTGCACTCATAACCGCCTCTGTGCCTGAATTTACAAGTCGGAGCATTTCAATTGACGGCATATTTTTGCGGATAAGCTCGGCAAGTTCAATTTCTCCGCTGTGGCACGCACCGAATGTAAGTCCGTTCTGACAGGCAGAAGTCACGGCTTTGATAACATCGGGCTGTTTGTGACCGAGGATATTCGGTCCCCATGAGCAGATATAGTCGATAAACTTGTTTCCGTCAACATCATAAATTTTTGAACCCTCTGCACGGTCGATAAAAAGCGGAGTTCTTCCGACCGAACGGCACGCACGGACAGGACTGTTCACACCGCCGGGCATAAAGTCAAGCGCCTGTGCGTATAGCTTTTCGCTTTGAGTTGTATTCATAAAAGCACTTCCCTATTTGTAAAATTCGTCAATCCATTTTGCAACATCAAGTGCGTGGTATGTGATTATGATATCCGCACCCGCCCTCTTGATTGCAATCATATTTTCGCACACAATTTTCTTTTCGTCAATCCAGCCTTTTTCGGCAGCCGCCTTGACCATTGCATATTCACCGCTTACATTATAGGCAACAAGCGGAAGGTCAAAGCGTTCGCTTGCAGCTTTTACGATATCAAGATATGCAAGTGCAGGCTTGACCATAACCATATCAGCACCCTCGTCAATATCGTCTGCAATTTCACGCAGAGCCTCTTTGCCGTTTGCGTAATCCATCTGATAGCTTTTTCTGTCGCCAAATTCGGGGGCAGATTCTGCGGCGTCACGGAACGGCGAATAGTAGCCTGAGGCAAATTTTGCACTGTATGACATAATCGGAGTGTTGATAAGTCCGTTTTCGTCAAGTGCGTTCCTGATTGCAGACACTCTGCCGTCCATCATATCCGAAGGAGCGATGATATCCGCACCTGCTTTTGCAAGGCTGACAGCCATTTTAGAGAGGAGCGGAAGTGTTTCGTCATTGAGAATTTCGTGACCGCAAACAACACCGCAATGACCGTGACTTGTGTATTCACAAAGACAGACATCGGCAATAATAAGGAGTGACGGATAATTTTTCTTTATGTATCTGATTGCGTTCTGAGTTACACCGTTATCGTCATAGGCTGATGTTGCAAGCTCGTCTTTGTGCTTTGGAATTCCGAAAATAAGAAGTCCTGCAATGCCGCTGTTTTCAATTCCTTTAAGAATCTCGTCTGCTCTGTCAAGCGAATATTGGTAGACATTCGGCATTGAATCAACAGGCTTTTTAATATTTTCACCCTCTGCAATAAAAATCGGGTAAATAAAATCGCCCTTGTCAATTCTTGTTTCACGAACAAGACTGCGAATCTGCTCGCCTGCTCTTAATCTTCTGAATCTTCTCATATATTTATCCTTCTTTCAAAGTTACTTCCTTGATTATAGTTTCCAAAATTCCGTCTGTGTCCTTCGTTTTTGCAATCCTGAACGAATTTACGCCGTGACTTTCAAGTGCCTCGGCGGTGATTTCACCTATGCAGACAACGGAAGTTCTGTCGGAAATAATTGCTCCGCCGTCAAAAAATGTGTTCACACCCGACGCACTCGCAAAAGTGATAAAGTCGGTATCAACAACGGAATTATCCTGTTTTTTCTCAAGCTGAATGTCATAGGTTTTGACATCGTCAAAATCAATGTTGTTATCAGCCAAAATCCGAGTGAGTTCGGGCGAACCGTTTTCGGCACGCAGAATCAATACTTTTTCACCACTTTTCACCGTTTTTGCAAGCAAAATTCCAAGTTCACGGGTTGTGTAGACATTTGGAATACAGTCCGCAAAAATTCCGTACTTTTCAAGTACAGCCGCTGTTCCCGAACCAATCACCGCAAACTTAATATTTGCAAAACTGCGGATATCCTTTTTCAACTTACGCAGTCGGCTCATAAAAATTTCTGCACCGTTCATACTTGTAAGCGCCACATAATCGTAGCCGTCAATGCCGTTTATTGCATTGTCAAAAGCTTCGTTGTCATGATATTCAATCACCTTTAAAAGATCGTGTCTTTTGACCTTTGCACCCGAAAGCGTAAGCATTTTGCCGAGCTTGTCGGAGAGCTTTCTCGTACCCGTAACGGTAACCGAAACATTTTTCAAAGGTCTTGTAATTGTGGGGGCAAAGTCAAATTTTGCGGTTTCGCCAACCACTATAACGGCAGGCGGTACAACCTCTGCTGATTTAACATTTTCGCAGATTGTCGAGAGAGTTCCCCTCACGGTCTGATTTTTTGCACAAGCGCCGTTTGACACAACTGCAACGGGAGTATCCTCCGATTTACCGTTACGAATGAGATTTTCCACAATGTTGGGGAGGTTTCTCAAGCCCATAAGAAAGACAAGCGTTCCGTCGGTTTCGGCACACTTCTTTATATTTTCGGGCAGGGTGTCCTGTGCCGTATGTCCCGTGATTATATGAACACTTCGGCTCAGATTTCTGTGTGTAACAGGGATTCCCGCAAGTTCGGGAACGGCAATCGAAGAAGAAATTCCGGGTACAATGTCAAACGGAATATCGGCACTTTTGAGGGTTTCAATCTCCTCTCCGCCTCTACCGAACACGAACGGATCGCCACCTTTAAGACGGACAACCGTTTTGCCCTCTCTCGCCTTTTCAACAAGGATTTCGTTAATATTTTCCTGTTTTTCGCTGTGTCTGCCAAAACGCTTTCCAACGCAGATTTTTTCAGCCGTTTCGGGTGCAAAACCGAGCAATGACACATCTATAAGGCTGTCGTAAACAAGCACATCGCAATGTCTGATATACTCCGCGCCACGCATTGTTATCAGGTCAAAATCGCCGCATCCCGCACCGACAATATACACTCTTCCGTTACTCAATTTCGTTCACCAGCCTTTTTGCAAGTTTGATTCTGTTTGAAATTTCATCTGTTCCGCTGACTGTTTTTTTACAGTCGGCAGACAGAGAAAGCGTTATTCTGTCGTTTTCAACCTTTGAAATTGCACCGACGGGAGTTGAACAATCGGCATTGAGGCTGTGCAGAACCTGTCTTTCGGTTTCAAACGAAAGCATTGTATTTTTGTCGCTGATTTCAGCGAGCATTTTGGAAACCTCGCTGTTTTTTCTGCTTTCAATCGCAACTATTCCCTGACACGGTGCAGGGAGAAATTCATCGGCATCAAACGGAGTTACCGTGTAATCCTCACCGTTGCAAAGGTCAAGTCTTTCAAGTCCTGCCTTTGCAAGCACAAGAGCATCGTACTCACCGTTCAACAGCTTTTTAAGTCGGGTGTCAACATTGCCCCTTATATCCTTGAATTTTGCATTAGGATAGATTTTCTCCGCAAAAAGCTTTCGCCTTAAACTGCCTGTTCCGATTACAAAACCGTCCTTTGTTTCAAAATTGTTGCGTGTAACAAAAACATCGCCATAACTGCCCCTTGGCAACACGGCGGAAATTTCAAGTCCGTCTGCAATTTTTGTCGGCAAGTCCTTTGCGCTGTGAACGGCAACATCTGTTTCTCCGCTCAAAAGCGACATTTCAAGCTCCTTGATGAACACACCTTTTCCGCCTAAAGCTGCAAGCGGTTTGTCAAGGGTTTTGTCGCCTGTTGTCGAAATGTAAACCGTTTTAATTTCAACATTCGGAAAACGGTTTTTCAGCGTTTTTATTAACATTTCGGTTTGTGCAAGGGCAAGCCTGCTTTTTCGTGTTCCGATTTTTATCGTCATTGTTCGTATTCCTCAATCAAATTTTCAACAGTTTTTTCATCGGGTTCAAGTCCCGAAAGGCAAAGCGAAAGAAGCTGTTCAAAAATCTTTCTTCTGTCATCTTCCTTTTCAACTTTCTCCTTAATTATCGGGCGATATTTCCACAAAACCTCGGTTGTATTTTCGTTCATACTTTCAAGGACTCCCACAAAAAGCTCTTTAAGATATTTTGCGTAAATCGGACTTTTGCCCGAAGTTGTAATTCCTGCCGTTATGCCGTTTTTGCTTGCAATTGCAGGAAAAATAAATCCGCATTTTTCCTTATCGTCAACTGTGTTGACAAGAATATTTTTCTCGTTGCAAAGCTGAAAAATTCTTCCGTTGAGCGTTTCATCATCGGTTGCGCTGACAACGCAAAACGCACCGTCAAGGTCGCTGTCACAAAATCTGCGGTCAATGATTTTCACATTCAAAGCCTTGATTTCATCGCAGATTTTCGGGGCAACAACGGTTATGTCCGGCGAGAACGGCATCAGCTTTTCAATCTTTCTGAGTGCAACCGTACCGCCGCCGACTACGAGTATTTTTTTGTTTTCAATGTCAATATAAAACGGGAAGTATGCCATTAGTTATTCTCTCCGCACTTTCTGTAGATTTCAAGAATTCTTGCAAATTCTTCTGCCGAAACATCGGATTTCAGCTTATAAATGAATTTTTCCGAAAAATCTGACGGCATTGCGTTTTTCACAGACTGCATACACGGCAAAAATTCGTGAAAGGCAAGGTCTTTTTTGAGAACTTCAATTTCCTCAAAAATTATTTCTTTTGCACTTTCAACGCTGTCGAGTTTGAAAGCATTGTTCTCGTTTGCAAGCTGTTTTATGCAGTCAATGTTAATGAGGCTTGCACCGCTTATTTTGGGGATATTTTCGTCAATGTCGGGCGGTACGGCAAGGTCAATAAACAGCCTTGATTTTTCGGTTTTTATATTGTTTTTTAAATCATAATATGTAACCGTGTAATGCGGTCCGCTTGTGGCACTGATTACGCAGTCTGCAAAATCAAACGCTTTGTATCTTTCGTCATAATCAATCACATTAGCACCCGTATTTTCAAAAACAGTTTCTGCTTTATGTTTTCGTGAAGTCACGGTAACGCTTATACCTTTGTGTGACAAAAGATTTTTCACAACGGTTGAGCCGACCTTGCCTGTTGCACCGATTACAAGGACATTCAGCTCACCGTCTTTGAATTTTGCCGCCTCGTTTGACGCAAGAGTTGCAACGGAAACCGATGTTTTTGAAATGGCGGTTTCGGTCTTGATTTTTTTTGCACAGGCAACAGCCGCCTGAACGCACATATTAAGCTCATATGCAACCGTGCCGTTGTCCTTTGCAAAGGCGTAGGCTCGCTTTAACTGACCGAGTATTTCATCTTCACCGATAACCATTGATTCAATTCCGCCTGCCACCCTGAAAAGATGGAGCAAAGCCCTGTCACCGTAGAAAAGACAGATGTACTTTTTTAGTTCGTCAAAATCAATTCCCGAAAAATCCGAAAGAACGGTTTCAACCGTTTTCACAGATGATTCGTCACCGCAAAAATAAACCTCGGTTCTGTTGCAGGTGCAGAGAATCAAACACTCGCTGATATTTTCAGAATAATAAAGTTCGTCAAGAAATGTCTTTTTTTGCTCATCGGGAAAGGCAAGCTTCTTTCTCACAACCACATTTGAAGTTTTGTGGCTTACGCTCAGGCAGTACATAAAAAATTCGCTCCGTTACAAATAAAATCCGACAGTAAAATACACTTTTAAAGTTATTTTATTACTGCCGACAGCTATTGTCAATTAAAGTTAGTCAGTTATTTTACCAC
>ENA-UEPD01000536-UEPD01000536.1-human-gut-metagenome-genome-assembly--contig:-NODE-536-length-29255-cov-7.898931_pt1 | contig 29255 bp, 27 predicted proteins | sample MGYA00242895_ERZ507906 | MGnify/ENA primary metagenome ERZ507906 (study PRJEB26167, sample SAMN06115416) | human gut metagenome | host: Homo sapiens | place: China:Guizhou | collected 2015-03-03... | reverse complement strand
GATCTATTTGAATCGCTGGGGGTTAAGTTTATCGACAGGTTGTCGTGTAATCGCATTTTTGATGCTCAAGACTGGCTCATTTTTGTTGTGTTTTTATACGGGGGAAACATCCCGTCTGTGGTGAGCCTCTATTTTGCTTCTCAGCGAATCCCGACAGCCTGTCCCTGCTGTGCGGGTTCCATATCGACCATCGGTCTCGCTCCTTTCTGCTTCAAGTCAGCGGGATTAGCTCTCTCTTGAGCTTCTGCTGTACTTCTCTGGTTTCTGGCTTTATTATACATATTCCTGATTGATTTGTCTATTCGCAGAGTGCACAAGGATATAAATATAAAATTGTGCAGTTCTTGAAAAACAGCAGATGGAACGTGCAAAATGCCGCTTTCTGTGCGGTGTGCCCGGGCAATCGGGCCCTTTGGGGAGGAACTCTGTGCCCTGCAGGGAGGGCTGACGAGGAAGTCAACAGCAAAGCTGCCCAGAAGTTCCGGGCCGTTTGTGGAGGATTTTGCGCAAAACGGGAGAAAGTGTCCACAGGGTATTATGCGTCAGATCGATTTGTGCTAAAATAGCGTCAATGAATGGTAGTCGCCGCCGCCCCGCGAGATGAAAGTTTCGCGGGGCGGCTTTTTTGCGGCAAAAATTTAGACACAAAAGAAACGGAGAATCAAAATGTCTAAAACTTTACCGGAACGTATCTTCTTTACCATTGTCATGGCTGCAATTATGGTCTATGGCATGATCGTTTACAATGTGGCGCTGAACACAGGCGGTGTCACCAATGCCAACTTTGTTATGGCTCTGCACGAGATGCCGATCATGGTTCCCATTGCCTGCGTGCTGGAATTTTTCGTGGTGGAGAAACTGGCCACCGGATTGGCGTTTATGTTCATGCGGCCCACAGATCGTCCGCAGTTCATCACCTATGCCATCTCGCTGATGATCGTGTGCATCATGTGCCCGGTGATGAGCCTGATCGCAACGGTGCTGTTTAAAGAACCCGGCTTTGGCACTTGGGTGCATACATGGGGCTGCAATATGCCCATGGCCCTGTGCTGGCAGATGCTGTACTGCGGGCCGCTTGCCCGTGCCATCTTCCGGCTGGTGTTCCGCCGCGGCGCAAAACAGGCGGACTGACAGATTTTAGATATGCAGTTATAATAAATATGTATAGGAGCGGGTGTAATACCGGACGAGACGCCTATACGAATTTTATATATCGGGCATATAAAGTATGTACAATGGGGCATTTTTGATGGAAATATTCCCCGGAATGCCCTGAAAAAGCCATTGAAACCTAAGAATTGGCTAAGAAATTTGTGGAAAAAGTACATGTGAAGAGCATTTTGTTAGACAAGATGCACAACTTTTTTTATATATCAATGCAGTAGAACCACCTAAAATGTAGAATGTGCACAAAGCCACTTGCCAATTTTCGTCAATCGTACTATCATACACAACGAAAAAAGACGAAGTGACCCGTGCAGGAGGGAGGGTGTGACCGGACAGAGCCGAACACCTTCCTTACTTTTTTCACAAAGCTGCGCCTTTTCTTCGAGCGATAAGAAGGACGCTGCGCCGCCGGGGCGGTGCGGCGGTCTTACCCCCGGAACCCTATTCTTCAGGAAGGAGGAAAAACAATTGAATAATCTGACCAAAGCATTGATGGAAGAGCTGACCGTCGAATACGTCAAGGTCGGCCCACTGCAGATCCCGGAATCCGTGGTCATCAGCTGGGTGATCCTGGCCATCGTCACCATCGGCTCGATCCTGCTTACCAGAAACCTGAAGGTGGACCATATCAGCAAGCGTCAGGCCGTGCTGGAAATGGCCTACCTCGCAGGCACCAATTTCTTTGAAGGTCTGCTGGGCGAAAAGGGCAGGCGCTATGTGCCTTACCTGATGACCGTGGCCATCTACATCGCCTTCAGCAACCTGATCGGTGTGTTCGGTGTCAAGCCCCCCACAAAGGATCTGGATGTGACCGCAGCGCTGGCGCTGATGAGCATCATCCTGATCGAGGGCGCCGGCATCCGTGCACGCGGCGGCGTGGGCTTCCTCAAGAGTCTGTCTGCCCCCACTCCGGTCATGACTCCCATGAACATCCTCGAGATCGCCATCCGCCCCACCAGCCTCTGCATGCGACTGTTCGGCAACGTGCTGGGTGCATTCGTCATCATGGAGCTGATCAAGCTCGTGGTGCCTGTGTTCGTCCCGGCGGTGTTCAGCCTGTATTTTGACCTGTTCGACGGTCTGATCCAGACCTACGTGTTCGTGTTCCTGACTTCGCTGTTCATGAAAGAGACCATGGGCGGAGAAGACTGATCCATTGATATTTACTGAATTTAAAAGGAGATTATTACTATGAATGGTTTGATTGCTCTGGGCGCTGGCATTGCAGCGCTGACCGGCATTGGCGGCGGTATCGGCATCGGCATCGCAACGGGTAAGGCAACGGAGGCAATCTCCCGTCAGCCCGAGGCATCCGGCAAGATCCAGACCAACCTGCTGCTGGGCGCTGCTCTGGCAGAAGGTACTGCAATTTTCGGCTTCGTCGTTGCACTGCTGATCATCCTGTTCCTGGGTCAGTAACGGAGGCGCAGACGAATGCTGAAGTTGGATATTAACCTGCTGTGGACCGTCGTGAACGTCCTCGTCATGTATGCGGTGCTGCGCAAGTTCCTGTTCAAGCCTGTTCAGGACGTGATCGCAAAGCGCCAGCAGATGGTGGACGCAAACCTGGCCGATGCGGAGACCTCCAAGAAGGAAGCCGCAGAGACCATGAACGCCGCGCAGGAAAAACTGCGCAATGTGGACAATGAGGCCGCTGCCCGCCGCGAAGCCTACGAAAAGCAGGCTGAGGTCGAAAAGCAGCAGCTGCTGGCAGATGCCCGCAAGCAGGCGGACGCCATCGTGGCCGCCGGCAAGGCGAGCGCCGAGGCCGAACGCCAGAGCAAGCTGCGGGAAGCCGATGCCCAGACCACGGCACTGGCCCGTGCGATGTGCGAGAAGCTGCTGGCCCGCAATCTGACCGCCCAGGACGACGCACGTCTGCTGGACGATTTGCTGGAGAAAGCAGGTGCAGGCAATGGCAACTGAATTCAGTCGTGAATTTTTTGCGGACAACCGCATCGTCAAGGCCGAGCTGCGCAGCGCCCGCAAGCCCCGGGAAGAGGAGCTGAACCGGATCCGCGCCGAGGTACGCAAGCTGTATGATGCCACCGAGGTCATCCTGAACGTGACGGTGGACGAGAGCCTGCTGTCCGGCTATGTCCTGCAGGTGGGCGACCGCGTGTTCGATAACTCCGGCCGTCATCAGCTGGACAAGATGATGGAGGGCAAGCCCTCGCTGGCTACCCTCAAGACCCGCATTGAGGACTACAAGCCCGCCGAGACCTCTGCCGAGGGCGGTGTGGTCATCTCCTCTGCCGACGGCATCGTGCACGTCGAAGGCATGAACCGCGCTGTGTACGGCGAGATCGTCACCTTCGACAACGGTGCCAAGGGCATGGTGGAGAGCGTGGACCCCGAACAGCTGGGCATCATGCTGTTCGACGGCGCTGAGACCGTCGGCGTGGGCACCATGGTGACCCGCAGCGGCAAGCGTGCCGGCATCCCGGTGGGCGATGCCTTCCTGGGCCGTGTCATCAGCCCGCTGGGCGAGCCCATCGATGGTAAGGGCCCCATTGAAGCTGTGGGTTACAACCCCATCGAAAAGCAGGCCCCCGGTATTCTGGAGCGTCAGAGCGTGGATACCCCGCTCCACACCGGCATCCTCGCCATCGATTCCATGTTCCCCATCGGCCGCGGCCAGCGTGAGCTGATCATCGGCGACCGCCAGACCGGCAAGACCTCCATCGCCACGGACGCCATCCTGAACCAGAAAAACACCGGTGTGCTGTGCATTTATGTGGCCATCGGCCAGAAGGCTTCTTCCATTGCCCGCGTGGCAGGCGATCTGCAGAAGCACGGTGCCATGAGCTACACCACCATCGTGGCGGCTACTGCTTCGGATTCCGCTCCCCTGCAGTACATCGCACCCTATGCCGGTACCGCACTGGCCGAGTACTTCATGAGTCAGGGCAAGAGCGTGCTGATCGTTTACGACGATCTGTCCAAGCATGCAGTGGCCTACCGTGCCATTTCTCTGCTGCTGCGCCGCTCTCCGGGCCGTGAGGCTTACCCCGGCGACGTGTTCTATCTGCACTCCCGTCTGCTGGAGCGCTCCTGCCGGATGCGCGACGATCTGGGCGGCGGTTCCATCACCGCACTGCCCATCGTTGAGACGCAGGCAGGCGACGTTTCGGCCTACATCCCCACCAATGTCATTTCCATTACCGATGGTCAGATCTTCCTCGAGAGCGCCCTGTTCAATGCAGGCAACCGCCCGGCCGTCAATGTGGGTCTGTCGGTGTCCCGTGTGGGCGGCGCTGCCCAGACCAAGGCCATGAAGAAGGCCAACGCCAACCTGCGTATCGAGCTGGCACAGTACAAGGATATGGAGTCCTTTGCACAGTTCAGCTCGGATCTGGACGCGGAGACCCGCCGCCAGCTGGATCACGGCAAGGCTCTGATGGAAATGCTCAAGCAGCCGCTGTATCAGCCCAAGTCCGACGCCGAGCAGGTGGTCACGCTGGTGCTGGCTTCCCACGGTGTGCTGGACGAACTGCCCACTGCCGAGCTGCGCGCCAAAACTTCCGCATTTGTGCGTCAGTTCCGCGCGGATGTGTCCGGTACGATGGATAAGATCACCGCCACCGGCAAGCTGGAACCTGAAATGGTCGATGCCATCCTGAACGCCTGGAAAGCTTATGCGGGAGGCGACAGCCATGCCGTCCAGTAAGCTGCTGAAGGAGCGCATCGAGAGCATTCAGGACACCATGAAGATCACGAACGCCATGTACCTGATCTCCTCGTCCAAGCTGCGCAAGGCACGTAAGAACTACCAGAATGTATCGCCCTACTTCAACCGTATGCGCGATACCATTTCCCGCGTGGTGCCCCACCTGCCGGAAGAGCCGGTGCATCCGTTCTTCCACGAACGCAACACCGCAAACCCCAAGCGCGCTTACATCGTGCTGACGGCAGATAAGGGCATGGCAGGCGCTTACAACCAGAACATCATCAAGTTCCTCAAGGAAAATGCGGATGAGAATGACCGGTTCTATGTGATCGGCCAGACCGGCTACCGCGCCCTGTACCACAAGGATCCGCGGCTGGTGGAGGATTTCCACTACGGTGCCACGGAGCCTACGCTGCAGCGTGCCCGCGATATCACGATGGACGCCATCGATGATTTCAAGACCGGCAAGCTGGATGAGATCTATCTCATCTATACCCGCATCGAGAATGCATTGACCAGCGAGCCCACCATGGTGCGTCTGCTTCCGCTGGACCGCGCCCATCTGCAGCCTGCCCCCAAGGGTCTGGGCGATCCGAAGGGCGATGTGGAGATGTTCCCGTCTGCATGGACGGTGTTTGAACAAATCGCGCCCATTTATATGCACGGCATGATCTTTGGTGCCATGACCGAGAGCTTCTGCGCAGAGCAGAGCGCCCGCATGACCGCCATGGATTCCGCCACCAAGAACGCCAACGATATGATCCGTGAGCTGCAGCTGGAGTACAACCGCACCCGTCAGGGCTCCATTACACAGGAGATCACCGAGATCATCGGCGGTGCGGCTGCCGTGCAGAACCGGGCGGAATAAAACGTATTTACAAATTAGTATAGAGGCAATCGTATGATACAGGGAACTATTATTCGCGTAGCCGGCCCTGTGGTGGACGTGCAGTTCACCGCAGGCAAGCTGCCTGCCCTGCAGGAAGCGCTTACCGTGACCGCCGAGGGCACCGAGCGCACGATGGAAGTGACACAGCATGTCAACGAGACCACTGTGCGCTGCATCATGCTTTCCGCCAGCGAGGGTCTGGGCAAGGGCATGACCGTGACCGCTACCGGCCACGGCCTGACCGCACCGGTGGGCGAAGCCACGCTGGGCCGCATGTTCGACCCGCTGGGCAGACCCATCGACGGCAAGGGCTCTGTGGATGATGTGCCGCATTGGCCCATCCACCGCAAGGCCCCCAGCTTTGCAGAGCAGAAGCCCGCGACCGAGATCCTGGAGACCGGCATCAAGGTCATCGACCTGCTGGCCCCCTATGCAAAGGGCGGCAAGATCGGTCTGTTCGGCGGTGCAGGCGTCGGCAAGACCGTGCTGATCCAGGAACTGATCCATAACGTGGCCACCGAGCACGGCGGCTACTCCATCTTCACCGGCGTCGGCGAGCGCTCCCGCGAGGGCTGCGACCTTTGGGGCGAGATGAACGAGTCCGGTGTTCTGAATAAGACCGCACTGGTCTTTGGTCAGATGAACGAGCCGCCAGGAGCACGTATGCGTGTTGCTGAGACCGGCCTGACCATGGCAGAGTACTTCCGTGAGGAGACCCACAAGGACGTGCTGCTGTTCATTGATAACATCTTCCGTTTCGTGCAGGCAGGCTCCGAGGTGTCCGCTCTGATGGGTCGTATGCCCTCTGCTGTGGGCTATCAGCCCACTCTGGCCAACGAGCTGGGCGCTCTGCAGGAGCGCATCACCTCCACCAAGGAAGGCTCCATCACCTCGGTGCAGGCCGTCTACGTCCCCGCCGACGACCTGACCGACCCGGCCCCCGCCACCACCTTTGCACATCTGGATGCCACTACCGTGCTGTCCCGTAAGATCGTGGAGCAGGGCATTTACCCGGCCGTGGACCCGCTGGCATCCACCTCCCGCATTCTGGAAGCGGATATTGTGGGCGAGGAGCACTATCGCGTGGCCCGCAAGGTGCAGTCCATTCTGCAGCGCTATCAGGAACTGCAGGACATCATCGCCATTCTGGGCATGGACGAGCTGGACGAGAACGACAAGCTCACCGTTGCCCGCGCCCGCAAGCTGCAGAAGTTCCTCTCCCAGCCCTTTGCTGTGGCCGAGAACTTTACCGGCCTGAAGGGCAAGTATGTGCCGCTGCAGGATACCGTGCGCGGCTTTGCCGCCATTGTGGACGGCGAGGCCGATGATCTGCCGGAGTGGGCTTTCTTCAACGTTGGTACGCTGGAAGATGCCCGCCAGAAGGCAGCGGAAAAGCTGGCTGAGGAAAAGGGCGGTGCCGTCTGATGAACAAGTTCATGCTGAACATCACTGCGTCCAGCGGTGAGTACTATCAGGGCGATTGCGAAGACCTTGTGCTGCCCATCAGCGATGGCGTGTACGGCATACAGGCTGGACACAGCCCGGTGCTGGTGGCCATCCACATGGGCATCCTGCACTTTGAGGTGAACGGTGAAAGCCAGGACATCCTGGTAGGCGACGGCATTGCCGAGGTGACACCTGCCTATGTGATGGTGCTGGTGGACAGCGCCGAGCGCCCGGAGGATATCGACAAGAACCGTGCCGAGGCTGCCCGCATCCGTGCCGAGGAGCGTTTGCAGCATCAGCAGAGCATGCATGAATATTATCAGAGCAAGATCGCGCTCGACCGTGCGATGCAGCGCCTGCAGGCCGCTGCAAAGTACCGGCGCTGAGAATGAGCCGCATCTGCCAGGACCAGATCTGAAAAAAGAGCATCATTTGTATCCATTGAGGGTGCAAAGTGATGCTCTTTTTTTGTTTCAGGCTGTTCCATGGAACGCTGCTTTCGTGTATAATAAGGTCAATGCACTCCCCGCGTGTTGTGCGGGAAAGGAGGAGGTTTTCCATGATCCAATTCGGCCTGCGTCTGCATGACGCGGAAAAGCTGCCCGTTGAACAGGTGCTGCCGCTGGTGCGCCAGAAAGGCTTTACCTGCGCCCATGTGGCTCTGAGCAAATCCTTCAAGGAGCTGCCCTGCACCCCCAGCGCCCTGACCCCCGGCTATGCGCTGTATCTGCGGCATCTGTTTGAGAAAAACGGCATCGACATTGCCGTGCTGGGCAACTACCTGAACCTTGCCCACCCGGATGCGGATGCCCTGCACGCCATTCAGGAAAAATACTATGCCCATATCCGCTTTGCAAGCCTGCTGGGCTGCGGAATGGTGGGCACCGAGACCGGCGCACCCAACGCGGAGTACAAATTCTGTCCGGAGTGCCGCAGCGACGAAGCCCTTGCCACCTTTATCAAGAACTTCAAGCCAGTGGTGCGCTGTGCCGAGCAGTACGGCGTGACCATTGCCATTGAGCCGGTGGTCAAGCACATCGTATACGATGCCAGACGCGCCCGCACCGTGCTGGACGAGATCGGCAGCCCGAACCTGCAGATCCTGTTCGACCCCGTCAACCTGCTGAACATGGAAAATGTGGACCGCCGCGAGGAAGTGTTCGCCGAGGCCATCGAGCTTCTGGGTAAGGATATCGCCATGATCCACTTTAAGGATTTCCTGCGCAAGGATGCGGGCGGCCAGCTGGCTGCTACGGGTGCAGGGCAGGGAGGCATGGAGGACTACCGCACCATCCTGCGGTTTGCAAAGCAGGAAAAGCCCTATATCTTTGCAACGCTGGAGAATACCACCCCGGAAAACGCGGTGGAATGCCTGAACTACCTGAAAAAGCAGTACGACGAGTGCTGAACACTTTATAACAAGAAAAACATCTGCAAGCTTTGCCCGGAATGGGGCAGCTTGCAGATGTTTTTTGTATCAGATGAAGTTTATGGTTCGGCCTTTTACAAATTGCAATTAAGAAGTAGTTTCGCTGAAAATGCCCAGAACGAAAGCGGAGGACATTAAGATCATTCCAGATTCAGCTTATGTTCCATCAGCCAGCGGGTCAGCAGAAAGTATCCTGCGGCAAAGGCGATGCTGACCGCCAGCCCGAACAGGGTGGTGAACGCACTGGGCGCAGCAATAGAAACATCTACACCGCCAAGGGTGGGATCGGAAACAGCCTGCAGCATGTCGGCACTGCTGACACCGGAGCTCAGCCAGTTCTGCAGGAAGGACAGCAGGAAAAATGCCAGAATACCGGCCGGGACCATGTGCTTTTTGAACTGGTGGCCGATCATGCAAGCGGCATAGATGCACAGGATGCTGGACACCAGTGCCACCAGCCCGTTCAGCGTTTCAAAGACCAGCCAGAGCCACCCGGAGCTGCCGGTCATGCGGAAGATCTCTCGGAAGATCTCTACCACTTTCTGCCACAGCTCCGGCAGCTGCTGCAGGGCCGCGCTGTTCAGAGACAGAGCCAGCAGCATCACCGCAAAGGAGAAAATACCCACGATGCTGCTGCAAAGCATCCACACCACGCTGGAGATCAGCTTGGAAAGGATGAGCTGGCTTTCCGTCACCGGCAGGGTGTGCATCAGGTAGCCTTCGCGGCCCAGCAGATTGCGGGTGAAGCGGGTCACAATGGTCATCACGGACACCACTGCCACTGCAACGGCTACGACCATGTAGGCGAACAGCAGCAGAGATGCAAAGTTGTCCTTGGAAGAGCTGCGCAGGGAAAAGCCGCTCAGCACTGCCAGCGCAACAAGGGCCAGATACAGCCCGCCGTAGGTGCGGCCGGTGGCCTTGAATTCATATTTTAACAGCTGTTTCAGCATTTGAATACCTCCCGGAAATATGCATCCACGCTCATGCCCTCGGTCTCGCGCAGCTCTTCGGCATTGCGGTGGGCGAACACCCGGCCATCCTTCAAAAAGACAGCTTCGTCCAGAATTGGCTCGATATCGCCGATGAGGTGGGTGGAAAGAATGACGGTCGCATCCCGGCTGTAGTTGTTCAGGATGGTGCTCAGGATATAGTCCCGGGCGGCAGGGTCCACGCCGCCAATGGGCTCATCCAGCAGGTAGAGCTTTGCGGCGCGGCTCATGGCCAGGATCAGCTGCACCTTTTCCTTGCTGCCCTTGGAGAGGGTCTTGAGCCGCGCCTTCGGTTCCAGTTCCAGCCGGGCCAGCATTTCGTTTGCCTTAGCGGGGTCAAAATCGGCATAGAATTCGCGGAACATTTCCACCAGCTGCTCCACACGCATCCAGTCCGGCAGCCAGTCGGCGTCCGGCAGATAGGACACGATGGCTTTGGTGTCCGGCCCGGGGGTCATGCCGGCGATCCGGATGCTGCCTGCACTGGGCTGCAGCAGACCGTTCGCCAGCTTGATGAGGGTGGTCTTGCCGCTGCCGTTGGGGCCAAGCAGCCCCACGATGCGGCCAAAGCCGATGTGCAGGTCTATATTTTCCAGTGCGGTCTTATCCTTCTGATAGCACTTGGTCAGTGCTTCACAGCTCAAAAGTTCACTCATTGCGGTCCTCCTTTGCGTCCCAGTGTTCCAAAAGCGCGGCTGTCTGTGCGGGACTGTAGCCGATGCCGCGCATCTTTTCCAGAAAATCCGACGCCAGCGTCCGGGCGGTGTCGGCGCGAAGCTGTTCGATCAATGCAGTATCCTCCGTAACATAGCGGCCTGCGGTGCGTTCGGTGCGCACCAGCCCTTCCGTCTCCAGCTGGGCAAGGGCCCGCTGCATCGTGTTCGGGTTCACCCCGGCGGCTGCGGCCAGATCACGCACCGAATCCAGATGCCCGCCCGGCGGGTAGGTGCCGGCTAGGATCCGGGCCTTCAGCCGTTCCACAAGCTGGGCATAGATCGGGCGGCTGGCATCAAACTGTTCGCCCATGGTATCATCTCCTTGTCTTGCTGTATTAAGCACTTGATACAATAATACACGATTTGCGCTGTTTGTCAAGGGGAAAAAGAAAAAACACCATAAAACTGTGGGAAATTGGAAAAGTGCCCATAAAACACTGCACATTGATAAAAAATTACAATAGATTCAAACAATTTCACATTGCAAAGCTTTTGACACTGTGCTATGCTGAAAAACAGAGAGCTCCGCCCGGAAAGCGGCGGAAAAGAGATTTGGAGGAAAAATAACTATGGCTGACCGCATCGTTCTGAATACCATCTCCTACCATGGCCACGGTGCCATTGAGAACATTGTTCCCGAACTGACCGCCCGCGGCTACAAGAAGGCATTCGTCTGCTCCGATCCCGACCTGATCAAGTTCGGCGTCACCAAGAAGGTCACCGACCTGCTGGATGCTGCAAACTTTGCCTATGCTGTTTACAGTGAGATCAAGCCCAACCCCACCATCGCCAACGTGCAGGACGGCGTGGCCGCTTTCAAGGCCGCCGAGGCTGACTGCATCGTGACCATCGGCGGCGGCTCCTCCATGGATACCGCAAAGGCCATCGGCATCATCATCAACAACCCCGAGTTTGCGGATGTCCGCTCTCTGGAAGGCGTTGCTCCCACCAAGAAGCACGCTGTGTTCACCATCGCTGTTCCCACCACCGCCGGCACTGCTGCTGAGGTCACCATCAACTACGTCATCACCGATGTGGAGAAGAAGCGCAAGTTCGTCTGCGTGGATACCAACGATATCCCCGAGATCGCTGTGGTCGATCCCGATATGATGTCCTCCATGCCCAAGGGCCTGACCGCTGCCACCGGCATGGATGCTCTGACCCACGCCATCGAGGGCTACATCACCAAGGGTCACTGCGTCATCTCCGATATGTTCCATCTGGAAGCCATCAAGCTCATCAGCCAGAGCCTGCGTGGCGCAGTGCAGAACACCCCGGAAGGCCGCGAGGGCATGGCTCTGGGCCAGTACATCGCCGGCATGGGCTTCTCCAACGTGGGTCTGGGCATCGTCCACTCCATGGCACATGGCCTGTCCGCTCTGTACGACACCCCGCACGGTGTGGCCTGCGCCATCCTGCTGCCGGTGGGTCTGGAGTACAACAAGAGCGTCGCCGGTGAGCGCTACCGCGCCGTGGGCAAGGCCATGGGCGTTGTGGGCATCGATGAGATGAACGATGTGGAAGCCGCTGACGCAACCATCGCCGCCGTCAAGCAGCTGAGCGCAGACGTGGGCATCCCCACAAATCTGCACGGCATCCTGAAGGAAGAGGATATCCAGTTCCTCGCCGAGTCCGCATTTGCGGATGCCTGCCGTCCCGGCAATCCCCGCGACACCAGCGTGGAAGAGATCGTGGAGCTGTATAAGAGCCAGCTGTGATTCCGCTCTGTAAATTCAAGCTGTAATTTTGGGCCCTGCTGTCCTTCGGGATGGCAGGGCCTTTTTCTAAGATGTATCTGAAAACAAAGCAACAGACTGGATCTTCGTCTTTTCAGAGATGCCCGGAGAGCCTGCCGCGTCGCAGAGTGACAAAATTTCTGCACGGCTCTTGTACACAGCGCCCAAAACAGGTACAATCAATGCAGTAAGAAAAAACTGGAAGCGAAAGGAACCTTATGACGCTGAACTTCTATACTCTGGGTGTTATTTATCTAGTATATTCCTTTTTGGGCTGGGTGGCTGAGACGGTAGTCGCGACCATCCGGGGCGGAAGGTTTGCCAACCGCGGTGCGGCGGCAGGCCCGTTCTGCTTTATCTACGGTACCACCGGCGTGCTGCTGGCCGTGAGTTTCGGCGACCTGCGCACCGAGCCGGTCTACCTGTTCTTTGCCTGTATGATGGCGGCAACGGTGATGGAATGGATCACCGCCAAGCTGTTGGAACGCCTGCACCGCCGCAAGTGGTGGGACTATTCCGGCAAAAAATTCAATCTGAACGGCTATGTGTGCCTGCAGTATTCGCTGCTGTGGGGTGCACTGGGCACGGCAAGTGTGCTGTGGGGCAATAATGTGTTGCTGCAGCTGTGCGCGCATATCCCTGTCTGGCTGCTGCGCCCGGCAGTATGGGTCTCGCTGACGGTGGCGGTGCTGGACCAGATCGGTTCGGCGGTGCTGGTGCAGCAGTATGCGGCCCGGCACCCGATGCTGGAGCAGCTCAACCAGAGACTGGGGGAGCGGTCGGACACGCTGCGCCGCAGGATCGCGCTTTACATTGAAAAACGCATCCAGTATGCTTACCCGGCTGCGGCCCGGCAGGAGCAGACTGCGCTCCGGAAGGGGGAAAAGAACTTCCTCAGCGTGTCCGACCTGCTGTGGCTGTTCGTGATCGGCGCGTTTCTGGGCGACATGGTGGAGACGGTGTTCTGCCGCGTGACCGCCGGGGTCTGGATGAGCCGCTCCAGTCTGGTCTGGGGGCCGTTCAGCGTGGTGTGGGGTCTGGCGCTGGTGCTGGCAACGGTGCTGCTGCGTCAGGAAAAGGACCGGAGCGACCGCTACCTGTTCGCCTTCGGCACCGTCATGGGCGGTGTGTACGAATACGTGTGCAGCGCCGTCACCGAGCTGCTGTTCGGCACCGTGTTCTGGGACTACAGCAAGTTCAAGTTCAATCTGGGCGGGCGCATCAACCTGCTGTACTGCTTTTTCTGGGGCATTGCGGCGGTGGTATGGATGCGCTACGGCTATCCGCTGGTGCTCAGAGGCATGGAGAAGGTGCGCAGCCGCGTCCGCCCATGGATGACCGCCCTGCTGGCCGTATTCATGGCGGTGAACATGCTCACCAGTGCGCTGGCCCTTGCCCGCTACGATGCCCGCACCAGCGGTGAAGCGCCCAAGAACAGCATCGATATGCTGCTGGATGCGCATTTTGACGATGCCCGCATGGAGCGTATTTATCCCAACGCGAAGAAAGTGACCAAGGCCGGATGAAATTTCAACGCTCCTCTTGCACTTTGGTGCAAAAACCGGTATAATATTTTCCGGATAAAAGGGAGTAAAGGGCGCTCGTTTTGCAAAAACGGTGCGCTGTGGCGCAGCGACATCCCGGCAGAAATGCCCGCTGTGTCACCGGAAGCTTGAGACTTTTATTACACTTTCCCGTTTTTGGGCAGGATGTAATAAAGGTCTCTTTTTTATTGCTGCTCTGCCAAAAACAAAAGGAGAAAAACTATGCTCATTCCTGTTTTGCTGTTCATCGTGGGCCTGCTGTGCCTCATCAAGGGCGGTGACTGGTTCGTGGATGGTGCCACGGGCATTGCCCGCCGCTTCCATGTGCCGGAGCTGCTTATCGGTGCCACCGTGGTGTCCATCGGCACCACCCTGCCGGAGGTGATGGTCTCCACCACCTCGGCTCTCACCGGTCACGGCGAGATCGCCTACGGCAACGCCATCGGTTCGATCATCTGCAATGCATCGCTCATTGCGGCCCTCACCATTGCGGTAAAGCCGGGCAAGGTAGACCCCAAGAGCCTGCGCACGCCGGTGCTGTTCTTCTTTGTGGCAGCGGCCTTCTATGCCGGTGTGGCCTACACCACCGGCTACTTCTCCCGCCCGGTGGGCCTGATCCTTCTGGCCATGTTCGCAGCGTATATCATCTGCAACGTGATGGCCATGAAGAACGCCCCCGCCCCGGAAGAAGAGGAAGAACCGGAAGAAAATGCATCCCTTGCCAAGGAGCTGGGCCTGCTGGCCGTGGGCGCTGTGCTCATTGCCGTGGGTGCCAACCTGCTGGTGGACAACGGCACCCTGATCGCACAGGCACTGGGCGTGCCGGAGTCGGTGATCGCGCTCACCTTTGTGGCACTGGGCACCTCGCTGCCGGAGCTGGTCACGGCCATCACCTCGCTGGCAAAGGGCCACGGTGCACTTTCGCTGGGCAATGTTATTGGTGCAAACGTGTTCAATCTGGTGCTGGTGAGCGGCGTTTCCGCCACGGTGGCACCCTTTAGCATTCCGCAGAACTCCATGCTCTTCGGCCACAATGCATCGCTGGTGCTGGAGTTCCCGGTCATGTTCGCCGTGATGCTGCTGCTCACCCTGCCCGCTCTCTTCAAGGGCAAGCTGAGCCGCCCGCAGGGCATTGCGCTGCTGTGCATCTACGCGGCATTCTGTGTGGTGCAGTTCACCATCTGATAAAACAGCAAAAGGCCGACGCAGCACTGCGTCGGCCTTTTGCCGTTTTAAGGGTTATTTTTTCAAATGGGAATCCCAGCCGGAAGAGGTGATGACCTGCTGATCCGGTGTGCACCACATGGCTTCCACGCCGTCCAGACTTTCCACGATCTTCATCCCGTCCTCCAGCGGCTGGCAGAACAGGCCGGTGGTCAGGCAGTCGGCAAGGCCGGAGTCGCTGCACAGCACGGTCACGCCGTTAAAGTAGGCGGCGGGGAACAGGGTGTCCGGGTCGATCAGGTGGTGGTAGCGCTTGCCGTCCACCACGTAGTAGCGCTGGTAGTCGCCGCTGGTCACAAGGGCCATATCGCTCATGTTGATGGCACCGTCCAGCATGGAATCCGAGGTGTATACATCCGAAGAGCTCCACGGGTTTTCCACGCCGCCGGTCCACTGGCTGCCGTCCGGTTTTACACCAATGGCGCGCAGGTTGCCGCCCACGCTCACCAGAGCGCTGGTCAGGCCGCGGGCCTCGGCAGCCTGACACACCATTTCCACGGCGTAGCCCTTGCCTACGCTGCCCACATCCAGCAACATTTCCGGGTCGGCCAGATAAACGGTCTTGGCATCCGCGTCGATGATCACGTTGTTGATATCACAGTGCTGGGCGGCTGCTTCCAACTCTTCCATGGTGGGCAGCTTGTTGTCGGCATCCGTCTCGGCGGCTTCGGCAGCTTCGCGGTAATTGTGCCAGATATTCAGCACGCTGCCCATGGCAATGTTCAGCTTGCCGTTGGTGGTCTGGTACATCTGGTCGGCCAGCTCCAGCATGGAGAGGATGCGGTCGTCCACCTCCACCGGAGCGCTGCCGGCATTATCGTTGATGGTCTTGACGTTGGTCACGCCGGGGTAATCGTTGTAGATATCATACAGCTGGTTATAGGTAATAAGGTCTGCGTGCAGGGCATCCATCTGGGTGTTGAATTCTTCCTCGCTCTCGCAGTAGGCGATCACCTGCGTTACGGTATCGAACACATCATAAAAAACGGTGGAATAGCGGGTAAGCTCTTTCTTTTTGGAGGCACAGCCTGCCAGCAGGCTCAGGCAGAGCACCCCGGCCAGCAGGGCGCTGACGAAACGTTTTGCGCGGGTCTTCATACGGTGTGGTTCTCCTTTGCGGCGGTAAAGGCGGCGTGCTCCTCCTGCAGGTGGGCCAGCAGATCGCCGAACACCCAATTGCGGTTGGAGGGAGTCACAACGGCCTTGAGCGGAATGGTGACCTGTGCCTGCTTCATCAGATCCAGCAGGGTGTCCACGTCCTTCTCCTTGAAGTTGGCCAGAACCACTGCCGGCGGGTAGGCACCCGGTTCCAGCACCAGCGTGCGTGCGGCCTTGGTCTCCACCTCGCCCAGCAGCTGGGCCACGGTCTTGCCCGCATCGGCAGGGGAGACGAGCAGCAGCTTCATGCCAAAAGCAGGAGCCATGCCTTCCAGCTTGCCCCGGTCGGCGGGGGAAAGGTTCCAGCCCAGAACCAGCGGGACACCGGCGTTCTGGTTGCGTGCGATATGTGCTTTCATAATGATACCTCTTTTTAAAGGATAGATTCAAAATACACTATAGTATAACACAAAAGCGTAAAAAAAGGAATGCGCGGGAACTGTTCCGGAACTACCGGTTGAAGTTTCTGAAAGTTTCAAACAAAAGTAACAAAAATTAGAAGAAATTACAAGGCAAATTTCAGTACAGGTGAAGATTGTATGCAGAAAATAGGGGTGCTATACTGAGTGTAACGAGACGGTCGTCTCGTAAAATTCAACAGAAAGCAGAGGTTTTGAGGATGAAAAAACAGAAGATGCGGCTCATCAGTGCAGTGCTTGCGGCATGCATGATGACATCTGTCCTTCCGGTCAATGCACTTGCTCTGGGGGGGGGAGTACGCCTGAAAATGGCGTAAATGCGCAGGAAAACGCGGAAACGGCCACGACGATCCCCACTACGGGCATGAAAATCACCAAGGGCGGTGATTACGAGATCCCGGAAGGAATTTATACCGGCGGTATTGAGATCGATACCAAGGATGATACCACGGATGAAGTGACGATCCGCATTACTGGTGACGTCACTTTTACACAGCCTAATACGATTTTCATAGATGTCGAGCATGCAAAGCTGGTGACGATTGAAAATGATGGTCACACGGTGACGCTGAACGGACATCATTTTCTGGATCTTTACAATTCGAGCAATGCTGTTGTAAATGGGGGTACTTATATAATACCTTTTCGAAACTTTATCATGCTTTTTGGAACGAACAATCATCTTACCCTGAACAATGTTGACGTGACTACGACGAGTGGATATGCTGTGACGACTGGAGGTACCAGTACAGTAGTCGTTAATGGCGGAAAGTATACTAAGACGATAGCAGACCATACTTATGTATTCCAAAATGCTGGGCACATGACACTGACGGATGTTTCGGTGATTACAGAAGTTGATGGAGGTATGTCGTCTCCTGCAATTACTAACAGTTCTGGTGCGATTCTGAAAATCAATGGAGGAAACTACAAAACTACCGGACGAAACTGCATTGTGAATTCTGGTTATTTAACAATCAATAATGGCACCACAACAGACGGCGTTCTTGAGTCGGTGGGTATCAGCTGCATCCAAAACAACTGGGGCCGGGTGGAGATCAACGACGGCACCATTACCTCGGATGCCGACTGCACCATCAAAAACCGCGGCGGCCTGCGCATGAACGGCGGCACGGTGGCTACCTCGAATGCGGAAGGCACGGTCATTGACTGCACCGGCGATTTCGGCGATACACAGATCAACGGCGGCACCATCAAGGGCGGACAAGACGGCATCCTTCTGAAGGATCTTGGCAGCTCCGGAGTGACCCTGACGCAGGCGACCTTTGAGGGCAACACCAACGATATCCATCTGGGCGATGGCCAGAAGATCAACATCAAAAAGACCTTTACCGGTACGGCAACGATCCTGACCGACGATCCAAGCCTCGGCCGTCATATCACGCTGGAAAACGAGGATCTCAGCTATCAGAACAAGCTGAAACTCATCAGCGTGGATCCCCACTACATCATCGGCTATAAGCGCGGCGATGATGGCAAGGAATACCGCTATCTGGCAAATTCCAACGGCAAAACCGTCAACGCTGTAAATGCGAAGGCAACCGCTAACCTCGGTGCCGGGGAGCAGGAGCTGGATACTGCCACCGTTGTGCCGGAAAACACCCTCGTGACCGTGACGGCAAACCTCCCGGAGGGCGCAGAGGGCGCAGAGTTCCTCGGCTGGAGCGCCGTGCGTGCCGACGGCAAAGCACTGGACTGGACTCCGGCTAGGGACGACCCCCAGACCATCACCTTTACAATGCCCGGTTGCAACGTGACCGTCGAAGCGCTGTATCAGGGTGGAAATGTTGGCCCTGTCAATCCCGGCGGCGGCAGCAGCAGCGACGTGGTGGCCGGCATTGCGGCTGTTGCGCTGACCGGTGCAGCCGTGTGGAGCATTTACGAAACCGGAACCGGCATCTATCGCGTGCTGAATATGCCCGGCGTCCCCATGCCCTCCAACCGCGCCGGTCTGGCGACCCTGATCTGGGAAAAGGCCGGCTGCCCGGAACCGCAGACGGTGAAGAGCTTCAGCGACATCGATGACTCCGACCTTCATCTGCGGCAGGCTGCCAGCTGGATGGAAGAGCAGGGTCTGATGGACGATGTGAAGGAAAACGAGTTCCGCCCCTATCGCTATGTGACCAAGCTCCAAACCTGCCTTGTCTGGGATAAGGCCAAGGAAGAGAGCCTGATCTCCTGAAAAGTAGATCATTCTTGTAACAACCCCGGGGTGACCGCAAGCGCCCCGGGGTTGCTTTTTTCACAGGAAAAGGGGCAGAACCGGAAGATGCCGTTTATATCCACGAACCCTCCCGTGAAAAAGCAAACAAGCCAGACCCGCAGGTCTGGCTTGTTTGCAATATCAAAAATATTCTTTCCGCTGAATATATCCAGAGCGAAGCGGAGGATCTTTCAAATCATCAGTTCAGCTTCTTGCCAAAGAACTCCACTTCTTTGCCAATGAACTGCATCAGCTCATCGAACTGGTCGGGGGTCAGGCTCTGGGCACCATCGCACTTTGCCTTGGCGGGGTTGTTGTGCACCTCGATCATCAGGCCGTCGGCACCGGCAGCAACAGCGGCCTTTGCCAGATCCGGCACCATCCATGCGTGGCCGCAGGCATGGCTGGGGTCCACAATAACGGGCAGGTGGGTCATCTTGTGCAGCATCACCACACCGGCAAGGTCGAGGGTGTTGCGCATGCTGGTCTCAAAGGTGCGGATGCCGCGCTCGCAGAGGATGACGTTCTCGTTGCCCTCAGCCATGATGTACTCGGCGCTCATCACGAACTCTTCCAGCGTATTGGCAAGGCCGCGCTTGAGCAGCACCGGCTTCTTCTGACGGCCGACGGCCTTGAGCAGCTCAAAGTTCTGCATGTTGCGGGCACCCACCTGAATGAGGTCTACATTCTCGAACAGGGGCAGGTGCTCGGTGTTCATGATCTCGGTCACGATGGGAGCACCGGTGGCGCGGCGTGCCAGCTTGAGCAGGTCGAGGCCCTCGCTGCGCATACCCTGAAAGGAGTAGGGCGAGGTGCGGGGTTTGAATGCGCCGCCGCGCAGCAGGGAAGCACCCGCAGCCTTCACGCGCTGTGCGCAGTAGGTGATCTGCTCCTCGCTCTCAATGCTGCAGGGGCCTGCAATGACCGCAAAGTTTCCGCCGCCGATCTTTACGCCGTCCACATCGATCACGCTGTCGTCCGGGTGGAACTTGCGGTTGGCCTTCTTATAAGGCTCGGTCACGCGGCGGCAGGTCTCCACCACCGGGTTTGCCAGCACCCAGCTCTCGGCCACGGCCTTGGTGTCGCCGATCAGGCCCAGAATGTGGCTCTCGCTGCCCTTGGAGTCGTTGATCTGCAGGCCCATATCCTGCAGTTCGTGGCAGAACTCGCGTACCTGTACCTCAGGTGCGTTCTGTTTGAGTACGATGATCATAGTGCTTTGTCTCCTTTGCCTTATCGTGTGAAACGGCGAGGGAGACCGGCTCCTTTGCCGCAGCTTGCAGTGTCAAACTTCAGGGTTCTGAAGTGTGTGACGCTATGATATCACTTCAGGAAACTGAAGTCAAGAGAATTTTGAATTTTTTTGAAGAAAGTGGTAGAATGGGGGCAGGAAAAGGAAAAGCAGGCTCGCCCTCTCAGCTTCGCTTGCGCTCAGCAGCTCCCCCAAAGGGGGAGCCCTTGGCAAAAACGGAAACTTTGCGTGGATTGCCAAAGCCTCTCACTTTGGGAGAGGTGGCATTGCGTTAGCAATGACGGAGAGGGCGAGGACGCTGACCCAATGCCATCATACTTAAGAATAGAACCAGCTAAATATAAAGGGGAATACTACAATGGGAAAAGAAGCAAAAACCAATGCCATGCGCATTCTGGAGCGCGAGAAGGTGCCCTACACCGCCCACGAGTACGCTCATGAAGAGGGCGTTGCCGTGGCAGGTGTGGATGTGGCAGGCAGCATGGGCGAAGACCCTGCCTGCGTGTATAAGACGCTGGTGACGCAGGGCAATAGCAAAAACTATTTTGTGTTCGTCATTCCGGTGGCAGCAGAGCTGGATCTGAAAGCCGCTGCCCGCAGTGTGGGCGAAAAAAGCGTTGCCATGATCCATGTGGCCGATATCAACAAGGTCACCGGCTATGTGCGCGGTGGCTGCAGCCCGGTAGGCATGAAAAAGCAGTATAAGACTGTGTTCGATGAGAGCGTGCTGACGCAGGAGAAGGTCTATGTCTCCGGCGGACGCATCGGCACGCAGGTGTGCTGTGCCCCGGCGGACCTCATCCGTGCTGCACGGGCAATTACAGCAAAAATTATTTTTTAAAAAAGTCCGTCTATTGTACAAAAAGTTAACGCATCCTATTTACATAAAATATACTTAAACTATAAGTCATACTTAAAAAGAAAAACAATGTCGAAACTGCACAAAACTTTTGAAAGTTTTTTGACGGCATGAAAACACAAGGTAGAATTTGTGGGAACACTCTTTTCAAAGATGTTTTTTTGCCGTAAACTGTATGTAGTACAGGGACGGCGGCCCGCAGAAAGGGCTTTTCCGCCGCCTGAAAACGCAAGCACAAGGAACTGCGGAGGAGAACTTCAATGATGAAGATGCTGCCGGGTCTCATGGGTCGAAACAACATTCGGGCATGTCAGGGGCATCGTGCAACTTTGTGCAAAGCGTCGGGAGAGCATACGCAGAATTAAAGGCCGTGGTACGGGTGTACCGCAGCCTTTTTTGTTTGTCGGTTGAGAAAGAGAGGTTTGGATATGGTTCGTAAAGTGGCTGTGATCATGGGTTCTGACAGCGATTGGCCGGTGGTAAAGGGCGCATGTGCCCAGCTGAAAGCGCTGGACATCCCTTTTGAGGCGCACATCCTTTCGGCACACCGCACCCCTGCCGGGGCAGCGGAGTTTGCCAAAAGCGCCCGTGCCAACGGCTTCGGCGTGATCCTGTGCGCAGCAGGCATGGCAGCACATCTGGCGGGTGCCTTTGCTGCCAACACCACCCTGCCGGTGATCGGCATTCCCATGAAGGGCGGTGCCATGGACGGCATGGATGCCCTGCTTGCCACGGTGCAGATGCCCAGCGGCATCCCGGTGGCAACGGTGGCTCTGAACGGTGCCAAGAACGCCGCATGGCTGGCTGCGGAAATTCTGGCTTTGAGCGACGACGCTCTGGCCGAAAAGCTGGCAGCAGAGCGCACCGCCATGGCCGCACAGATCGCTGCCAAAGAGGAAAAGCTGCAGGCTGAGATCGCCCAGCTGTAAAGGAGAACCAATGTCTGATTTTGCATATCCGCTGCACGAAGAATGCGGCGTTTTCGGCATTTACGACCGTGCCGGTACCGAGGATGTGGCCGCTGCGGCCTACTCGGCTCTGTATGCCCTGCAGCACCGTGGTCAGGAGAGCTGCGGCATCGCCGTGAACGATGATGGCGTGATCAACGGCCACCGCGACCTCGGCCTTGTGAACGAGGTGTTCACCCCGGCGGTGCTGGCAAGTCTGGCAAACCCCAATGCGCACATGGCTACCGGTCACGTGCGCTACGCCACGGCAGGCAGCCGTGTGCGCGCCAATGCACAACCCATGATCGTCCGGCACGGCCGCGGCACCATGGCACTGTGCCACAACGGCAACCTGACCAATGCCATCGAGCTGCGCCGCCAGCTGGAAAATGAAGGTGCTATCTTCCACGGCTCCTCCGATACCGAGGTGATCTGCTACCTGATCACCCGCAACCGCCTGCGCATGGGCAGCATCGAGACCGCCATCAGCAAGACGATGGATGTGCTGGAGGGTGCCTACAGTCTGGTGATCATGTCGGCCACCAAGCTGATCGCCGTGCGCGACCCCCGCGGCTACCGGCCCCTGTGCATCGGCACCCTGCCCGGCGGCGGCTACGTATTTGCCAGTGAGAGCTGTGCACTGGACGCTGCCGGTGCCACCCTGCTGCGGGACGTGGAGCCCGGCGAGATCGTGGTGGCAGACGCAAAAACCGGTGAGCTGCGCAGCATCAAGGATCACTGCGGTCGGCCGGACACCCAGATGTGCGTGTTTGAGTTCATCTATTTCTCCCGTCCGGACAGCATCATCGAGGGCAGCTCGGTGCACGAGGCCCGCAAGCAGGCTGGCCGGTTCCTTGCACAGGAACACCCCGTGGAAGCGGATGTGGTCATCGGTGTGCCGGATTCCGGTCTGGATGCAGCGCTCGGCTACTCGCAGGAGAGCGGCATCCCCTATGGCATCGGCTTTATTAAGAATAAGTACATCGGCCGCACCTTTATTCAGGGCAGCCAGAAGCAGCGCGAGAACAGCGTGCGCATCAAGCTGAACGTCGTTTCCAGCACGGTCAAGGGCAAGCGCGTGGTGCTGGTGGATGATTCCATCGTGCGCGGCACCACATCTGCCCGCATCATCAAGCTGCTGCGGGATGCCGGTGCCACCGAGGTGCACTTTATGGTGTCGGCACCGCCGTTCAAGTACCCCTGCTACTTCGGCACTGACATCCCGGATCAGAAGCTGCTTGTGGCCACCGGCCGCACGGTCGAGCAGATCAATGAAGTGATCGGGGCCGATACGCTGGGCTACCTTTCCACTGAGCATGTTGTCCAGCTTGCAAAGAACGCAAAATGCGGATTCTGCACCGCCTGCTTTACCGGCGAATATGCCGTGAAGCCGGACGAGGTGCTTTCCACCGATATTCACGAACGCCACCTGAACGACCGTCCCAAGGACGAGAAAAAGTTAGGAGAGTAAGACCATGGAAAAAAGCTATTCTGAAAGCTATGCAGCCGCCGGTGTGGATATCACCGCCGGTTATCGCTCTGTTGAACTGATGAAGCAGTATGTGGCCCGCACCATGAACGAGCACTGCATTGGCGGTCTGGGCGGCTTTGGTGGCCTGTTTGAGCTGGACTGCACCGGCTACAAGCACCCGGTGCTGATCTCCGGCACCGACGGCGTGGGCACCAAGCTGAAAATTGCCATGATCATGGACAAGCACGATACCATCGGCATCGACTGCGTGGCTATGTGCGTGAACGATGTCATCTGCGCCGGTGCAAAGCCGCTGGTGTTCCTGGATTACATCGCCTGCGGCCGCAACATTCCCGAGAAGATCGCAGAGATCGTCAAGGGTGTGGCTGAGGGCTGCGTGCAGGCCGACTGCTCTCTGGTGGGCGGCGAGACTGCCGAGCACCCGGGTATGATGCCGGAGGAGGAGTACGATCTGGCCGGTTTCACCGTGGGTGTCGTGGATAAGGAAAAGATCCTGAGCAATGAGACCATGGCAGCCGGTGATGTGATCCTTGCCCTGCCTTCCACCGGTGTGCACTCCAACGGTTTCTCGCTGGTGCGCAAGATCTTTGACATTGACGCAAACCCCGATGTGCTGCACACTGCCCCTGCAGAGCTGGGCGGCAAGACGCTGGGCGAGGCCCTGCTGGCTCCCACCAAGATCTACGTCAAGCCTGTGCTCAAGGTGCTGGAAGAGGTGGATGTGAAGGGCATTTCCCACATCACCGGCGGCGGCTTCTACGAGAACATTCCCCGCAGCCTGAAAAAGGGCTGCTGCGCACGCATCAACAAGGCAGATGTCCGCACCCCGGCTCTGTTCCAGCTGATGCAGAAGACCGGCAATATCTCCGAGCACGATATGTTCAACACCTTCAACATGGGCGTTGGCATGGTGCTCACCGTCCCCGCAGAGCAGGCCGACAAGGCGCTGGACATCCTGCACGCAAATGGCGAGCCGGAAGCTTACCGTCTGGGCGTCATTGCAGAAGGTGAGGGCGTGGAGCTGTGCTGAACATTGCAGTTTTAGTCTCCGGCGGCGGCACCAACCTGCAGGCTCTGCTGGACAGCGAAGCCCGAGGCGAGAACCCCAACGGCAGGATCACCCTTGTGGTGGCCTCCAAGCCCGGTGTATATGCGCTGGAACGGGCCGCAAAGGCCGGTGTGGAAGGCTGCGTGGTGCGCCGCAAGGATTACGCCAGTAGTGAGGATTTTGACGCAGCTCTGCTGAAAACGTTGAAAGACCACAACATCGATCTGGTGGTGCTGGCAGGCTTTCTGTCCGTGCTGGGGCCCAGTGTCATTGAAGCGTATCCCCGCCGCATCCTGAATGTGCACCCGGCACTCATCCCGTCTTTCTGCGGGCCCGGCATGTACGGTCTGCGTCCGCATGAGGCGGCTCTGGCCCGGGGCTGCAAGGTGACCGGTGCCACCGTCCACTTCGTGAACGAAGAGTGCGACGGCGGGCCCATCCTGCTGCAGAAGGCCGTGGACATCCTGCCCGGCGACACCCCCGAGGTGTTGCAGAAGCGTGTGATGGAGCAGGCCGAGTGGAAGCTGCTGCCCAAGGCTGTGGCTATGGTGTGCAGCGGAGAGATCGAGTGAAAACTCCTTCCGTCACGCCTGACGGCGTGCCACCTCCCTCAAGGAGGGAGGCAAGGCTCCCTCTCCGAGGGGGCTGTCGCCGCAGGCGACTGGGGGAGTTCCGTAATAGGAGAATTTGACATGGAAAAGATCAACCTGAACGAGTATCTGGCATCCAACGAGTACCCCGGCCGCGGCATTGCTGTGGCAATGGCTCCGGATGGCCGCCAGATGTTCATTGGCTACTTTATCATGGGCCGCAGCGAGAACAGCCGCAACCGCGTGTTCGACCCCGTGCCCGAGCGCGGCGGCATCTGCACCATCGCAGCGGACCCCGCAAAACTGGAGGACCCCAGCCTCATTATTTACAATCCGGTGCTGACGCTGGGCAAGACCCATATCGTGACCAACGGCGACCAGACCGATACCATTTATGACCTGATGAGTCAGGGCAAGAGCTTTGCCGATGCCCTGCGCACCCGCACCTTTGAGCCGGACGGCCCCAACTACACCCCCCGCATCTCCGCTGTGGTGTACGCCGACGGCAGCTATCAGATGAGCATTCTCAAGTCTGCGGACGGCAATGGCGACAGCGTGCAGCGCTATTTCTTTGATTACCCGCAACCCGTTGCAGGCGAGGGCCATTTCATCAGCACCTACAAACACAACGGAAATCCCATCCCCAGCTTTGAGGGTGAGCCGCTGCGCTTTGCCTGCCCCCGCACCATCGGCGATTTTGCACAGGGTCTGTGGAGCAGCCTGAACCCGGACAACAAGGTGAGCCTGTTTGCCCGGGTCATTGATCTGGACTCCGGCGAGACCGGCGACATGATCTTTAACAAGTACGATGCCGTGTGCAGCGATCTGGACGACCCCGAAGAGCCGGAGCTGCTGCCTGAGGAGCTGGAACTGCTCAAAAAGCTTGACGCAGAGGAAAAACAGGACTAAAACAATAGAGAAATAAGGAGGATGCACCAATGAACGAACTGGCACTGAAGTACGGCTGCAACCCCAACCAGAAGCCCAGCCGCATTTATATGGAAGATGGCTCTGACCTGCCGGTCACTGTGCTGAACGGCAAGCCCGGCTACATCAATTTTCTGGACGCGTTCAACTCCATCCAGCTGGTCAAGGAGCTGAAAGCTGCCTGTGGTCTGCCCGCAGCAGCTTCCTTCAAGCACGTTTCCCCGGCAGGCGCAGCGCTGGGCCTGCCGCTCACCGATGTGGAACGCAAGATGTACCACATTGCCCCGGATATGGAGCTGTCGCCGCTGGCAAATGCCTATGCCCGTGCACGCGGTGCGGACCGCATGTCCTCCTTTGGCGACTGGATCGCCCTTTCGGACATCTGCGATGTGCCCACCGCAAAGCTGATCCAGCACGAGGTGTCCGACGGCATCATCGCCCCGGGCTACGAGCCGGAGGCACTGGCTATCCTGTCCGGCAAGAAAAAGGGCAACTACAATGTGGTCGCCATCGACCCGGCCTACAAGCCCGCTCCCATCGAGCACAAGCAGGTGTACGGCATCACCTTTGAGCAGGGCCGCAACGAGCTGGTCATCAACGCCGACACCATGCTGAACAACTGGGTCACTGAGAACAAGGATGTGACCGAAGAGCAGAAGCGTGATCTGGTCATTGCACTTATCACCCTGAAGTATACTCAGTCCAACAGCGTGTGCTACACCTACCACGGCCAGACCATCGGCGTGGGCGCAGGCCAGCAGAGCCGCATCCACTGCACCCGTCTGGCAGGCCAGAAGGCCGACAACTGGCAGCTGCGCCACATGGATAAGGTGCTCAACCTGCCCTTCCGCGACGATGTGGCAAAGCCCAACCGCGACAACGCCATTGATGTTTACATCGGCGATACGCCCGAGGATGTGATTGGCGACGATGTGTGGGCCGAGACCTTTACCGAGCAGCCCGCCCCGCTGACCGCTGAGGAAAAGAAGGAATATCTGAGCAAAGTGACCGGCGTGTGCCTTGGCTCGGATGCTTTCTTCCCCTTCGGCGACAACATCGAGCGTGCCCGCCGCTCCGGCGTGACCGCCATCGTGCAGCCCGGCGGCTCCATCCGCGACCAGCAGGTCATTGACACCTGCAACAAGTACGGCATCGCAATGGCCTTCTGCGGCCTGCGGCTGTTCCATCACTGATAGTACGGCACAGCGGAAGCTTCCTCCTCGGACACGAATCGGGCCATTCCATCGCCCGCCCTGCGGCCTGCGGCGGCAGGGTCCAACCCCAGCGGACGGTCCTCGGAGAAACTTCCGCCGTGCCGATGCATAGAGAAGGTGCAATTATGAAGAAAAAAATTCTGGTTGTCGGCGGCGGTGGCCGCGAGCACGCCATCATCAAGGCACTGAAAAAGAGCCCTGACTGCGGCGAGATCTGGTGCGCACCCGGCAACGGCGGCATCAGCTATGACGCAAAGTGCAAAAACATCAAGTCTACCGATGTGGACACCATGGTGGGCTTTGCCGTAGAAGAAAAGTTCGATTACGTTGTGGTGGCGCAGGACGACCCCCTGGCTCTGGGCATGGTGGATGCGCTGGCAGCAGTGGGCATCCCGGCCTTTGGCCCGGATAAGGCCGCTGCCCGCATCGAGGCCTCCAAGGTGTTCTCCAAGGACCTGATGAAGAAATACGGCATCCCCACCGCAAAGTACGAGACCTTTGACGACCCCGCCAAGGTCATGGAGTACATCAAGGCCGAGGGCAAGTACCCGGTGGTCATCAAGGCCGACGGTCTGGCACTGGGCAAGGGCGTGCTCATCTGCGAGAACGAGCAGCAGGCTGCGGACGGCGTGAAGGAGATCATGCTGGATAAGAAATTCGGCGCATCCGGCAACCATGTGGTGGTGGAGGAATTCCTCACCGGCCCCGAGGTCAGTGTGCTGAGCTTTACGGACGGCAAGGTGGTCAAGCCCATGGTGTCCAGCATGGACCACAAGCGTGCCAACGACCACGACACCGGCCTGAACACCGGCGGCATGGGCACCATTGCTCCCAACCCCTACTACACCCCGGAAGTGGCCGCTGAGTGCATGGAGAAAATTTTCCTGCCCACCATCAAGGCCATGAACGCCGAGGGCTGCCCCTTCAAGGGCTGCCTCTACTTCGGCCTGATGCTCACCCCGGACGGCCCGAAGGTCATCGAGTACAACTGCCGCTTTGGTGACCCCGAAACGCAGGTGGTGCTGCCCCTGCTGGAAGGCGACCTGCTGCACATCATGCAGGCCTGCACCAACGGCACGCTGGAAAACGAGGAGGTCAAGTTCTCGGACGGCGCTGCCGCCTGCGTCATTCTGGCTTCCGGCGGCTACCCGGTGGCTTACGAGAAGGGCAAGCCCATCACAGGCCTTGTGGACGGCCAGCTGCCCGGCGAGGAGAATGTGACGGTCTACCACTCCGGCACCGCCATCACCGAGGATGGCACCCTTGTCACGGCCGGCGGCCGTGTGCTGGGTGTCACCGCTACCGGCCCGCGGCTGACCAATGCGCTGAGCCATGCCTATGAGGCGGCAGATAAGATCAGCTTTGAAAAGCTGCACAAGCGCAGCGATATCGGCCTGCGAGCCCTGAAGGCACTGGCAGAGAAGCAGTAAGAAAGAAAACCCTCTCAGTCGCCTGGCGGCGACAGCTCCCCCGAAGGGGGAGCTTTATGCGGGAAAATGGGCAAGCCTAGGTTTGCCATCGAACGCGGTACTTTCCGCCAGCAGAAAAAGCTCCCCCTTTCGGGGGAGCTGGCACGGCGTAAGCCGTGACTGAGAGGGTCGGTTCAAAGAATACAAAGGGGGAACCTACCCAATGGTCTATCGTATTTATGTGGAAAAAAAGCCCGGCTTCGATGTGGAAGCCACGGGCCTGAAAAATGAGCTCACCAGCCTGCTGGGCATCCAGTCGCTTACCGGTCTGCGTCTGCTGAACCGCTACGATGTGGAAGGCATCGACGAAGAACTGTTCAACCAGTGTGCAAACACCGTGTTCAGTGAGCCGCCGGTGGATAACACCTATGCCGAGCTGCCCGCCAGCGACGGCGTGTCCTTTGCAGTGGAGTATCTGCCCGGCCAGTTCGACCAGCGCGCCGACTCTGCTGCCGAGTGCATCCAGCTCATCAGTCAGGGCGAGCGCCCACTGGTGCGCTCTGCCCGCGTCTATCTGCTGGAAGGCACCCTGACCGACGAGCAGGTGGCCGAGATCAAGAAATACGTCATCAACCCGGTGGAGGCCCGCGAGGCTTCGCTGGACACCAAGCAGACCCTGAAAATGGAGTACCCCGTGCCCGCCCCGGTCAAGGTTCTGGAGGGCTTCAACCAGCTGGACGAAGAGCAGCTGAAAAAGTTCATTGCGGACAACGGCCTTGCCATGGATCTTGGCGATATCGAGTTCTGCCAGAAGTATTTCCGCTCGGAGCACCGCGACCCCACCATCACCGAGATCAAGATGATCGACACCTACTGGTCCGATCACTGCCGCCACACCACCTT